>Ga0265780_10002552_pt1 | contig 24538 bp, 33 predicted proteins | sample P1T30metagenome_FD_192432 | JGI IMG/M metagenome (GOLD analysis project Ga0265780, IMG submission 192432) | Plant litter microbial communities from East Loma Ridge, Irvine, California - P1 T30 | ecosystem: Environmental > Terrestrial > Plant litter > Unclassified | place: USA: California... | reverse complement strand
GCTCGCGGTGCTGGTGGACTGGGTGGAGGATGGGACGCTGGTCACTGGATTAGCCGAGGTCATGCCTCTCACCTCCGCTTTAATGAGGCGAACGTCCATAAGCAGCGGAAAGGGTGCAACCGTCCGGGCGGGACGACACGGGCTAAGTATCGGGTTGGCCTAGCCGACCGGATCGGCGAAGCAGCCGTCCGCGAACTTGAAGCGCTGGAGTATGCGCCAACTGAGAAGCGCTGGACGGTCGAAGAGCTGGCCGCCGTCACAGCAACCTACCGCGCCAAGCTGCGCGCCCTGAAGGAGCAAGCATGATCGAAAAGACCGAAGACGTATTCGCCGCGCTGCGCGACCCGGCCACGGAGGCCGCAACCAACTCCCGCCGCGCCGGCGACGGCACGATCGATCGGATCGCCAAGGAGTTGCGCACCACCATCAACACGGTACGCCGCCAGCTGATGAAGCTGCGCAAGCAAGGGCGCGCTCACATCATCGGCTGGACCGAGTCCAGCCCGCGCGCACCGATCTGGGCCGCCGGCGCTGGCGAGGATGCCCCAAAGCCGGTATGCCAAGACAGCACTCAACGCCGTGCATATCAGCGGAAATACAGAGACGCAGCCAAGGCAAAAGCGGCCGGCCTGAGCGTAGACGACTCCACCGGCTCGTCCCTGCGCAGGATCGACGATTACCTGGACAAGGTGCGCGCTGCCGGGCCGCGTTCGTGGTGCGCTGCGCTGGAGTTGGCATGAACCGCCGCGACCGCGACGAGAAGTGCGCGCTCTGTGACGAATATTCGGTGCGCGAGGCCGAACCCGAGTTCGCCGGTGTCGGCATGGGCCGCTGCATGGCACGTGACCCGCGTGGCTTCCTCGCCCCGCACGTCGCCTGGAACGGCGAAACCTGCATCAGCTACCGGCTCGACCGCCAGAACCTGGCAAAGCGCCGGCAGTACATAGCGATTCAACAACAGAAGGAGACGCCGTGAAGATCCAAGCCAAAGAAATTCTGTTGACCGCAGCGATATTCGCTATCTGTGCCGTGGGCATCTACTTCACGTCCGGAAGGCGCGATCAGCGGGAGGCCGAGTGCGCCCAGCGCGGCGGAATGTACCTGCGGACCGCACATGGCCTGGAATGCGTCAAGGTGGCCCGCCCATGACCGAGCGCCGCACACTCACCCTGACCTGGCGTCCGGTGGGCCAGCCAGCACGCCGCCGCGACGACTTCGCCGAGGTGCCGTACATACCCCGGCTCCGCACGCGCGCCACCGATGCCCTCCCTAAGCCAGTCGAGCTGCGCGCCGACATCACCGCCCGCCTGGAGAACTGGGCCAAGTGGGCGAAGGGCGGCGAAGGTCCGAAAGCGGCTGCCTGCATGACGGGCGCCATCTGCGAGACTCTGCGCAAGGCGGTCGAAGGCATCCTCGCAAACCAGAACGCCGACATGCGATCGATCGACACGAACGACGCGGTGCTCATCGGCCGCTCGATGGTGCGCCTCCCGCTCGAACAGCGAAAACTGATCGGCCTCTACTACGTCGACGGCGCTCGCAAGGGATACATCGCCGCGCTGATGCGCTTCAAGACCGAGACGTTCGACGCCCGCTTACTCCGCGCTCAGGAGGATTTGGCCGAGGTCATAGCCCGGCTGTCGCATAATTCCAACACGCAATAATTTCTGCTGTTAAATTTCCTTTTGGCATATAATTCTGCTCAACAATTCGAACTGCAGGATGGTTGCCGTTGGCAGCCATTCGCACGTCCAGCAAAGCCCGCCCCGAAAGGTCAGCGGGCTTTTTGCGTTGGCACGCACCTTTGCCGCCCATGGAGCTACATTGAACCCAATCGCACTCATCGTCATTTACGCGCTGATGCTCGCCTTTGACCTGTCGGTATTGGCGGGCACCGTCTACATGATCGCTCGCGAGGGCTGGTCAGCATGGTGGCTTCTCGCCGCAGTTCTGATCTGCGCGGGATCGAACCCGAGGCGGCTTATCCTAGCCGCACAGGGCATGAGCGCCGGCGCCACGTAACAATTTCACCCGAAGCGCAGCGGCCCGGCCCCGCTGCCCCACTCCGTCCTTGGAAATCTCGCTGATAACGCTGCCTGATGCGAGCTTCGGCGCCTGACTGGCGTAACCAGTCGCCACATGGAAGCTGACTGACTGATGGGGGAGTGGCTCGAACCCTGATGCAGATAAAAGCTGGGCGCGGCTCTGCAAGCCAATGCGCGATCCCAGTACGCAGGTTCGAATCCTGCTCAATCAGCCGGCTTCCATGTGGTGAGCGCACGACCAACCCTCTGCCGCCACGTGCGGCCCAAGCGTTGCGTCTCACCACTCCCTCTCCCGTCTCCCTCGCTGATAAAGCGAGTTCGCCCCGGTAGCTAAACACTGCCGGGGCATTTTTTATTCCGCGCCCATGACCGATACCAAAGCCAAGAAGCCGCGCAAGACCGCGGCGCCGGCTGAGGCACGTCCGCCAGGGCGGCCCAGCTCGTTCACGCAAGAGATTGCGGATGAGATCTGCGCACGACTGGCCAAGGGCGAACCGCTCGCCAGCATCTGCCGCGACGAACACATGCCTGCTGTCCGGACCATCAGCGGATGGAAGGACCAGAGCGAGGCATTTAAAGCCGACTTCGGGCGTGCGCGCGAGGAAGGCTTCGACAAGATCGCGGCCGACTGCCTGGACATCGCCGACGAGACTGCATTCGACACGATCCAAGGCGAGAACGGCGACCGCGCCAATACCGAATGGATCAGCCGCTCCAAGCTGCGCATCGAGACGCGCCTGAAGCTGCTGGCCAAGTGGGACCCGAAGCGCTACGGCGAGAAGGTCGACGTGAACCACGGCGGCCAGGGCGATAACCCGCTCAACATGCACTGGACCATCGACTTCGTGAAGCCCGGCGATGAAGGTTGAGTTCCCCGAAAAGCTCCAGTTCCTGCTGACCAAGAAGGCGCGCTATAAGGGCGCCAAGGGTGGCCGGGGTAGTGGCAAGTCGTGGAGCGCCGCCAAAGCGCTGCTGATCCTGGGGTCGACCACGAAGCTGCGCATCCTGTGCACGCGCGAGGTGCAGAAGTCCATCAAGCAGTCGGTGCACAAGCTGCTGAAAGATCAAATCGAGGCGCTGGGCCTGACACAGTTCTACCAGGTGCTCGACACTGAGATCCGCGGCAAGAACGGTTCAGAGTTCAGCTTCTCAGGCCTGTCCGAGCAGACGGTTGACTCGATCAAGTCGTTCGAAGGCTGCGACATCGTGTGGGTCGAGGAAGCGCAGACCGTGAGCAAGCGCTCGTGGTCGGTGCTGATCCCGACCATCCGAAAGCCCGACTCTGAGATTTGGATCACTTTCAATCCCGAGCTGGACACCGACGAGACCTACGACCGGTTCATCACGAACCAGCCCGAGGGCTCGATCATCGTCGACATGAACTACCAGGACAATCCCTGGTTTCCCGATGTGCTGGAGAAGGAGCGGCTGCACGCCAAGGCGACCCTGCCCGAGGCCGAGTACCTGAACATCTGGGAGGGCAAGTGCAAGCCGGCCGTCACTGGCGCGATCTACTACGACGAGGTCACCAAGGCCACCGAAGAGAAGCGGATCTGCAACGTCCCGTACGACCCACTGCTCAAGGTGCACGTCATCTTCGACCTGGGCTGGAACGACGCCATGTCGATCAGCCTAGTGCAGAAGCACTCGTCGGAGCTGCGCGTCATCGAGAACATCGAAGACAGCCACAAGACGCTTGACCACTACTCGGCGCTGCTGAAGGCGAAAAACCTGAACTGGGGAACGTTGTACCTCCCCCACGACGGGCGCCACAAGGACTTCAAGACCGGCAAGAGCGCCGAGGAGATCATGCAGGCGCTGGGCTGGACCGTCGCGATCACCCCGAACATGGGCATCGAGGACGGCATCCGCCTGACCCGCATGGCATTCCCCCGCATCTACTTCGACAAGACAAAGGCCGCACGCATCGTCCAATGCGCGAAGCGATACCGCCGCGCCATCAACAAACAGACGCAGGAAGCCGGCGCGCCGCTGCACGACGAATGGTCGCACGGCGCCGACAACCTCCGCTACATCGCGATCAACGCTGAGGCGATGAGCAACGAGGACTGGGGCGGCTCTCTCAACTACAGATCACTCGGAAGCACCTGATGGCAAAAATGACAGACGACGAGCTGCGCGCGCTCACCGACGCGGAGATGCAAGACGCCAGCGCGGAATCGGGCTATGGCGGCTTGCTCGCTGCAGCACGCGCCAAGGCCGAGTATTACTTTCAGGGCCTGCCTAAGGGTGACCTGGCGCCGCCGGAGATCGAAGGCCGCTCGTCGGTCGTCGATACCACCGTGGCCAATACCGTGCTCGGCATGCATGGCCCACTGATGAAGATCTTCTGCGGCACCGATCACGTAGTCGAGTTCGAGGGCACGCATCCGGACGACGAGCAGAAAGCCAAGCAGGCGACCGAGTACCTGAATCACATCCTGCGCAAGAAGAACCCAGGCTACATGATCATCTACACCTGGATCTTCGACGCTCTGAAATCGAAGGTCGGCTTCATCAAGGTGTGGTGGGACGACGCTCCCGTCGAGACGACCGAGGAATACCGCGGCCAGACTGACGTGCAGCTGGCGATCCTGCTGGATGACGAGGAAATCGAAGTCACCGGCCAGCGCTCGTATGAGGACGAGGACGCAGCGAAGCAGAAGGCCAAGGCGCTGGAACAGGCCGGCCAGCAGTTGCAGCAGATGGGCCAGCAGGTCCAGCAGCAAGCAGCGCAGGACCCGCAAGCGGCCCAGCAAGGCGCGCAGCAGTTCCAGCAGGCGCAGCAGCAGTTCGCCGCGATGCAGCAACAGCCTGTGCCGATGCTCTACGACATCACTGTCAAGCGCACGCGCAAAGGTGGCCGGCTGTGCATCGAGAACATCCCACCCGACGAGATGTTCGTGTCACGCACCTGCAAGGACATCGACGACGACACGTTCAAGGGTCACCGCGTGCGCCGCACCGTGGGCTACCTGCGCGATCGTGGCTACGACGTCGAGGACCTGAGCTTCGATGATCCGACCGAGACGCAGGAAGCGCGCGAGCGTGACGTATTCGGCCTGCAGACGCAGTTGATCGCCCCGGCTGAAGCGCAGGCCCCGGACTCGCGCCTAGTCTGGCTGGAAGAGTGCTATGTGCACGCCGATCTCGATGGCGACGGCCCTGCCCTGTTCAAGGTAATGCGCGCCGGCGGCCAGATCCTGGACCGCGAGAAGGTCGACGCAAACCCGTTCGTCGATCTGGCCTCGATCCCGCTGCCGCACCAGTTCTTCGGCTGGTCGCCAGCTGATCTGGCCATGCCGCACCAGAAGCTGAAAACGAGCCTCAAGCGCTCGGTGCTGGACAACCTGTATCTGCAGGTGAATGGCCGGTACTGGGCGGTCAACAGCGAAGTCAACCTCGACGACTTGCTCAACAGCCGTCCTGGCGGCGTGGTTCGCGTAAAGCAACCCAGCTCCGTCGGCCGTCTCGACCAAGGCGTCGGCGACATCGGCAGTGCAATGACCATGATGGAGTCGGCCGAGCGCGACGCCGAGGAAGCCACCGGCTACACCCGGCAGAGCCAGGGCGGCGGCATGCAGGTGGCGCAGACGGCCACGCAGTCGAACATCGTCACCAACCGCGCCGACGAGCGCCTGGAGCTGGTGGCACGCACGATGGCAGAAACCGGCTTCGCACGCCTCTTCAGGAAGATGCTGCGCCTCGTCACCCAGTACCAGAACAAACCCGAACAGGTGAAGCTCACCGGCGGCTGGGTCGACGTGGACCCGCGCGAGTGGACGAACCAGTTCGACCTGACGCCGAACGTTGGCCTGGGCACCGGCAACAAGGACCAGCTGGTGCAGCACCTGAGCGTGCTTGGACAGAAGCAGGTCCAGGCGCTGCAGATCGGCTATGCCACGCCGGATAACCTGTACGCCACCGACAAGAAGCTGGCCGAAGCTCTGGGCTTCCGTGATGCCGATCGCTTCTTCACCGACCCGTCGAAGATGCCGCCCAAGCCGCCGCAGCAGGACCCGGCCACGGTCAAAGCTCAGCTCGACGACCAGGCGCATCAACGCGAGATGCAGTACAAGGCGCAGCAGGCTGAGGCCGATCGCCAGGCGACGATCCAGACCGCGCAGATCAATGCCGACGCTCAGAAGCAGGTCGACCAGAACCGCCAGGAACTGGAGGCTCAGCAGCAGGCGCTCAAGGCGCAGCACGAGCAGCAACTGGCCGCCATGCGCGAGCAGTACGCTCACGAGCAGCAGCTGGCCCGCCTCGACCTGCAGCGTGAGCAGATGGCATTCGAGAAGTACAAGGCCGACCTGCAGGCCGAGACTGCCATCGTGACAGCCCAGATCGCCGCCAGGCAGCAGGGCGATGCAGCGCTGGCCGCCGCCGAAGAAACCGCAAACCAAGGGGCAGCCAATGGAAACGCTTGAACAACGCATGACGCAGGGCGAGCAGGCGCGCCAGGTGCTGAACAACCCCGCATTCGCCAAGGCGTTTGACGACATCGAACGGGAGCACGTAGAAGCATGGAAAAACTCACCGGCACGCGACCCCGAAGGGCGCGAAACGCTGTGGATGACGGTCAAGCTGCTGTACAAGCTGCGGTCGAATCTGGAAGCGGCAATGACGGACGGACGGCTGGCCAGGGCGGATCTGGAGCATCAGGCGAAACTGCTGGCGAAGGATCGAGCCGAGGGCGTGATTCTGCGTTGAAGCCGGCCCGCGTGCGGGATTGGCTGGACGTGATCGACGCCGCGCGCGCCGATGCGCGGCTGGCCACCCGCGTCTGGTATCCAGACCCGCGCGGCGACCTGCTCGACCTGGGCAACGGCATCAACGCCGAAGTGCTCATTGGCTCCCCTGCCTATCAAGTCTCCACCGGCGAAATCATCGCCATCGAAGGATAAAGAATGCACCTGAAATACTGGAAACCCCGCCGTCTGATGAATGAAGCAGGCGACGGCACGACCGGATCCACTGGCGGCGCCCTGACCACGTCGAGCGCGGCCGATGCCTTTGCCGCAGTGCTGGGCGATGAGCCGGAAGCCGCAGCGGCCGGCGCCGAAGCAGAGACCGACGAGCAGGCTGCTGAGCGCCTGGCGCGCGAGGAAGCCGAAGGCGTCGATCCTGCTGCCGACCAGGCCGCTCAGCCGCAATCGTTCACGATCAAGGTAGACGGAAAGGACGTAACCCTGACCGCAGACGAGATGGCCGAGCACGTCAAAGCCGGCATGCGTCAGCAGGATTACACGCGCAAGACCACCGAAGTGGCTGAGGTACGCAAAGCCGCCGAGGCCGAGAAAGCCCAGGCGCGCACGCAGCGCGACGAATACGCGGCGAAGCTGGAGCAAGTCTACGGCCAAGCTAATTACGAGCTCAACGCCTTGCAGGCGCAGCTCACAGACGAACTGTTACAGACCGACCCGGTGGCCTACCTGTCGACGCAACGCATCGTTCAACAACGACACGCCGAGCTTCAACAGGCCCAGCAGGAACTGCAGCAGATCAACGGTCAACGCCAAACCGAGGCGGCCGAAGCCCAGCGTCAGAACCTCATGCAGCAGCAAGAACAACTCTTTGCCAAGCTGCCCGAGTGGAAAGACCCGGCCAAGGCCAAGGAGGCAGCGGCGAAGATCAAAGACTACCTGGCGACCCAGGGCTATGACGGCGGCGATACGGATTTCACCGACCACCGCTCGATCGTCCTCGCTCACAAGGCCATGCAATTCGATGCCTTGATGGAGCGCGCGCGCAGTACCGCGAAGAAGGTCGCCGCAGCCCCGCCAAAGGTCGAGCGCCCCGGCAACGCCGAGACCGCGAAGCCCGGCGACGGGCGCACCACTGCAATGAAGAATCTGCAGAAATCTGGCTCGATCAACGACGCCGCTGCAGCTTTCTCCGCATTCCTGTGAACCCAATTTAGGAGCCTCAAATGGCCGCGCCAACCAATACCTACCAGTCCACCGCCGCTGTGGGCAATCGCGAAGACCTGACCGACGTCATCTCGCGCATCTCGCCGTCGGAAACCCCGTTCCTGTCGATGATCGGCACCGGCAAGGCAACCAACACCCTGCACGAATTCCAGACCCAGGCCCTGGCCGCTCCCGGCGACAACGCCCAGGCCGAAGGCGACGACGCGACCAACGTGGTTGTCACCCCGACCGTGCGCCTGCAAAACCGCACGCAGATCGCCAGCAAGACCGTGCAAGTCTCCGGCACCCAGGAATCGACCGACAGCGCCGGCCGCAAGTCGGAGATGGCCTACCAGATGGCCCTGAAATCGGCCGAGCTGAAGACCGACATCGAATACGGCCTGACCCAAAACGCCGTCTCGGCTGCCGGCCCGCGTAAATCGCGCGGCCTGGTCGGCTGGGTGGACTCGGCCAACGCCAACGGCGGCGTCGGCTACGTGGCGCCGAACTACGTGACCAACGTCGCGCAGACCGACGGCACCACTCGCGCGTTCACCGAGACGCTGCTCAAGGACGTGCTGCAGAAGTGCTACGCCAACGGCGGCAACCCGAACGTGATCATGATGGGTCCGCTGCAAAAGCAGGCCTTCTCCACTTTCACCGGCAACTCGCAGCGCCGCACCAACGCTGAAGACGAAAAGGTCTTCGCCTCGGTCGACGTGTACGTGTCGGACTTCGGCACCCTGAAGGCTGTCCCGAACCGCATCCAGCGCGCGCGCGACGTGCACGTGCTGGAAAGCGGTAAGTGGAAGATGTCGTGGTTCCGTTCGTACTTCACCCAAGACCTGGCGAAAACCGGCGACTCGATCCGCAAGCAGATCCTCTGCGAATACACGCTCGAAGCCGTGAACCCGAAGGCCAACGGCATCGTCGCCGACGTCCAGTAACCCAACCCATCGCAGCACAGACGGCCCTTCGGGGCCGTTTTTCGTTTCTGCCGGAGAATCCATGACCCTGAAAACCTTCATGCCGTCCGGTGCCGATACGGTGCTTTTGACGGCTTCCACAACGAGTTCGCGCGTCTCGCTCGACGTCAATTCCGACGCGGTGCGCGTGGTCAACGACGGGGCGGCGACGGCATTCCTGCACTTCGGTGATGCGAATGTGACCGCGACCCTGGCAAAAATGCCGATCAAGGCCGGCGCAACCGAGACCTTCACCACCGGCACCTCTGCTGCTGTCGCCGCAATCTGCGCGAGCGGCACGACCAACCTCTACTTCACCAACGGCGAGGGTCTGTGATGAGCTGGCTCGACCGTTTCAAGAAGGCCGGCGCGCCCGAAGCAGACGCCCCTGTCGTCACTGCTGCCGACCAGCGCGGCGCCCTCGATCCCCGCGTGCACCACGAGTACTTCGTCGCCGACGAGCCGATCGACGGCCGCTGGCCCTGGCTGTGCCGCGTCTATGCGGCTGACGGCCAGCCGTCGGAGATGACCGGCTCCGAGGAAACCGAGAGCGAAGCGCGCACCGCCGCCATCGCCTGGGCCGACGCCACCAAGAACGCCATGCGGAGCAAAGAATGACCATCGCCCTGAATACTGCGCTGCGCAACACGCGCGCCAACGCGATCAAGACGGACATCGACAAGGGCGGCGCCGCCGGCAAATTCCGCGTCTACAGCGGCACGCGCCCGGCAAGCGGCGGAACGGCGACTACCCTGCTGGCCGAGTTGACCTACTCCTACCCGAGTGCGCCATCGGCATCGGGCGGCGTGCTGACCTTCTCGGCGATATCGCCTGAACCGTCGGCCAAGGCCACCGGCACCGCTACCTGGGGGCGTGCGGTCGACTCCACCGGCGCTTTCGTCAAGGATTTCGACGTCGGCACGGCCGGCGCAGACTTCAACCTCAACACGGTGAGTATCACCGCCGGCGTGCAGGTCTCGTGCACCTCGGCTGTCATCACGGAAGGCAATCCATGAAGCGACTGATCATGCTCGCCGTTGGTGTGCTGCTTGCCGCCTGCACTGCTGCGCCCGCCCTCGCCGGCCCAAACTCGCTGATCATCACGCAACGCAACGCGGCTGACACCGGCAACATCCTGCGCACGCTGGAGAATCCGGCAACGACCGACGGCATCCTGGTCTGGCGCAAGAGCACGCAACTGCCAGCATACATCCAGATCGGTTCCGGCCTGGCGGTGAGTGGCGGCGTGCTGACGGCGACAGCGGCTGCCGGCACACCTGGCCCTATCGGCCCGCAGGGCGCGATGGGTGCGGCCGGGCCAGCAGGCGCTGACGGTCGCTCCGCCTACCAGGTCGCAGCCGATGCGGGCTATGCAGGCACGGTGATCGCCTGGCTGGCTTCGCTCAAGGGCGACCCGGGTGCGACTGGCGCGACGGGCGCGACCGGGAAGGACGGCACGAGCATAACCGGGCCGGCTGGTCCGCAAGGCCCCGCAGGCACGCCCGCACCGGCGTTCAACTTCGGCTTGCCCGTGGCGCGCACTCTCGTCGTGTCGACCGCCTACCAGGCCAGCACGTCGACAAAGCCCGCGATCATCACGGTCAGCCCGCAGTGCTCGGCCTCCCTGAGCCTGACCGGCGGCAGCACGTGCACGCTCCAAGCGCGCATTGGCGCGGCCGGCCTGACCTGCTCGACTGGTGTCGTCGCCGCCACTTGGACGAACGGCAATACCGGCGCACTGACGATTGGCCTTTCGCTGAACCAGATCATCGGCAGCCCGTACGGCATCAACCTGCCGGCGGGCGCCTATTTCGTGCTGTGCCCTACGGCCGGCACCTTCACCATCAGCGCGGTCGAGCAGGCCGCAGGATAAACATGAACATCCGCGAACGAATCCTTGCGCGCCCCGACCTGGCGCCGCTGGTAGCAGAGCGTGAGCTGGATAAGCTTGCGGACGCGCTGAACGCCGAAGGCCTCACCGAAGTGCGCGAGTGCTGGGTGGATGCGCTCGGGATCATGAACCGCTGCGCGAATGGCAAGAGCATCGTGCGCAAGCTCCGAGCTGGCGTACCGGCTGACGCAGTCATCGAAATCGCTTGGCGCGCCCTGGTCTACGGAAAAGGCCTGGACTTCGGCGCGGATAGCACTCGCTCGAGTATCGACGAAATGGCCGCCCCGCTGCAATTCACGGCCGAAGAAGTCGGCGAGATGAAGGCGCTGGCAGTTTTCCCAATCTACGTGACCCGTCTTCGGGTTGAGGCCGAGCTGTTCAAGGCAGAGTAAAAATGGCAAAAAACAACAGCTATAGCGCAGTTCTCGCGCCATCCTCGGCGCCGGCCAACACCACCAAGTCAGCCCCAGGTAGGACGAGTTCAACAGTCAACATGCAGCCGAATTACGGCACCGGGATTACGGTGGCCGTCACGAACGGTGCTAGCGCGCCAGGATCGCCACCACAGGCACAGATCCAGGTCAGTGGTGATGATGCTACCTGGCGCGACTATGGCACTCCGCTGGTAGGCGATACCACGGCAAACAGCCTGAATACCTGGGCCGTCGACGTGGCCAAGCACTGGATGTATGCGCGCGTCATTTTCTTCGGGCATACCACGAATCCGGTAACGGTGGCGGTTGAAGCCCAAGCCGCGACGGGCCTGTAATGCCGTTCGCGCGCTCGCAACCTTCCGGCGCGCTGCGCCTGGCGCGCACCAATCCGCTGCTGCGCGGCATGCGGCACTCCTGGGGCACGAACGTCGCCGGCCCTGGTGTTGCCTACGATGCCGTCGGCCGGGCAAATGGCGCGTTCGGCGTCGGCATCCCGTCGACCACATCGGGCAACCAGTGGGTAGCGGGGCCAAACGGCTATTACATAAATTTTGACGATGCCGGCACGGGAACCCTAGCTAGTGTCGCCCTGGCGATTGGTGACCCGAATGGGTCCGGATCTCCACGTTCGAACACCTTTTCGTTTGCAGCTCGTGTCCGATTCGGTAGCCTCGGCGGGGCGCTGTACGGCTCCAACTTTGGCGGCATCGAGATCCAGATTTCCGCTGCCGGCAAGATCGAACTGGTCAAGCAGCAGGCCGTCGCCCTGGGAGGTTCAACAGGGACCGTTAGCGCCGGCGTAGATGTGGATATCGGCGTCGCCTATGACGGCACGACGGTCTCGTACTATATCAACGGGGCTTTCGCCGGCTCGTCGAGCAACGCGCAGACGTTTGACCAGTCCGGCCAGCAGTACCTAGGGTATGCCAGTAACGGCGAGCGCTTGCCGAACGGCTCGCGCATCTACAAGTTCGATGTTTGGGACCGCGCGCTAGTCGCCAGCGAGTTCAAGGCGTGGAACAACAATCTCTGGCAGGGTTTTGAGAGCCCTGCCGAGGATGACGACTACCTCGCTGCTGTGCCGGCGAACATAACGGGCACCCTATCCTCGACGCTCGGCCCGGCCGCGATGTCGGCCGCTGGCTTCCTGTCGGATTCGGGCGCCTTTACATCCATCTTAGCCGGCGCTTCGATGTCAGCGAGCGGCAGCGTTGCCACTGGCACGCCGGCATCCGGCGCGTTCTCCTCGGCGCTTGGCGGGGCTGCGATGTCCGCGTCTGGCGCAGCGACAGACGTCGGCTACTTTGCGTCGACGATGGCCGGCGCCGCGATGACGGCAACCGGCGGCGTCGCGGGCGTTCCGTATGGGACGTTCGCCTCTGCGCTAACTGGTTGCTCAATGAGCGCGGCCGGCGTGGTGATCAACCGAGGCGCTCTGGTGGCGCTGATGGCCGACGCCTCGATGTCCGCCACCGGCACCGCGGCACCGCACGCAACCGGCGCCTTCGCTTCAACCATGCAGGGCGCATCCATGTTCGCCAACGGCTACCTCGGCAACGTGGCGCCGGCCAACCCGGTGCGCGCGTACCGCTGGCGTGTCATGCGCCGACACTTTTCAAACCCAGGAACGCAATGAGACTCGAAACCCGCATCTTTACGCAGGACGACCGGCTCGTAATCGGCCGCTCGCAGGACTGCACGCCGATTGCCGAGGACGCGGTGCGCCGCCACAACGACGGCCTGCACGGCACGTCGGACGTGAAGCACGCAGCCCGTATCCCGAACGTGATCGTGGAGAAGTACTGCAACGATCACGGTGTGACGTTCCAGGACTTCATGGCCGACCCGGTGCACATCAAGCGCCTCGTGCAGCACCCGGACAACGCCATGTTCCGCATCTGGAAGGGTAACTTCTGATGGCCGCCCGCGATTACGCCTGGCTCGTCGCCTCGGTGAAAGGCTGGACGCGTCGCAGCGATCTGTCTGCCGTCATCCCCGACCTGATCCTGTTCGCCGAGGAGCGCATGAGTGCCGACCTGGACGCGCGTGGCATCGAATCGGTTACGACGGTGCCGACGGTGGCCGGCGTCGCGAGCGTGGCGCTACCGCCGGAAGTGATCGAGATCCGGTCCATCCGCCTGCCCGGCCATGCCCCGCTCGGCTACCTGTCCGCCGACGCGTTCAACGCGCGATACAACGACGGCGCCGCCAGCACGCCCCGGCACTACAAGGTGGTCGGCGACCTGATCTATCTCGGGCCGAAGCCGGATGCGGTGTACCAGCTTGGGCTGGACGCACGCAAGACGCTGCCGGCGCTGAGCGAGGACACTCCGACGAACTGGCTGATCGTCAGGAACCCGTCCCTGTACCTGGCCGCAATGATGGTCGAGGCAATGATCAACCTGCGCGATGCCGAAGGCCAGCAGGTATGGGAGGGCAAGTACGCAGTCGCTTTGAGCGCGGCTAACTCGACGAAGGACACGGCCGGCGAGCTGGCTGTCCGGACCGATACCAACACCCCGTAGGAAACACATGGCACTCGAAACCGGCACTTATATCAGCGACCTAGTCGCAACGAATCCAACGACCGGCGATCCGAAATCGCAGGGTGATGACCATCTCCGGCTTCTCAAAACAGCGCTGCGCCAGTGCTTTGCCGGCTTCCTTGGCGCGGTGCTGATCGGCGGCGCCGACACGGGCGTGGTCGATGCCTGCGTGTTAACCCCGGCCACTCCGCTGCTCGCCTACACCGAAAACATGATGGTCGTGTTCAAGCCGAAGGTCGCCAGTACTATCGGCGCGCCGACGCTGAACATATCCGGCCTGGGTGCCAAGACAATCCAGGCCGTCGACGGCTCACCGCTGCTTCCTGGCGACCTGCCAGCGGGCCGCTACGTCGCGCTGATCTACGACGGCACTGCCTTCCGCTTGGCTGCGATCACGAAGGGTTACGTCGATCAGCTTGCCTTTAGTACTGCGCTGCCCAACCAGCCCGGCGGCGCGATCATCTTTGAGTTGACCACGGTCGGTGGCACGACCAGCTGGAAGCCGGCCGACATCTATAACTACCCACTGCGGATCGCGCAGGTCTGCGCGCTCAACCTCGCCCTTTCGTAAGGAATCCATATGTCCAGCACTCCCAATTTCGCTGTCAGCCCGCACGTCGAATCCGGCGTTCCGCCGGGCGCGGCGGCCAACATCAATACCGATGCCCCCACCAATACGGTGCTGATCTGCGCCGCGCCTGCCGACAAGCCGATGAGTGTCACGCGCATTACCGCAGTCCCGCGCGCCAGTCTGGCCGCTGTGACGCCGGCTTACCTGTTCACGAGTGCGAATGCGACGGGTACGGTTCAGCGCCTGAAGGACTCGACGAACATTCAGGTGCAGACCCTGTCCGCGACGAACGGCCCGACGAAGGCGGTGTTCGGTGACTACTCGCCAACCACGCCGATCAACCTCGGCCCAGGCCAGAGCCTATGGGGCGGTCTCGGTTCGGCCCAGAACGTCGTGTTTCAGGCCGAAGTGGCGGACTTCTAACCATGGCGGCATATCAACCTCAGGGGCTGCCGCGAGCGCCGTTTTCCGGGCCCGGTCTTCCGCGTCGTCCTGTCGCGAGTCTTGACTCGAATATCGCAGGTTTCCCGGCGAAATTCGTGGTTGTGCGGACCGATCAGCAAGTACGCATTCCCGACTGGGCCACCTACTATCGCGCCGGCGCAACGGGCAAAGGTGGCGACGGTGGAATCGGAAGCAGCACTTCAAGCGGCGCATCCGGGGCCGGCGGTGCCGGCTTCGCCGGAACGAATAAGGAGCGAGCTGCCCCCGGCACATCTATCAGCGTCAGATTTGATGGAGCTGCGACCATCGTCGAATGTGCAGGCTATCGGCTTTTAGGCGGGAATGGAGGAAATGCAAACGTATTGATCCCTGGCGTTGCCGGCATTGGGAGCGGCGGCGCTGTCAATTTCAATGGCGGCATTGGCGGGACGTCTACGGGCAGTGGGTCTCAATGTAATGCCGGCGGCGGCGGGGCGGCGGGTCGGGGCGGCGACGGCGCCGCTGGCACAAGCACTTCGATCAACGTTCCAGTCGCAGGTGGGAATGGTGGCAATGGGTCTGAATTTGTTTTGGGCGCAGCACCAGGCGGTGGTGGGTATCCAGGTGGCTCGCCTGGGTCAGTAGGCCCGCCGTCTGTAGCCGCAACGGTTGTAGGTGCCGCGGGAATTGTAGTTGCCACCTCTGCAGCGTTCGCAGGCGGTGACGGCGGCGGCGGCGGCGGCGGGAAAGCGCAGGGTATTGCAGCTTCCAATAATGGGGGCGCTGGATTCGCCCTTATCGAATTCTGGTGAAAGGGAAAATCATGATCGACTACAGCAACTGCGTGAAGGTCAGGGACGGCGTGATTTCGCGCGAGCCGGTTCCGGAATTCCTGACTGCCTCCCAAGTTTCTCTCCCCGAAATTGCCGAACTGACCTGGCTGGGCATTCCCGAATTCGCCGGCTATGGCTGGTGGCCCATCGAGTTTCATTGGCCAGATCTGGGGCTGTACCAGGTCTACAACGACGACGAAGAGCTCACCCTCGACGAGCCGCGCAAGATGGTGATCTCGATCCGCAGCAAACGCGACTGGACCACGCAGGAAATCCGTGATTGGAAGACCGGCACGATCCGCCATATCTCCAAGCTGGCCTTCCGCAACCGCTTCACCCCTGTCGAGAAGATCGCCTTCGAGATGGCGCAGGTGGACGACCCGACAGCATCGCAGGATGCGCGCCTGGTGGCCGCTGGCGTGCGCGTGATGGAAAAGGATTTGGCCGCGAGTGAGTACGCGGACATGAACAGCATCGCCGTGCAGGATGGGCTTCGCCAGCTCGAGGCCATCGGCGTGCTCGGTGCAGGCCGGGCCGAGACCATGATCTGGGCCGACATTGAGCCGAGCGAGGTGCCGTAATGCCGAAAGTGACCTTCCCCAACTGCGGGTCGGCCGGGGTGGTCATGGACTTGTCTGCGCACGAGTTGCCGCCGGCCGCCTGGACCGACGCACGCAACATGCGCTTCCTCGACGGCTCCGCGCGCCAGTTCTTCGGCCACGGCCCAGTGTACGGCGCGCCGCAGGCAGTCCCACTGCACGTGGTCCCGGTGAACGTCAGCCAAGCGCAGTACTGGCTGTATGCCTCAGACAAGAAGATCTACGCCGCCACGGTGCAGGGCGGCACGGCCGTTCACACGAACCTGACCCGTCAAACCGCCGGCGCCGACGTCGACTACAGCGGCGCGCCAAACACCTGGACCAGCGCCGTCCTGTCTGGCATCCCGATCCTGAACAATGGTGTCGACGTGCCCCAGCGCTGGAACCTCGACCCCGCTACCCGGTGCCAGCAGCTCGACAACTGGCCCTCAACGCTGCGTTGCAAGTCGCTTCGGGTGTACCGAAATTATCTGGTGGCACTGGGCGTCAAGAAGGGTTCTACCGACTATCCATTCATGGTCAAGTGGTCCAGCCCTGCCGATCCTGGCGGCGTTCCGCTGACATGGAACGAGGCGGACCAGACGCAGGAGGCCGGTGAAACTGACCTTGCCGAGGGCGGTGACGCGGTGATCGATGGGCTGCAACTGCGCGACAGCTTCATGATCTACAAGCAGCAGTCGGTGTGGCGCATGGACTTCACAGGCGGTCCCTACGTATTCAGCTTCCGCAAGGTGCTGGGCATCTCGGGCGCGATGAACCGCAACTGCATCGTGGAGGCTGACGGCTACCACTTCGTGCTGACCGGCTCGGATGTGGTAGTCCACGACGGCCAGTCCGGCACTTCGGTGCTCGACAAAGTCGCACGCCGCGCGCTGTTCCAGGACATGGACATTGCCTACAACGACCGTGCGTTCGTCTTCAAGAACCCGTTCCTGAATGAGGTCTACGTCTGCTACGTGCCGATCGGATCGACGGTGCCGAACAAGGCTTTGGTCTGGAACTACGTCGACAAGACGGTCAGCTACCGCGACATGCCGGCCATTCACCACGCGAACTACGGCCCGGTCGACAACACGCTGGGCGGCTCGTGGGGCGCCGACAACGACTCGTGGGATTCGGACCTGACGGCATGGAATGGCCCGGACTTCACGCCGTTCCTTACCCGCGTGCTCATGGCCTCGGCAGAGCAGCAGCTTTACATGCTCGACGCCTCGGCGACCTTCAACGGCGCCCAGCCTCAGGCCTATCTGGAGCGGCGCGGTCTGTCGTTCGGTGACGACGATGTGACCAAGCGCGTGCGCAGCATCCTGGCGCGCATCACGGGCAACAACGGACTGACGGTGCGCATCAAGGTTGGCGGCCACATGACCGACCCATACGCCGACCCAGAGTACCCGGTGCAGTTCGACCATATGATCGGGCAGACGGTGCGCGCTGACCTGTTCGTTGACTACCGCTACATCGCCATCCGATTCGAAGCCGGCACCGCCGCGCAGTGGAAGCTGGACAGCTTTGACATTGATGTTCAGCCCGGGAGTAAGTATTGAACAAGACGACCTTCGCGAACGCGCCCTACAAGCCCGGGCCGGTCCCGAGTAACCCTGCTGACATCCCGCGCTACCTGGACGACGAATTCAATCGAATCTCGGCGGCCTTGGCTGGCATGGGAGCGTTCCGCCTCCCACCGAGCTACGCGCCTCCGGCCAAGCCGATTTCTCCGCAGATCATCTACACGGACGCGACCAGTTGGGACCCGGGCAGCGGCGAGGGCTACTACTACTTCAACAGTCACGGCGTATGGACGCCGTTTGGCTAACCTGAAAGGATTCACATGGGACTCTTGAGCAGCCTGGCGGGCATTGCCGCGCCTATCGCCGGCTCCATCCTCGGCGGCCCGATTGGGGGCGCCATCGGCGGCGCCCTGGGCGGCGCGATCAGCGGCAGCAACCAGCCGAAGTCGACCACCAGTACCACGCAGCAGCAGTTGGACCCGCGCATCCAGAACATCATTTTCGGCGGTTCCAACGGCAACGGCCCGCAGCAGGGCCTGCTGGCACAATATCAGGCACTGGGCCAGACTCCGCAGTCGGCCGCGTCGCAGAACTGGGCAAACACGAATGCCAATTACCTCGGCCAGAATGGCGCCGGCGACCTGAACCAGATCCGCAATACGGCGCAGGGCCTGATGCAAGGCAATGCTGCGCCGAACGTTGGCGTGCCCCTGTCGAATGCTGCCCAGACCGGCACCGCACAAGCTTCGGTGCCATCGTACGCTGTGGGCAACATGGTCGACGCTCCGGGCCAGAACAACATCGATCTGACGGGCAGCTACCAAAACCTGCTCAGCGGCGGCAATACCAATGCGCTGATGAATTCGCTCCAGGCCGGAAACAACCTGACCAGCGCGCAGTTTCAGAAGACCCAAACCGACATCACGAACAACCTGCAGCGCAACGTGCTGCCGTCGATCCGTGGTGGCGCAATTGCGGCCGGCCAGTACGGCAGCTCGCGCCAGGGCATCGCCGAGGGCAACGCGCTGAGCGACTACACGAACCAGCTCACGAGCGCGAACAGCCAACTGTCGGCAGCCAACAGCGCGAACACGGCAAACGCGCTGGCCGGCGCATACGAGAACGGCCAGAACCGCGCACTCTCGGCGACTCAGGGCCTGGGCGCGCAGCAGTACGGCGTCGCTTCGCAAAATGCGAACACGAAGAACCAGGCCGAGTTCATGAACGTGGGCAACCAGCTCGACATCAGCAAAACCAACGCCGGCCTGGCCCAACAGTCGAACCTGGCGAACGCTGGCTTCAACCAACAGACCGGGCTGGCGAACCAGCAGGCGCAGCTGTCGGGCGCGCTGGCCGGGCAACAGGCGCAGTTGACGACGAACGCGCAGAACAACAGCGCAGCGCTGGGCGGCGCCGGCCTGTTGGGTGGCCTGCTCGGTCAGGCTGGGAACTCGGTCAACGCGCAGGACATGTACGGGATCAACAAGGCGCAGCAAGTGAATGGCCTGTTGGCGCCGTACCTGAGCGCGAACCAGTCGAGCACGAGCACTCAGCCGCTGTACCAGAACCAGGGCAACAACATCCTTGGCGGCGCGCTGGCGGGCGGGCAGTTGGCCGGCCTGTTCGGTGGTTCTAGTAGCGGCAGCTCGAAAGGTGGCCTGTTCGACCTCTTCGGTTCGAACAGCTCGTTCGGTAGCGGTTTCGGATCGGCATAAGGAGACAACATGGCAGGACTTCTCGACTTTCTCAATCCGCAGGACCCGGCCAAGCAGCAGGGCCTGCTGGCAGCCGCTGCGGCGCTGCTTCAGGCAGGCGGCCCGTCGCGCGCGCCCATCTCCACCGGCCAAGGCTTCGGCGCGGCGCTGGGGGCCTACCAGGAGGGCACGCAGAACTTTCAGGACCGCGCGCAGCGAAACCAGGCGCTCGAGCAGGCGCTCAAGCTGAATGGCATCAAACTCAAGGACGCCGAGAGCGATCTGGCGAACCAGCAGTTGCTGCGGGACCGCCAGAAGCGTATTTCCGACCGGCTGACCGGCTCTGGCGGCGCGCAACTGCCAGCGCAGGCCGACCAGCAGGCGCCGATTGCGTCGGCTATGCCCGGTGGCGCCATGTCGCCGGCCGCTGCCACCGGTGCGCCGCGGGTGAATCAGACCGACGCCTACGTGCAGCGCATGCTGGTAGTCGCGCAGGCGCATGCCGATGAGGGCGATGTCGACGGCGCGCAGAAGATTTACGAGCAGGTCGCGAAGCTACGGCCGAAGTTCGACAGCGGCATCTCCTGGGTCAACGGTCCGGACGGCAAGCCGGTGGCGGTGCGCACTGCAGACGATGGCAGCTTCAAGCAGCTCGACGGCCTGTCGCCGCGCGAGAAGCTGCACTTCCTGAGTACTGGCGGTGCGACCATCGGCGTCAACGAGTACACCGGCGACCGCGGCGCGAGCTACACGAATACCGCGACCCCGGGCGACCTGTTGTCGGCGGCAACCCAGCGCCGCGGCCAGGACATCACTGTGCGCGGCCAGAACCTGGCGGACTCCCGTGCGCGCGAGCAAAACGCGATCACGGCGGCCAAGGACAAGGCCCCGACCGAGTTCCAGGGCAAGTCGGCTGCATTCGGCCTGCGCGCCACGGAGGCGAACAAGATCTTGAGTGATCTGGAAGGCCAGTACAGCGCGGCCGGCGTCAACGCCAAGAATGCGCTCGGCAACGTGTGGGGTGTTGGCGGTGCGCTAGGTGCGGGCGCAAACTCGCTCCTGAGCGACAACAGCCAGCGCGTCGACCAAGCACAGCGCGATTTCATCAATGCCATCTTGCGCCAGGAGTCCGGTGCGGCGATCGGCGCCGGCGAGTTCGATAACGCAGCGAAGCAGTACTTCCCGCAGCCCGGCGATAGCCAAGCAGTTATCGACCAGAAGGCGCGCAATCGTCAACTGGCGGTGCAGGGCCTCGAAACGAATGCTGGCAGAGCTGCCATGCGCGCGCCGGCGGCTGCCGGCGGCTGGTCTATCACGAAAGTGCAATGATGCCAAAGTACAAGATCACCGGCCCGGACGGGCAGAGCTACGAAGTGAACGCTCCGGACGGTACGAGCGAGCAAGATGTGCTGGCGTACGCCCAGCGATCGTTCAAGATGGCCGCGGCGCCGAAGCAGGAGAAGCCGGCCAAGCCGTTCGGCCAGCAACTAAACGATGCCGTCTCGGACGCGCCGCGCCAGCTTGGGTTGGCCGCGCGCTACGGCCTGGAAGGCATTGGCGGCACATTCGACGCGTTCGTGGGCAACCCGACACGCACGCTGGCACGCCCGATCTTCGGCAACAAGGCGACAGCTGACACCGGCGGCGCGCTGGCCGACCTCGTCGGCCTGCCGAAGCCGCAGACCTCCCAGGAGCGCGTGGTTGGCGACGCCACGCGCACGCTGGCCGGCGGCGCAGGCGTGCTGGGCGTCGCATCGAAGGTGGCGCAGGGGACCAGCGGCGCCACGCAGGCTGTCGCGCGCATGCTCGCCGCGAACCCAGCGCAGCAGTTGGCCTCGGCCGGTGCTGCTGGCGCCGCCGGCGGCTACACTCGCGAGACGGGCGGCGACGATACCTCGCAGTTGCTGGCGTCGCTTGCTGCCGGTGTCGCCGCGCCTGCAGGCTTGCGCGCCGGCCAGAATGCCGCTGCATCCGCTGCGCGTCGGTTCGCGCCGGCGGCGCCGACGCCGCAGCAGCTCGCGCACATCGACATCACCATCAACAACGCGCTTCAGGGTTCCGGCATGAGCCTGGGTGAGCTTCCAGCGCAGGTGGCTCAGGGCATCCGCAACGATGTCGCCGCGGCTTTCCGGACCAGCGATCAGGTATCCCCGGATGCTGTGCGCCGCCTGGCCGACTATCGACTGACGAACACCACGCCGACGGCCGCCGGCCTGACGCTGGATCCGGGCGTGGTCACGCAGCAGAAGAACCTGGCGAAGCTGGGCATCAACAGCAAGGACCAAGTCGCGCAGCAGTTGGGCCGCACCGCCAATGCGAACAACCGCACGCTGACGTCCGGCCTGAATGAGTTGGGCGCGGCTACCGCTGACGACCCGATTGCCGGCGCTGGCCGCATCATGGGCGCGCTGGAATCCCGCAACGCCCGGGCGCAGTCGATCATCGGCGGCCTGTACGACAAGGCGCGTGACAGCGGTGGGCGCAGCGCCGCGCTCGACCACGTGACGTTCACCAACCGCGCTGGCGATCTGCTGCACGAGGCGAACGTCGAAAGCTTCCTGACGCCCGATATCCGCAACAAGCTGAACGGCTTTGCTGATGGCAGCATCCCGCTAACGGTCGAAATCGCGGAACAATTCAAGACCGGCATCGGGCGCCTGCAGCGCAATGCCAGTGACGGCAACGTGCGGCACGCGCTGGGCCTGGTGCGCGAAGCGCTGGACGACACCCCGCTTGCGGGCTCCGGCAGCGGCCAACTCCTACCGATGGGCGGCCAAGGCCTGGGCCAAGAGGCGATCGACGCATTCGGCAAGGCGCGCAGCATGAACCGCAGTTGGATGCAGATCGTCGAGCGCACGCCAGCGCTGCAGGCTGTCCGCGACGGCATCGAACCTGACAAGTTCGTGCAGCAGTTCATTGTGGGCGCCGGGCCGAAGTCGAATGTGATGGACGTGGCCCTGCTGAAGAACTCGATCAAGTCCAGCCCGGACGCGATGCAGGCAGTGCGCGAGCAGATCACCAGCTTCCTGAAGCAGCGCGCGCTAAACGGCGCCGCGGACGAGGTAGGCAATTTCAGCAATACCGCGTTCAACAAGGCCCTGACCGGCATCGGCGAACGCAAGCTGAATTTGTTCTTCAAGCCCGAGGAAGTCGCGCAGCTCAAGGCGATCGGGCGCGTTGCCAGCTATGAGCAATTCCAGCCAACCGGCAGCGCCGTGAACAATTCGAACACGGCCGGCGCCGCGGGCGCCATGCTGCTCGACCGGATCGCCAGCAGTCCGCTGCTGTCGAAACTGCCTTTCGGCCAGCAGGCCATCGCACAGCCGCTGCAGAACATCGCGGTGGGCATGCAAGCCGGCCGCGCGCTGGACGTGCCGACCAACATTGCCCTGCCGGGCCGTTCGGCGCCACTGCTGCGTGGCGCCGGCCTTGGCCTGTCGCCTGCCGCCTTCATGGGCCAGGAAACGGAAGAAGAACGCCAGCGCCGCCTACTCTCTGCGGCGGGACGTTAACCATGCATTGATGATGTAGGCGAGCATGGCGCCCAACTGGATCGGATCGTAGTGCATGCAGTTTCCCCTGTCGTTTTAACAATTATAGGCCACCCCATGAGGTGGCCTTTTCTTTTCCTGAAAGAGTCCATGAACCAATCCCCTACCCCTGGCGGTATCGACCTCGACGCCATGCTCAGCTGGGCCCTGCTGCTCGGCCTGTCCCTGTGGGGCGGCGTCGCCTCGTTCTACCGCAAGTTGAAGGATGGCCATGTGCGCGTCTTCAATATCACCGAGCTGGTAGGGGAGCTAGTCATTTCCGGCTTCACAGGCATCGTGGTCGCCAACCTCTGCGACTCGATCTCGGCATGCCCGGTGCCTCTCAAGTACGCCTTGGTTGGCATTGCTGCCCACATGGGTTCGCGCGCGCTGTTCAAGCTCGAATCGATGGTCAACCAGAAATTCAACCTGCCGGCCGATGCGCCGGTGCCAGCCAAGGAGAACGACAATGCCGCCTAGTGCCTTCCTCAACCTCTTGGTGCTGGCCGCGCAAGATTGCCAGCGCGAGACCGGAATTCCGGCATCGCTCACCCTGGCCCAGGCCGCGCTGGAGTCGGGCTGGGGCGCCCGTGCTCCGGGCAACAACCTGTTCGGCATCAAGGCTGATCGCGCCTGGAAGGGAAAGACGACCAAGTTCACGACCACCGAGCACTTGAGCGGCAAGGACGTGGTCATCGTCGACAAGTTCCGCGCCTACGACAGCTGGCTCGACAGCATGATCGACCACGCCAATTTCTTCCGCAAGAACCCGCGCTACGCCGCCTGCTTCAAGGAGAGGACCGGCGAGGGCTGGGCGCGCGCTGTGGCAAAGGCCGGCTACGCGACGGACCCGGGCTATGCCGAAAAGCTGATCGCCATCATGCGCGGCCGGAACATGCCGCAGTACGACATCCTGCCGAAGGTGCCGGCGTGAGCGCGCTCGAGCGATTCGCCGCGGCTTTGCTGTTTGTGATCGCCATCACAATTTGCGTGGTGCTGGGCGCGAAGTACTACGGCGCCCGGCAGTTCGCCGCCGGCCACGCCGCCGCGGTGGATGAGCGCGCCCGGGCCGACGCCGCTGCTGTGCTGACCCGTACCCGCGACAACGCCGCCCTGGCTACGCGCCAGGACGCCAACAATGCAACCATCACGGAGGAAACGCATGAAGAAGTTCAGCCTGTTCGCGAGCGCATTATTACTCAGCGCGTGTACGTCGGTTCCGCAATCTGTGGACCTGCCGCCCCCGCCGAAGCGGAAAGCACCGGCGGCAGCGACGACGCCGATCCACCCGGCCGGCTGGTTCGACCAGACGTTGAGCGAGATATTGTCGCGCTGAAGCTAGCTGTCGAGAAAGACCTGTCCACCGGGCGCGCATGCCAGCGCGTGCTGGAGCAGGAAGGCATGGTGCCGTGATGGACTTCCACGTCATCACGCCACGCGGCGCGGAGCTGGTGGCTCAGGTGGTGGACGGCAAACTAGTGATCGTGCCGCCGCCTGAATGCCAGCTTTTTGCCAACATGGCCGACCAAACCCGCATGGATGCTCAAATTCCGCAGGTTCGATTCCCTCCGCCTCCACCAACGC
>Ga0265780_10002551_pt1 | contig 24540 bp, 29 predicted proteins | sample P1T30metagenome_FD_192432 | JGI IMG/M metagenome (GOLD analysis project Ga0265780, IMG submission 192432) | Plant litter microbial communities from East Loma Ridge, Irvine, California - P1 T30 | ecosystem: Environmental > Terrestrial > Plant litter > Unclassified | place: USA: California... | reverse complement strand
CCGATTTGTGATGAGTGATTTGCTTGTCCATCGTCTCGACGCGCTGGATCAACTGCGCCGCCAAGGCACGCAGTTCTTCAGGGTTTAATTGATCGAGATTCGGATGCGAAGTCATGCCGCCGATTTTGCCAGAGAGGGCTAGTGGCGGCGATAGACTGATGGGCCAATTGCGCTGGCAAGCAGGCCATGGCAGGCGAATTAGAGCACCGTGATGGCTCCTCCGGAACCGACGCGTTGCCAAGGCAAGCCGAGCACCAAGGCTTGAAGTTGCTCTGCATCCAACTCGACTTCAGAGCCGTGCCGCACGCCCGGCCAAAAAAAAAGTCCTTGATTCAAGCGCCGGGCAGCAAGCCAAATCCCCAAGCCATCATGCACCAGCACTTTCATGCGATTGGCACGACGGTTGGCAAACAGATAAGCACAGTGCGGCTTCGCCGCACCGAACACCGCCACGACCCGCGCCAGCGCAGTTTCAGTGCCTGCGCGCATGTCCATGGGCTCGGTGGCAAGCCAGATGGAGTCGATGCGGATCATCGCAGCAGGTCTCGCAGGAAAGCAGAACACGCCGCTGCATTTTCTGCCGGCCAACTCACCACGACTACGCCTTTTGAATGCGGCACTTCGATTCGGATCGTGGCAGGAAGGGCCTGATGCATCGGCACCGGCGGCGATGTCTTGACCGGGATGAAGGCGGTTTGAAGTGTCAGGTTTTTCTGTGCATGCACCCGAATCCATTTATGGACGAGGTTTGCATTGAGGTTGTGGGTCAAGGCGACATTGGCAATTGAAGTGTCAGGTTGGGCGCACTCAGCAATGACCTGGGCCTTGAAGGACTTGGAATAGGAACGGCGTTCTTGTGGCATGGGCGTCCGCTTAAAAAGGCTAAAAATGGTGTCCACCTATATTTGGGTGGACACCATCGCCCCAAGCGACGGTGTCAGGAAGGTGTGTTGCCCGGACGGTTACCTCTGCCTTCGACTACTGGCATCTGGATATCGCGGCACACGGTGGTTTCATCGTCTGCGATGCTCCCTCCACTCCACCCATCGCCTATGGTCGTAGCGTGCCCTTCGGAAAAGGCTGTCGTAACCGAGTCTACGCCTCGTAAGCGTCCAATAAAGTCACCTGCCGGCTCCAACCACAGGGGCGATGTGTCCAGCTCAAAAGTAGGAAGACGCTATCGCCCTAATCTCAGGATCTCTATGCAGGGTTGACAGTACGCTTCGATAATATTGACAGCCTGCATGGCCTTCTAGTTTCGACAATCAGATAGGAGTTTCACCCAACTGCCACGACTTACCATTAAATGGATGGCCTGCTGGAACACGTCCTTTGGCATTGTAAGTTTGAATCCAGCCAGGATATGACGGCGCGGGACGGCTTACCTCCTCAAGTTTCAACATGTCGTCATTTTCCAGTACCAATTCCATCGCCGCCAGATTGTCAGCAAGTTGGACTGAACTCTTGACGCCGGAGATGACGCTGGTGACCTGTGGCTGTGCTAGAAGCCAAGCGAGGGCGACCTGCGCAGCACTCGTAGTGTGACGGATCGCGATAGCCTTCAACACTTCGATAACATCGAATGCCCTAGATTCGTCCACCGGAGGGAACTGAATCGTGGCGCGCCGCGAATTAGGATCGGACGAGCCGGTGCGATCAAACTTGCCGGAAAGTAAACCTCCTGCTAACGGACTCCAGCACAAAAGGCCGAGCTTCTGATCGTCGATTGCGGGAATTAACTCTCGCTCGATATCACGAGCCGCCAGTGAATAGAAGGATTGGATGGATGCAAAGCGCGCAAAGTTATTGCGCTCGGAAATACCCATGGCCTTCATCAACTGCCAAGCCGCGAAATTAGAGCATCCGATATATCGCACTTTGCCCTGGCGAACGAGATCGTCGAGTGTACGCATGACGTCTTCCAACGGGACGAGTGGATCAAAATTATGAATCTGGTAAAGATCAATATGGTCTGTTTGCAAACGTTTTAGGCTTCCCTCGACGGCTTCCATCAAGTGAAGGCGCGATTGTCCGATTTGATTGGGCCCAGATCCCATCCGGCCGCTGGCTTTTGTCGCCAGCACCACGTCGTGCCGGTGCCCTTTTAATGCTGCAGCCAGCCTTTGTTCCGATGCGCCGCCCCCGTAGACGTCGGCCGTATCAATAAAGTTGATCCCGGCCGCAAGCGCATCGCCCACGATTGTGTTGGTTTCGTTCTGTGACAGCCGCCCAATGGCGGTCGTGACGGCGTTTTCACTGCCCCCAAACGTCATCGCACCGAGGCAAAGACGCGATACGAAAACACCTGTATTGCCAAGCTGAACATATTTCATATTTCCTCCGGTTATCTGCTTCGTAGCTTTGCAGGATTCACCCGCCCGATCCATAATCAACACGACGTAATTCCTATTAGATCGTTCGGAGGCGCTGTGGATCCTCTCTCAGATGTGCTCTCGCTGCTCAAGGTAGAAAGCGTCCTTTCGGCGCGTTTTGAAGGGTGCGGCTCTTGGGCAATGCGTTTTCCTGCTTATCGCCATATAAAATTCGGTGCCGTGGTAGAGGGATCGTTTTGGCTATGGTGTGAAGAATCGATGACACCGTCAAAATTTGAACGTGGCGATTTCTATCTGCTAACCAATGGTTCGCCGTACTGCACCGCGAGTGATTTGACAAGAAGGCCGGAAGACGGACGCCAGATTTTTACTGCCAACAAAGGAGCAGATGGCGTGGTTCGCTATGGTCAGGGGATAGACAAAGTGGTCGTCACAGGGGGGCGGTTTACGTTTGACGATGACGTCAGCCATCTCTTACTCAGCCAGCTACCTCCTCTGATTCGTCTCCCCTCAACAGCGCCATACTCCACATCACTTAAAGCAGTTCTTGATCTTCTCGCTGACGAGACCGAGACAATCCGACCGGGTGACGCAATATCGGCAACCAGCATTGCCAACATCGTTTTAGTTCACACTCTGCGAGCTCATATTGCGGCTATGCCATTCACTACCGGCTGGTTTGGTGCTGTTAGAGACAAACAAATAGGAGCCGCCCTTTCGCTCATGCACGGCGATATCGCCAAACGTTGGACGGTGGATGATCTTGCGTCCACGATCGGGATGTCACGAACCATCTTTGCTCAGCGCTTCAAGAAATTTGTTGGCTTCGCACCACTTTATTATCTGCTGCGCTGGAGAATGACCGTTGCCGGGCAGGAGTTAAAGAAAGGAAAAAGCCTTTCGAAGGTAGCAGAAAGCGTTGGTTACAGTTCTGAAACTGCGTTTAACTCCGCGTTCAAACGAATAACAGGTGAAAGCCCTGGAAGATATCGCGCAGGCGCCAAGCCGAACTCCCGCTAAATGCCAGCACTTCGAAGCTGTTCAAAATACTCCGCTTTTAGGTGGATACCATCGTCCGTATGACCGGTATCTGGGGGACTTTGCCGGAGGGAAACAACTTGCGCAGATCAGGCAGGCGTCCACCGATGCGGTAGCAACTGTTCGATCTCGCTAGCCCGCTGCGTCGGCAACCGCGTCAGCACGTCCTTGAGATAAGCATACGGATCATGCCCGTTGATGCGCGCCGACTGGATCAAACTCATGATCGCCGCCGCCCGCTTGCCGCTGCGCAGCGATCCCGCAAACAACCAGTTAGAACGCCCAAGCGCCCACGGCCGGATCAAGTTCTCGATCTGGTTGTTGTCGATGGGCACGGCACCATCTTCCAGGTAGCGCGTCAGCGCTACCCAGCGTTTGAGGCTGTAATCCAGAGCCTTCGCCGTGGCCGAACCCTCGGGCACAAGTTCACGCTGAGCCAGCATCCACTCATGCAGTTTTTCAACGATGGGCACCGCCGTTTCCTGGCGTAATCGCCAACGGTCTTCTTCGCTCATTTCCTTGGCGTGCCGCTCGACTTCGTAGAGCCCGCCAATCGAGTGAAGCGCGTGCTCCGCCAACTGGCTTTTATTGGCTACATGCAGGTCGAAGAACTTGCGGCGCGCATGGGCCATGCAACCGATTTCGGTGATGCCCAGCTCGAAGCTGGCCTTGTAGCCGGCGAAGTCGTCACAGACCAGCTTGCCGTTCCAGGTGCCCAGGAAGTTACGCGCATGTTCGCCGGCACGGCTGGGGCTGAAGTCGTAGACCACAGCTTTGAGTGCCGAAAACGATGTAGAGCTGTAGGCCCAAACGTAAGCGCGGTGGGTTTTCTTCTCGCCGGGCGCCAGCATTTGTACCGGCGTTTCATCGGCGTGAATTACGCGCTGGGCTAGAACCACTTCGCGCAGCGCATCGACCAAGGGCTGAAGCTGCAAGCCGGTTTGACCTACCCATTGCGCCAGCGTCGAGCGCGGGATGGCTAGGCCGGCACGGCCGAAGATCTTTTCCTGTCGATAGAGCGGCAGGTGGTCGGCGAATTTGGCGACCATCACGTGCGCCAGCAGGCCGGCAGTGGGGATGCCCTTGTCGATCACCTGCGGCGGCACCGGGGCCTGAATCAGTGTTTCGCACTTCCGACAGGCCCATTTTCCACGCACATGCTGTTCGACGGTGAACACGCCCGGCGTGTAGTCCAGCTTCTCGCTGACGTCTTCACCGATGCGCTGAAGCTGGCAGCCGCAAGCGCACTGAGTGTTGTCCGGCTCGTGATGGATCACAGTGCGCGGGAACTGCGGCGGCAACGGCGCACGCTTGGGTTGCTGGCGTGGTTCTGCCTGTGCGGGAGTGGGATGAAGTGCTTTTAACTCGGCCTCGATGGCTTCGAGGTCGGTATTGAGCAGGTCATCGAGCAAGCTGCCTTGCGCCGGGCTGATCTGCTCGCTGCGCTTGGCGAACTTGTGGCGTTTAAGGATGGCGATCTCGTGAGTGAGCTGCTAAAACTTACCTTGGTTCAACCTGCGCGCCGCCAACCAGATACCAACGCCGTCGTGCACCAGCACTTTCATGCGGTTGGCCCGGCGGTTGGCAAAGAGGTAAGCGCAGTGCGGCTTTGCCGCACCGAATACCGCGACCACTCTGGCCAATGCGGTCTCAGTGCCGGCACGCATGTCCATGGGCTCGGTGGCGAGCCAGATGGCATCGATGCGAATCACTGGGCTAGGCCACTGATAAATCGTGCGCAGCCGTCCGGATCCGAGGATGGCCATTTTACGGTGATGGATTTATCGCCCAGAGACAGCGAGATGATCGCCATCTCTTCTATTGCGCGTCTTGGGGGCGTTTTTACGAGAACGAAGGCCGGCAGGGTGGCGGGTAATCGATCCCGGTAAGTCGGTAGCCACTTGCGGATCACATTGGCGTTGATGCCGTGATGAATGGCTCCGCTGGAAATCGTCGCTCCAGGTTGCAGGCACTCCTGGACGACTTGGGCTTTGAACGATTTGGGATAAGAGCTACGTTGGCGCATGAAAATCCTGGAGATAAGGGCGATGGTGTCCGCTAAAAATACGCGGACACCATCGCCCTTAATACTGGGATTCTGAAGGTGTGTTCGCCGGGCGCTTACTACGCCTCGGCCTTTCGGGCGCTCATCCAGCACGCCCGCGCGCTCCGCTTGCATTCCTCGTAGCGACCACAGGTTTTCAACTCTGCATAATCGCATCAGCCATTTAAGAAGATGTCCCACGTCGGGGGCTACGGATATCGGAGCCTTCGTATAATAATGATCCGCGTTCTCAACAAACATCACGACTACTCTAACGGCCTCGACCGCCAGGGCTGGCGTTGGCGCCCTTAAGCTGGATGGCCTTCTCATGACCTACATGTCACACAAATTAAATGGGAACTCACCAGAGATTTTTCATTTGGAGACGAGCGATACCACCGGCTACGCCGTGGACTGGCATGCCCACGACTGTCACATGCTGCTTTTGCCGCGACAAGGGAGCCTGCTGCTCTCCACCGAAAGCAGCAATACCTCCCATGTATCTCGCCAGTCATTTTCGTTTGTTCCCGCCGGCTTTGCCCACGCCACACAGGCGACCCCCGGGCAGGAGCAGCATATGACGCTGTATGTCGACCCCTCCTACGTCAGGCGCCAAGAACAGGCACATGGCTTTCAGGATTTCGCCAAACGTGTAGATCGATCAGGCGTTTGGCAGGCAAGCGCAGCGCTGGGTAATATCCTGCACCTGCATGATCAGCTGCAAAACAACATTCCCACAGAGGCGTTCCAGCGTCAGTTGCCCAATCTTAACCATCTGCTTTTCGAGGAGTGCGCACGGGTCATTGCCTCGCAAGAGACACAACAGCCCCAGGAACCCCTACAGCAGGTACCTCTTGTGCGGGACATCCAGCGATACATTCGAGAGAACCCGGGAGCCAATCTGGACGTTGACTCGATTGCGTATGAGTTCCACCTTTCCCGCCGTCACCTGACGCGCATTTTCAAAGCTGCGACTAACGAAACGCTTCTGGATTTCACAACCCGTATCCGACTGGAAACCGCTTCGGGGCTCATCTCGAACACCTCTCTCTCGATCCTTGAAGTCAGCCTCGCGGTCGGTCTGGAATCGCCTTCTTACTTGGCTCGCCTGTTCAAGCGCCATCTTGGCCAAACCCCGAGTGAACTGCGCAAGGCGCTATAACTGTATGGCCCAAAGGGACGCATGTGCGGCCTGATAGAGCGTTTTGCTGCGTCTGACACTGGCGACAATAGCTACTCGTCTCCAAAAGCAGAGGTCATCATGAGTGAGGTATGCGCCGCCGCTATCCCTTCCCCCGGCATAAACGAGACAAGGCAAGCGCCACACGTCATCGAAACGGATGTTAGCTTCGCTGAGCGGCTAGAGACAGGACTTCGCTCTTCCATTCGTCTCACGCAGCCAGGCAAGGTAAAAGCCAGACTGAGCTCTTGGCAGGCGCGGTCAGCAAAAAAGCTTCTGATGGATAACCTTGATCGCAGCATCACGATTGCGACCGTCGCCAAGGAGTGCTCCTTGTCACGGAGCCACTTTTCGAGAGCCTTCAGAAACACAACGGGGCACAGCCCACGGGACTGGCTTCAGACGGCACGACTGGCCCGGGCGAAAGAGCTACTTGAACTGACCGACTTTTCTGTTTCCCATGTGGGCTTTGAGTGTGGGTTCGCAGATCAACCTCATTTCACCCGAACATTTGCAAAGAAGGTCGGCATGACTCCAGCCAAGTGGCGTCTAGAGAATAGGCCAAGGCAATAGAAAGGCTTCTCACTGATCGACGAAGCCTGGCCGGGGCCTTTCGTCAGGAGTCGTCGAGGCCAGTCTCCAACCAGCGTGGACGCCGCTGAGAAGCGTTGGTAAAGCTCGGCAAGCAGCTCAATGGTCAATCCTCAGAGGTGCGAGACGAGATGGACATGAAGGGGAATACTCATGTCGGAGCTCCCCTTTCACCTCACTTAGCGACGAAAGAGACGGTCTAGAATCAGCAAAGCAATTCCGCCGATTGCCGCTGCAGCAACTGGTTTTTCTTTCACGAACGCAGTTACGCTGTCCATGGCATCGCCATAGGCTTGGGTCAGCTGACCAGAAGCTTGGCGACCAGCACCTTCGGCCTGCAGCTTCGAATCACCGAACAGTTTCCCTACCGCGCTCTGTGCTTTACCTGCAACCTGGTCTACAACGCCTTCTACCTGTTCGCTCTTCATGATTCACCAAACCTTCGTGTGTGAGTGACCCCAAGGTCAACCTGGGGACGGCGCGACGTGCGCAAAAATTAGGGGGCAGGCACAGTGATTAGTTCAGTGATGCTGAGATCCTGCGCTCGTCCGGAAGGTACCTAACCGTTCTGTAGCCATGCAGTCACAGGCAGGGCCAGCCGCCGATGCTCGGTGAAAGAATTGCCCTCCTAATGCCTAGAAGGATCTGACCATATCCGCTGCCAAGCAACCATGTGGAGAACCAGATCCGTCCATGGGCACTGGGGCGCTCAAAATGGTTGTTTGCCGGGTCTCTTCGTGGCGGCAAAAGGGCGGCAGCGATTATGAGTTTGATCCAGTCAGCCCGCATCAATGGGCATGATCCCTATGCGTATCTCAAAGATGTGCTGACGCGCCTGCCGACGCAGCGGGCGAGTGAAATCGATCAGTTGCTGCCGCATACGTGGCAATCGCTTTAATCACGCAAGACTCCTACATTGGGTTGACCAGGAAGCATGCAGCTGTAGGGAGACCAGGCAATAGTCGGACGACGCCAGCAAGGCCGCCGTCATGATCTACGCAGTTAAGGCGTCGTGCGTGGAAGTCTCAGGAAGATTTTTCGGGTATATCCTTTGCCCTGGCTATTAGTTGGCTGAGGCCTACTACGGCGGTCTCCACAACTGCAATCAACCTCTCCTCCTCCCAACCCTCCTTCGCCGCAGCCGACAGGCCAAGCATGGTCACGGAGACATAGTCTACGACGTGGCCGGCAGCGGAGATGCCAGATGCTTCGAGAAACGCCATCACTTTTGCACGATTCTCGTCTGCGATTTGCTTAGCTGCTATTCCCGACTCAGTGGTTCCGGCCTTCGCATGCTCCAGAATAAAACAACCTCGGCGGTTCGGATGTGCGGCGTATGCATGCGCCGCAGCCCTAAGCATCTCCCTCAGAACAGTCTGCGGCGGTTTGTCTGGGATCAAGAAAGTGTCAAGTGGCACGACAGTCGCGGAGTAGTGCTTCAACGCATCGTTGAAAAACGCACCCTTGCTGCCAAAGGCCGTATAGAAACTCGGCGCAGTAATCCCTATCGCTTCGGTCAGCGCTGCGACGCTGACGTTCTCATACCCATACTCGTGGAACAGATGCTGCCCGACCTGGATGGCGTCCTCAAGGACAAATTGGCGCGGTCGCCCACGGGATCGCTTATTTACGTTAATGGACATTACATAATCCGTTTACTTTGGGATTTATGAATACTATAGTGGCTGTTAACGTAAATATCCATGCCACCAGCAGCGCTCTGCACGGCAGCCAGTACGCCAATTGCGAGGAAAATCATGCAGCCCTCCCCATCACCAAGCTTGTCCAATGAGGCTCCTGCCAGTAGCTCCGAACTACCTATCGCGGCACTGGCTGGCCTAGCCGCCGCAGGCTTCCTATGCATCGTCACTGAGACACTACCCGCCGGTTTGTTGCCCAGCATCGCCTCTGGCCTTCAGATATCTGAAGCTATTGCAGGGCAGCTTGTCGCTGTATACGCACTTGGATCCCTGTTGGCGGCAATTCCACTCACGAGCCTGACCCAAGGTTTGCGCCGCAGGCCTGTCTTGCTGGGAACGATTGTCTGCTTTGTTGTCGGCAATACGCTGACCGCGATGGCTGAGTCAATCGGTGTCGTGCTGATCGCACGGTTCATTGCAGGATGTGCGGCAGGGTTGGCGTGGGGAATACTTGCGGGGTACGCACGTAGCATCGTACGTCCCGAACAGACTGGCTCGGCAATGGCGGTCGCGATGGTAGGTGTGCCCCTGGCGCTATCACTGGGTGTTCCGCTGGGGACGTTTCTGGGGAGCTTGGTAGGGTGGCGTGGATCGTTCCTGATTCTATCGGCACTTGCTGTCATGTTGATCGGTTGGATTATTGTGAAAGTTCCCGATGCTCCTGGCCGAACAGGCGACAACCGCCCTTCCCTCGCAGGCGTCATCAGAACCAAGGGAGTCCTGCCGATCCTGCTTGTCATCTTGGCCTGGATGACTGCCCACAACATTCTCTATACCTACATTGCGCCGTTCTCGACTGCCTCGCAGTCGCGGGTCGATCTAGTCCTGCTGGCTTTCGGAATCAGCTCGCTTATTGGCATATGGGTAGTCGGGCGTTGGGTCGACCGGATGCTCCGCCTGATGGTGCTTGCATCAATCGGTTCGTTCGCATTAACCGCTGTGCTCTTGAGTATCGCTGGAGAGCAGAGCATCGCGGTCTATCTGGGCGCCGTCGTCTGGGGACTTGGTTTTGGCGGCGCGGGCGCCATGATGCAGACAGCGTCAGCTGATGCCGCCGGCGATGGTGTCGACTTGGCTCAGGCCATGGTAACCACTGCGTGGAACCTGGCAATCGCGGCAGGCGGGGCTATTGGAGGGGCGCTCCTTACGCAAGGTGGTACGTCCATGCTGCCGCCCACTGTCGCCATTCTCGCACTGCTCGCCTTTGTAATAGCACTGGCAGCATGTCGCTATGCCTTTCCTCCCGGTAGTCGCGCTCAACAAGATCGCTGATCGCCCAATCATTTATCGTCCCACTCGGTGAAAAACATGAAGCTCCACGCAATTGCACTAGCCGTTGCTGCGCTCGCTATGGGTGTAACTCAGGCCAACGCAGCACAAATCAATCCTGCACCGCCTCCAGCTGTCAGCGCCCAACAGGCAGAGTTTCCGATACCCGAAGGTTTTACCAGCGCCTATGAGACTGTTGACGGTGTGAAGTTGCATTTCGTACGTGGCGGCAATGGCCCCCTTGTGCTGCTTGTCCACGGCTTCGGCCAGACATGGTATGAGTGGAATAACCTCATGCCTCAACTTGCAGAGCGCTATAGGGTCGTAGCAGTCGACCTGCCAGGTCTTGGCCTGTCAGCGCCGCCGAAAACGACTTACACCGGAGTGGATGTTTCGGAGTACTTGCACAAGCTTGCCAAGCGGATCAGTGCGGACAAGCCCTTCTATCTTGTTGCACACGATATTGGTATCTGGAACAGCTATCCAATGGTTGCCCGCCATCCAGGGGACATCGTGAAGGCTGCGTTCATCGAAGCGACCATTCCTGACGAAACGCTCTATTCGCTGCCAGCCTTTGTCGCTACCGGAGAGGCACCTGGATGGCATCACAGTTTTTTCGCAGCTTCTGGTCAGTTGGCCGATGCGATGGTCAAAGGAAACGAGCGGCAGTTCCTGACGCATTTCATTCGTCACCATGCCAGCAACCAAGCGGTGTTCACTGATGAACTGGTAGACGGTTATGTGCGGTCATACTCTAAGCCCCAGACCTTCCACCATGCATTTGAATATTATCGTGCGCTTCCCCAATCGATTAAGCAGAACGAGAAGCTGGTGGCTACTAAGCTGACAATGCCTGTACTCGCGGTTGGCGGTGGGGGTAACGGCGGGTTCGGTGCTCAGCAGCCTGAAAACATCCGCCGCTACGCCACTAACGTTGAATCGCACGTGTTGCCAGATTGCGGCCATTGGGTAACAGAGGAGTGCGCTCCAGCGTTGAACCCTTTGATCAATTCCTTCTTGGATCGACCATAGGGCGGAATGCGCAATGTCTAGCAATGTACGTGGCATAGATCATATAGGCATCACGGTTCCAGACATCGAGGCAGCAACCCGGTTCTTTCACGAGGCCTTTGATGCAGCTGTCGTCTACGACACATTGGTCGATGGCCATCTGCGCCGATCCCCTGAAGAACTTGCCGCAACGGTAGCGCTGAAAGAAGAGCAAAGAATCGTGGCAACTCGCATGATTCGTCTCGGTGAAGGTGCCAACATCGAATTGTTTAAGATCGAAGGTGCAGCACCGGGCGTCGATGGAATAGGCTCCATGGGGCTTCAGCACTTCGCCGTTTACTGTGATGATCTTGCCCAGGTGCTCCATCGTATCTTGGCCGCAGGAGGTACTCCGCTTCGCGGGCCGAACGCACTTTTTGGTATCGAAAAAGGAACTGGCAATTCTATGCATTATGTCCGAGCGCCATGGGGCTCGTTGATAGAGTTGATCTCCATCCCCACCGCTACAGGGCCGAGCTGCGAGGTAGATCGTTGGAGACCTTCTTGAGCTAGATTTCGTCCAAACAATCAGCCTGCAAGCATTTCTTGATGCAGGCTCGTGCAACTATGGCTTTGAAGCTGTTCGCCAGCTTGTACCGAGCGACAGCATGAGGGTCAGCGGGAAGCCGTTGCTCTCGCAGGCGAGCTGTATTTTGGTGATCAATCTGCCTCCGCTATGGCCGAGGCAGTGGTGTTGTAGCTATTGTCTATGGCCCTGTAAGCGATGGCCGATCTCCGAGATTATCTAAAAATCAAGCTGTGACGACGGCGTTTGAAATACTTCTAGGAATCTAGGTTGACGCTCACGGCCCCGGCACGACTGTCGTGAACCAAACCATTACTTCGCTTGTGTCTTGACCCCTCAGGCTCCATCTCCGCGCCTGCACGCTCCGCTTGCCATAATCACCTTACGTACGAGGCAGCGATGAGCAACCTTAGGCTTACGAGGTCACCGAGGGGAAAATGGTGTGGTCAAGGTGTATCTAACGGACGCTTACTGACAAGCTAGCATTGCATAATCTTACTGACGAAGGCAGGCGAAGGCTGAAGGTTGCTAACCGTAGTAGTGACCTTACTAAGCTTTGGCCCGATCACGCGGTGGCCGGCCCGTAACGGAGGACTTATGGCAAGCAAGGAAAGACCATTCTCAATCCAAGACCTTATTGTCGCGCTCATGCGTGATCAAGGTATCCACTCAGGTTTTTGGGGTTTAACAGTCCATTTCGATGCTTCGGGCACATCCATCGCAAAGCCGGGCCAGCCTGAGCAAAATTTTCCAGGCTTGGCAGTGGGCGTAACTGGCGTGACTTTGATACCCGCTACCGCTAATGCGCCTGGCAGCCTCGACGCATCGGTACATAACCCGGCGCCTAAGAAGCGCAAGTCGCTTAGGCGAAGCGCGTCGAACGATGGCCTCTAACGAGCTTATCTGATCGTGGCAATCCTCAGCGGAGATCCGTGTTGGCCGATAACGGTGTCCGCTGTAGTCACTTGGCGATGTGTGAAAGGAGTCAGCTCCCTGACTTGGATAAGGAAATCTGAATGCTGTTATTTGGACTGCTGTTGTTCTCGATATGGTTTGTAGTGATTGCGTGCGCAGGCCTATTGATAGGATCACTAATCATGGGAATCGCTGAAGCTGTAGGTCGATGGGCGGCGCCGCTCCGGGTTGATCGTGGCTGGCTTGCGGTGCTGGCAGTTGTCGGATGTTTTGCGTGGTATCCGGTGCATGGCGTTTTCGATGTCAGGACAGTCCCAACGTCGATTGCGCTTGCAGTGGGCATATGTATTGCGATGTCCTTGTAGTGCATCAACTGCTTACTTCACCACGACATATGGGCGTGACCGAGGCGCGGGACGCACATATTTCACAGGCATGCCTCAGTATGAGGAGCGCCTAGAAGATGCACCACCGAAGCTACTGATCCAATGCTGACCACCGTATCAACCCCGTCTCCAAGTCGTCTCGACCAAACCTTGACACTAATCTTAGGGCGTAATGCATGTGCCGGATGGTCTTGCTTCGCGATCACTTAAAGTACAGCGACACCTTCGCGTCGTGGTTACATCACCAGTTTGCCTACGAGTTTGGGCCACAGCCGCTCTGTGAGTGGCAGCGTGAATTCAGGGAAGGCCAGATCGACGCAAGCTGGCGAACCCTTATTATGCTTGAAGGTGATCAACTGCTCGGGGGGGCTGCTCTTGCCAAGCATGACTTGCCCGAGCGACCCGAGCTGGGGCCATGGCTAGCGTGTGTATTTGTCGCACCATCCGCGAGACAACGAGGCTTAGCTGAGCGACTAATTTCCGGTGTTTGCTCCGAAGCGAAAGCGTTAGGGCATTACCAGTTATACCTGCACACGCAAGACCGACGTGACTATTACTCGAAGCGAGGGTGGCAGTATGTAGAGTCATTCCGCGCCTGGGGAAAAAAGCACTCGCTGATGCAGCTAAAGCTCTAGTCCGGCTGCTTATCGTAAAAACCACGTGAGAGGCCCTGAGTTCATGCACATAACGGTCGGGAATCGGCAGCTGGGTGACCAGAAAGATGTTCGGCAGCGAAGCTACGGCCTCGTCACACCAGAATTGTCCAAGATCAGGCGGAAATCCACTGGCGGCTTGAACTAATCCAGCCGTGCGGCTCTGACAGCGTTACTGGAGCCCCTAAATGCATCCAGCACCCCCTTTGTGGACAAACCCATGCAACCCAACTCTCCTACTGCAGACCTGGTAAAAAGCATGACCGAGGTTGCCGAGACGCTGCACGACTCTTTCACTTCTCTGTTGAGCGCAGCAGTGCGGTTAGCTGAGGTTGGCCAAGATGAGGAGGCAAGACGTGTCGTTGAGTTGGCCAAGATAATCCAAAGCGCTGAAGACAAAATGCGTACTCACACTAAGGACGCGCGAGTGGGAAAGATCGTGAAGCTCAATGTGCATTGACGCCCAACCCGAGCGGGCGAAAGCTACCGCGTCAGATCCTCTCCCAATTAGGGGTTATCACTCGTTCGAGGGCACCTGTTCGAGCGTCGACAGCGCACGCAGCTTAGGTAAGCATGGAGCTAATCACTGGCCTAAGGAGCGCCGCGTATGGATAGCAATCAACGCATGATCACATGGTCATCCGCTTGGGCGCTGGTAGGGGGGCAAGTCGTATGTACCGGCTGCATGCGGGGCCAATCCATCTCGCTCAATCAGGACGTATTCCCCCACGAGCCGAGCTGCAAAGCTAAGGGCGAAGTGGCGGAATCGCCGTGGGCGGAGCTGCACCGGATCCTCGATTATGAGCGCGGCTGACCGATACAGAATTGGGGGACAAACGCACCTCTTAGCAGTCGCTCGCTACAGAGGTAGAGCGCACGAGGCTACGTTGGGTAGACCAACTCAGACACGGAACGCGGGGGATGCTGGCCTCTTTTCGCTACCGAGGCTTCCTGGCCCAAATGGGCTGAGAATGCGCCAACTGAGCCATTGGCCACGACCCGCTTCCTTGGTCATGATAGAAGAGGCTCGTCTAGGGGAGCTTAGTCCGCAATTACAGACAGAAAAAAGCCGTCGCTAGGACGGCTGATTCAACACCACTGGCTTATTTAACCAGCCACGTCTCGACCTCATCTCCAAACTGACCTTTCCAACTTTTCAGCAGCTTATGGTTGCCACCCTTGGTTTCAACGATCTCGCCCGTTAGAGGGTTTTTGTAAACCTTGACCTCACGCGCCTTGCGAGTTTTCTTCTCAGCGACCACTGGGACAGCCTTGCGCGCGGATATACCCTGGGGGTCGAGGATGCCAACGATCTCGCGCAGGCTAAAACCATACTCACCCAGCAGACCGCGCAGTTTGGTTTCAAATTCGATTTCTTTCTTCAAACCGCTGTCGTTTTTCAGCGTCTCAAGCTCGGCGAGTTGGGCTGCGAGCTGTTGTTCCAATTTGCGGAATTCGGCGAGACGAGACATATAGAGACCTTAAGTTTAAGTGTTGCTGCTATCGTAGCCGAAACCATCTACCCAGTCTGCAAGTAACCCAATGCCCGCAAAGACCGCAGCCGGGTCACGGGTTGAACCGCATATCGCCTCACTTGTCGCTGCGAAGTCCTCATATCCGGTCATCGGATTTCCCCCTACCGCAGTCCGCATTCAGCTCCCATTTACGTCCGGTGGCACCATCCGCGAACACTACGGCTAACCGCGCGTCCAGGCGTAACTAAGCTCGCTGGCGTCGCCTGACAGAGCTTGGCTCGACTGCGCTCTGCTCGTGCCCCTGTTTAAGACGAGTAGCTACAAGAGCCGCAACGAGCAATACGAAAGCAATAACCTTCATACCGTTCATAGCGTTTCCTGTACTTTGTTCGATCAACCCCATTACTGACGGGCCGACAAACCCACCCAGCAGACCACAACTGTTTACGAACCCCAGCCCCCCTGCCAAAGCTGCCCCTTGTAAGCGTGAGGCCGGGTAAAGAAAGATAATTGACTGCACGACGAAGAACATCACCGCCGAAATACAGAAGCCAAGCAGGCTGATGACAGGCCCCGCAAGCGAGGCAACACCCAGTCCGATAGCCATCGTTAGTAGCCCGGCCACCAGCATTCGCCGAGCGCGTTGAGGAGTGCTTGCAAATCGTGGCAGTGAGATTGCACCTACGGCCGCCGCCAGCCAAGGCAGGGATGTTAGCAACCCTATTTGGAGAGTGCTCATGTCACCGTACTTGCCGATTATCCCGGGTAAAAAGAAGATTACGGTGTAGACAGTAATCTGATGGCAGAAGTAAACAAAAATCGCCAGCAGAATTTGAGCCGTGAGGCATTGCTTCAGCGCATGGCCACCGTGGCCAGCGCCCTCCTCAGCTTCGGCCGCTAATTGGCTTTCGATTCGCTCCGCCTCCGCAGCACTTAACCACGGCGCCTTACTTGGGCGATCCGGGAGTTTCTTCCAGACCACAATGGCAAAGAATACCGCTGGTAGTCCTTCGAGCATGAACATCCACTGCCATCCGCGCCAGCCGAACACGCCATCAAGTTGCATCAGTGCCGCACCCAGTGGGCCACCGATGATATTAGCTACGCATACACCCAGTAGGAAATAACCTGTAGCACGAGCGCGCTGCTCCCGCCCAAACCAATAGGTTAGATAAAGCATGACGCCGGGAAAAAGGCCCGCCTCGGCAATGCCTAAAAGCAGACGTAGAACATAGAACGAAGTCTCGCCCTGCACAAAAGCCATTGCCGCTGAAATAAGCCCCCAGGTAATCATGATGCGGGCGATCCAGAACCGCGCGCCAACCTTGTGCATGATGAGATTGCTGGGTATCTCCGATAAAGCGTACGTCAGGAAAAACAGCCCTGCGCCTAAGCCATAAGCCGCAGCTGAAATGCCAAGGTCGATATCCAGCTGATGCTTGGCCAAGGCAATGTTCGTGCGGTCAAGAAAGCTCAACACGTACGCGGCTATCAGCAGCGGCATCAGTTTGGTAAAGAGCAACTTGTTCAATGTTGCGGCATCACGGAGAGGAGAAAGCGGGTCAAGCGCTCTTGTTATTGTCATGGCGAACCTCTTGCTCAGAATGTGAATCGGGGGGGCGCAGTAAGCGCCTGTAGCTATACGGTCAAAGCTGCGGTTGAGCGGTCAAAGCTAGTGGACGATGGGAAAACATTTGCAAGATTGCTCCGCCCACTGCACATCCCGCCATCACGAAGAAGCACACGGTATAGCCGCTCAGAGTCGTCCAACCACCACCGGCATTGATAAGCGTCCCCATCAGCACTGGGGCGATGCCACCACCAATAAACATTGAGGTGGTGATGATTCCGTTGGCGGTTGAGGTGGCTGAGGGCTGCGCTGAATCGGAAGCGACGGCGTAGTAGATTGGCCATACTGCATTGGCGACCAAGCCGAACAGCAACTGGACGACGACAATGATCGTGGTGGTGTCGGCGAAGTAAAACGCACCGACGCTAGCAGCCATCCATAGCCCGCAGATGATCAGTGTGATACGCCGGCCGATGATGTCTGACAGTGATGGCCAGATCAGTTGTCCCAATATTCCGGTGAGTGCGAACACCACACTCATGGCAGCGGATTCAGCCAGGGACAAGTGAAGGATGTTATACAGGTACGCTGGCAGCACGATGTTCACGCCCATGTACACCACCTGCGTCAGCATGGTATTGCCTGCGGTCAATGCAATATTGCGATCGCTGATCGTGGCCTTGAACATCTTCCACGCCTGGCCTTTGATGTTTGGGGCCGGGGTACTATCGGGCGCCGTCATGCCTTTGGCTGCGATGTCGACGTAGAGCGCGGTGATCCGCTCGGCCGTCGAATAGCGTGACCAGAAGATCATCAGCGGTAGCGCCACTACGAACGCGAAGAAGAACACATACCGCCAGTTTTCTTCACCAAAGGTAGTGATCACGAAACTTGCGACGATGCCGCTCAGCAATGCGCCGATCGGGTAACCAGTGTGGTGGGCGCCCAGAGCAAAGCCGCGCCGCTCAACTGGCCACCATTCGGCGGTATTGCTTACGCCCACCGGCTCGCCCCACCCCGCGCCCAGGTTTACGCCAACTCGCAAAGCAATAAACGACGCCAGATGGCCGCTCAGGAATTTGAAACCCGATATAAACGAGATGAAGGTGTAGCCCAGCACCAGTGGCACCTGAAACCGGGCCCGTTTCCACCCGCCGCCGTAGCGGTCGCTCCACACTGACCCGGGAATATCCAGCACCGCGAGAGCCAACATGACTACGGTCGCAGTCGTGCCCCACTGATCGGCTGACAGCTCGAAATGCTTGGAAATGGTCGGCCCTAGCCGCAAAACGATCTCGCGATCGTAAGCATTGAGGATCCAGATCATCCAACACACCAACAATGACACCCAAGAATAACGATGAATCTTGCCTAACGATGCTTTCTTATTATTTTGCATGGGATCTCCAGGCGTGGCTTACACGCCCAAACGAGAGGGCTCAGTCGTCCATGAGCGTCAGTTCCGGTTGATCTATCGACTAAGCGCCGAAGCGCCGCTCGGCAATGCCTTTTACGCCGAGACCGGTGACTGCAAAGAGTGCACCGCGCTGCTGTCCATCAGCGGGAAAACGCGGAAGTGGCGGTTTTGCCATGGACGTCACAAATAGGGTGTCTAGACGAGGCCCGCCGAACGCCAGGCTGGTGACTTTCTTTACAGGCATATCAATCACCCGATCGACGTCCCCGTCCGGCGTGTAGCGCACTAGCTTTCCGGCATATACAAGTGCCTGCCACAGGCAGCCCTCAGCATCGACAGTGCATCCATCCGCTGCTCCACCTTCCGAGGTGTCAACACAAGCAAACGTGCGCCGGTGTGATGCCGCGCCTGTAACGCTGTCGTAGTCGTACGCCCAGATCTCACCAGACCAAGTATCGGCGAAGTAAAAAGTCTCTCCATTGGGGCTCCAGCACGGCCCGTTGGAGACGATGATGCCTTCGTCCAGCGTATGTAGACTCATGTCCGGATCCAAGCGATATAGCTTTGCGCTCGCCTGCTCTTCCTGAGTGTCCATGGAGCCGAAAACAAAACGCCCTTGTCGATCGATTTTACCGTCGTTGAGCCGGTTGTTTGGCAGCCCCGGTTCAGGCTCCACGATCAAGTCAAGCTTCCCGGTTGGAAGATCGAGACTGTGCAGTCCGCTCTGTAAAGCCACTATTGCAGCATCGCCACTTTGACGAAGGGCCATGGAGCCGATTTTCTGGCCAACGTCCCAGGCGCGAAGCTCGCGTCCATCCTCTGTGCAACGCAAGACCCGACCGTCAAAGCTGTCTATCCAATACAGGCGCTGTTGCTCTTCGTCCCAAACCGGGCCTTCGCCCAGCGTGGTTTTCACATCTACGACGACTTCGATACGCATGGATGCATCCCTCTCTTGTTCTTATGGGAATCACCACCTCGCGCGCAGGTGCAGACGGCCTGCGCTTATTGGCAGTTACTGGCACCTGTTAGAAGTTGACTTCATTTTTACCTTTGAGGTTGAGCATTTCCCTGGCTTCATCCGGTGTCGCAACGCGCCCTCCAACCGCTTCGATCACAGTACGAATTCTTCTAACCTGATCGGCATTGGACGCGGCCAGCTTGCCCGGCCCATCCCAGAGCGAATCTTCCAGACCAACACGGACGTTGCTTCCCATGGCGAGGCCCATCGTGCCTAGCGGGATCTGATTACGACCTGCCCCCAGAATCGACCATTCGTAAGCATCGCCGAAGAGCCGATCAGCTGTGCGGCGCATATGAGCCAAGTCTTCCGGATGGCCGCCTATACCGCCACGCAACCCAAATACAGATTGGATAAATATGGGTGCTTTAAGCAGGCCCCGCTGAAGGAAGTGGGCGGCGGTATACAGATGGCCGATGTCGTAACATTCGATTTCGAAGCGGGTTCGGTTTTCAGCGCAAGCGTTGAGGATGTGGGCGATGTCCCGGAACGTGTTACGGAAGATGCGGTCATCGCTTTCGGCCAGATACGGACGCTCCCACTCGTGTTTGAACTCGGTGAAGCGGTCGAGCATTTCATACAGCCCGAAGTTCATCGACCCCATGTTGAGCGACGCCAACTCGGGTTGCAGCTGCGCCACAGGTTGCAAGCGCTCTTCAACACCCATGGTTGGCGCGCCGCCCGTGGTGATGTTGATCACCACATCACTGCTTGCCTTGATTTGCGGCAGGAACTGGCGGAATAAGTCGACGTCCTGGCTGGGGCGGCCATCAAGGGGATCACGTGCATGCAGGTGAACGATAGCCGCGCCAGCTTCGGCAGCGCCGATCGCCGCTTCGGCGATTTGCTCGGGAGTGATCGGCAGATGGGGGGACATCGAGGGTGTATGAATGGCACCAGTGACGGCGCAGGTGATTATAACTGGACGTTTTTTGGACATGAGTGTTCTCCATTCTTGTTATTAGCGAGAATCTTTAGTTCGAATTTGGTGAGCCGCAGAATGCAACTGTGTCGTAACGTGCCTATAGGTACTCGACGTTGCCATCCACACTGATGGCTTGCCCGGTGACGTTGCGCGCGGCCGGAGAACACAGAAACAGGGCCATGGCAGCCACGTCTTCGGCAGTGACCATGCGCTTCAGCGAGATCTTTTTAAGGTATTCCTCACGCATCTCGGGTTCTGGCACGTTCATCTGCTCGGCGCGGGCACGAATCACTCCATCCATTCGCGGGCCCTCAACGATACCGGGCAGTAAAGCGTTGACACGGATGTCGCTTTCGCCAAGTTCCGAAGCAAGAGATTTCATCAACCCAATGATGGCCCACTTAGTCGCGGCGTAAGGTGTGCGCCAAGCATATCCAAGGCGTCCGGCCACCGAGGCGATATGGATCAAGTGCCCATTGGGCGAGTCTTTTAGAAGAGGTACCGCGTGGTGCGCGAAGCGGTATTGTGCCGTAAGATTTATGTCGATTGTCCTCTGCCACTCTTCGTCCGTGACAGCATCAATCCCAGCCGTCGGCCCGGCGATCCCTGCGTTGTTCACCAGCACATCAAGACCCCCGAAATGCTCGCGCTGCACCTTAAACACCGCTTCGATTTGCGCGGGATCTCCTACATCGGCACGAGTGGCTAAGCTGCCTGGGTAGCGATCACGAAACGTCGCTACTGCAGACTCACTTACATCACAGACATGCACCCTGGCACCTGCCTCGATGTAGGCAGCAGCGAGCACCTCACCTATGCCGGCCGCGCCGCCCGAGATGAGTACACGCAAGCCGCTGTAGGGCACCAAACGATCGAGAACGCTCATGCTTTTTTCACTCCTGATGAAGTTGACCGAGTACGGCCGCTATTAACGAGCAGGCGGGTTAACGAATCGGCAGCCTGCATGATGTCGTCGATGACCGCAGCACGGGCGGCTGCGCCGTCTCGGGCGGTCAACGAAGCAACGATGCGGTCATGCGCTTCCATTGAACGCTGAAGGTGCGCTTTGTCAGGAGCGACCAAGGCAAAGCACGGCCCCATGTGCAGCCAAAAGTTTTCGACGGCTGCAATGGTAAGCTCGGCTTTCGAGACTGCGTAAATGCGGCGGTGGAAAGCGAAGTTAGTCCAGAGATACCGAGAAACATCTACGGTGTCTGCTGCCTGCTGCATTTGCAGGCAGAGGTCATTGATATCTACCAAGTCAGCGTCTTGAATTAACGCCACTGCTTTTTCGGCGAGCAAACCCTCCAGCGCAACACGAGCGTCACGAATTTCGCGAAGCCGGGTGGGCGTCATCATGGGTACTCGAAGCCGTGCAGTCTCTGTGACATCGAAGGCGTTTTCAGCGCTGAGCCTATTCAGAGCCTCACGAACGGGCATTGGACTAGAACCCAGAGCCTCGGCAAGGCCACGGATCGTCAGCTTCTGACCAGGTTGGAAGCGTCCGCTCATCAAAGCTTCGCGAAGCTGGCGGTAAACCTGATCCTGCAGCGTGTCTCGGGAAACATGCCGCAGAGTCGGCAATGGGGTAGGACGATCAGTCATGGAGTGAGCCTGTATTCTAATTTTTGTGAGCTAAATATGTGATCACAAATCTCTTATGTCAAATGTTTTGGAAGCTGGGGCGCGTTTTTAGTCAGCCGAACCGACCTAGATGCTCATGCACTCAAGAGACGCAGGAGTCGGCAGGATTGTGAACTCAACATGCATTGAGGTACTGACATAGACGCGGAGTCTCGCTCCGACATGAACGCCGCGCTCCCGCGTAACGCTCTTAGCCTTCGTTGGAAGGCATCAGTTTGAGCATCGACAGTGCGGCCCTTCACCGGCGCCGAGTTGCAGCAAATTCTTGATGCCGAGAGAGGATGAATTAGCCTACCAAGCGGCCTGTGAGAAGCTTCATGAGTGGTTCAAACACTTGGTTCACGGTTGCGATAATTAGGGGCTTCGTTGAATTCGGTGCCATCGCTCGTCATCAGCTCAGTTCCTAGAGGAGTATCTAGACCATCACAAAACAGCCCCTTCTAGCTAAAGATGGCCGTCTGGTTCTGGCTGGCAGGAGTTAAAAAACAGCGCAGGTGTAGCGCCCGCCTACCGCCTCCCGTCCTCATCTGTTGCTCGGCACAGAAGCTAACTTCGATCTACGCTGAGACTCTTTGCCTCGTCGGATGAGCCACATGTACACAGTCATCAGCTTCACCGCCAACGAGTTATTCGAGAAAGTCTGGAAAACGCCTGTTCTGAAGCTGGCCCAAGAAATTGGCGTGTCGGACGTTGGTTTGGCGAAAGCCTGCCGTAAGGCGGGTATCCCACTCCCCTCTCGGGGCTACTGGGCAAAGCGATCAGCGGAGCGCCCCGCCAAGCCGAAACTCAAGCTGGGCTCAGATCTCATCAGTTTCAAAGTATTGGATAAGACCTTACTCCCGCCTCGAGCATCATCGACGGTAGAGGTTCATCCCGCTGCGGCGAACCTCGTCGTCCCAGAAATACTCGAAGACCCCCACCCGCTTGTAGAAAAGTGGTTGAGGCATGTTCAGTCTGCCAAATCTCATGAAGGTCATTTAGCGATTGCAAACAAAAAGGTGCTGGACGCACTCATCTCTGCGGCTCAGGTCGACCGCTCAGCACTGTTGCTCGACACGCTTATCAAAGCGAGCGAATCACTGAACCACCGCTGGGTGATTGCAGCTGACAACCAAACCATCCTTCACATTGAAGGTGAGGTGATGAACGTCCAGCTTAGGGAGCGATTAACCAAAGTCGCTATTCCTCCCCCGCCTCCAGTCCCACGCAAACGTGGCACTCCGTGGACGCCGGACTTTTCCTCCTGGCGCGCTCCTGAGTACGAATGGATACCCACGGGCGAACTGAGCTTTCACGTCGAAGCTGACACCCTCCACGGCACACGCAAGAAATGGGCAGACACAAAGACGAAAACTCTTGAGCAAAGAGTAGGGGCAATCGTCGATGGGCTTGGCATTATCGCCGAGTCCGTGAGAGCAGAGCGGATCATGCGGGATGAGCAACGAAAGGCAAGACAGCTCGAAGAACAGCTGCGGCTTGAGCAGGCCAGAGACGAAGAAAGCCAACGCCGGCTGCGCCAGGTGCTCGTCTCCCATTCAGAACGGTGGCATCGAGCAGTCCAACTTCGGGCGTTCATCAACGCCACGTGCGAGGCAAACGCTAATAGTCCAGCGCATGTGCAGGAGCAAACCGCCTTGTGGGCCACATGGGCGTGGGCGCAGGCTGACAAGCTTGATCCCCTAAACTGCGATAGTGGCGCTGTCACAACAATGACTGTTTCCATCGAGCAGTGGTTTACCGGGTATAGCGGGTACAGTGGGGCGCGTGGGGACAAGGACTGGTGGTCAGACTGATCCCAAGGCCTCGGTGTCGGTGTCGAAGTGGTTTTGGTTAAGCCAACGTAATAGCCGTTATGCCAACGGCACCCTGAGTTGTCCAAGCACCGCCAGCGAAGAAAGTTGATTAACGAGACATACCCTTTTCTCAGATGAATCGTACATAGCCTCTGATGCCAGGGCCGTCACCTTAGCCGCCCGTCCACCTACCACTGCTAATTATGTGAGAACAGCAACCTGCTTACTTAGGGATGCCGTCTTAAAACACAGCGTTTCGCTCTTTCGTTGCCCGCTCCAAGCCGCCTGTCCCCTGCTTTTAAATCTCCTCTTCCAACCTATCGTTCCTTCTTGACGTGTCATACGCAAGTTGCGCCCGTTCCATCGACGAACCGTTGGCGAGCGACCAGTTGTAAAGGGCAGCGAATGGTTCGCGTAGCGAGCAGCCAAGATCGGTAATGGTGTACTCGACGCCGACAGGCCGCGTGGGCAGCACTTTGCGACTTATAAGACCATTGCGCTCCAGGCGCTTCAATGCGTCGGACAAAGCCTTGTGAGTAATGCCGTCAAGCCGGCGCTTGAGATCATTGAACCGCGCCGGCCGCGTGCAAAGGACACTCAGGATCAGCACCGTCCATTTATTGGCGATATGTTCGAGAATAGGCCGCGTCGCAGTTACATCAAGCGGCAGTTCGAGCACGTCTTTTGACATGGGTATACGCCTCGATATCTAAGCACCATCAGGTGCGTTCTTGTGATTAGATATAGGAATGATAGCTTGTCCGTCATCACTAATGATGGGAGGACGTATGAGCACTCTTTCAGGAAAAATTGCCGTCGTGGTCGGTGGCCATGGTGGTATTGGTGGAGCTATCGCAGAACGGTTCGCGGCGGAAGGCGCCACCGTTTATGCCACGAGTCGTCGCGCTGAAGAGGGAGGGAGCGAACTTGGGGCCGGCAGGCTGTATCCCCGCCGCGTGGATGCTTCCGATTTGACGGCACTCGCCGCTTTCTTCGAGGAGGTGAGCAGC
>Ga0265780_10002550_pt1 | contig 24541 bp, 15 predicted proteins | sample P1T30metagenome_FD_192432 | JGI IMG/M metagenome (GOLD analysis project Ga0265780, IMG submission 192432) | Plant litter microbial communities from East Loma Ridge, Irvine, California - P1 T30 | ecosystem: Environmental > Terrestrial > Plant litter > Unclassified | place: USA: California... | reverse complement strand
TTTAATTAGAAACCGACGTTCAAACCAAGAGTAACAGTCCGCGATGCAGGGTATGGCGTATAATCGATACCAAGCGATGGAATGTTATTCAGGTATTTAACCGTATTCACGTCTGGGTTCAGCCCTGTGTACCCCGTAAAGAGCAGTAAGTTCTGACCAGCCAGCGAAACTGTCACCGATTTGGCTAAACCGCCCTGGGGCAGTGAGAACCGGTAGCCAATCGATGCGTTGCTTAACCGTACGTAATCACTCTTCTCCAGGAAGCGGGTTGATACCGAACCGGGGTTGAGTGGGCTTTCTGCACTAGTGGCGGCTTCCGGTGATACGTTACGCCCGGAGCGCAGCGGCCCCTTCAGGAATAAAGCATTCGCGGTGTTGTTATAGATATAACCACCAAACTGGCCGTTGAAGAAAAGGCTGGCGTTGAAATTACCGTACGTAAAGTTGTTCGTCAGACCCAGACGGATTTTAGGCAACGGAGCTCCCTGAAATGAAGCGGCTCCGTTATCGGCGTAGGTAGCAAAACCATTGTTGTCGTAGCCTGTAAACCGTGGCATGAAGAAGGCAAAGATTGGATACCCATCGCGGATCGTCTGTGCATAAGCACCCGACAGACCCTGACCGTTAATTGTACCCGTTGGCACTACTGTACCCAGGTCTTTTACCGTATTCTTCAGGAAAGTCATATTGTATAATACTTCCCAGCCAAACTTAGCCGTTTGTACAGCCTGATACGTCAGGTTTAATTCTATCCCGGCGTTGATCACCTGGCCAGGCAGATTCACCCAACGATACTGTACAGCAGCGGGTTGTGCATAGAATACCTGGAAAAGCGTGTTGGTAACAGCTTTGTGGAAGTAATCGACCGTACCGCTTAATTTACCTTTCAGAATTGAGAAGTCGATACCAGCACCAATGGTGTTGTTCTGCTCCCATTTCAGGTTCGGATTCGGGTTGTTCAACTGCGTCTGCGATCCGTCGGCGTTAAGCTGGAAGATAATTTTAGACGCACCACCAGAGAAATCCTGGTTACCCGTTACCCCGTAGTTTACGCGCAGTTTCAGGTCGGTAAAGATATCTTTAGGGATGAAGTCTTCCTGCGACAGACGCCATGCAGCCGCAATCGACGGGAAGGCGCCGTACTTGTTGTTGAGACCGAAGCGCGACGAACCATCTACCCGTAACGTACCCGTTAACAGATACTTGTCCTGAATACTGTAGTTGACACGACCAAAGAACGACTGAAGTTCGTTTTGACCACGGCCCGATCCCGAACCGAATGAGGTCCGGTTATTTGCGTTTGCTGAGCCAATATTATCCAGGTAGCTCAACGAGCTTTCATTGTACGGGAAGTTACCAGCAGCCAGGTAGTTGCTTTTATCCTGGAAAATCTGATAGGAGAACCCTAACAAAGCATCCAGATTGCTTTTACCAATGGCTTTGTTATAATTCAGCGTGTACTCCGACAGACGAGAGTTCCGATACCGGTTCTGTATGTAAGCACCACCACCTAAGCCCGTTGAGTTGTCACGATACACCGTAGCCACTGTGTTTAGCGATGGAATAAGAGGTACTGTGTAGTTAGCGCGTAGACGTGAATCCAGGGCTGTTTCGCGAACAGCGGTTGAATTGTCGATACCGAAGTTTGCTTTTGCCTGCAATCCATCGAAGATTTTCCACGTAACGCTGGCGTTTGCCAAGGTCCGATTTGTCGTTCCACGGTCGTTAATGTAGTTCAACAAAGCAGCAGGATTCCGATAATCACCACCTGCCTGGAAATAATCGCCGTCTGTATCGAATACAGGATACGTTGGGTTGGCCTGTATAACAGCACCGATCAGGTTACCTTGTGCCCCGGCGTTCTCCCCGGTTTGTGCATACTTATCACTGATACCAGATGTCGTTGCGTTAATATCAATGATCACTTTATCATTGAACAGTTCGTGTGATGCATTGATCCGGCCTGTTATCCGTTTCTGGAACGAGTTTTTAATGATCCCCTGCTGATCCTGGTACCCTAACGAGAAGAAATAGCGGGTATCCTGCGTACCACCGCCAAAACCTACGTTATAAATCTGGCTAACGCTGGTTCTGAAAATCTGATCCTGCCAGTTTGTGTTTGCCCCTCTGTCAAGAACGGACCGATCACCACCGGCCGCAACAGCAGCTGTCACAAAGTCCGATGCGCTCAGCAGATCATACCGCTTCTGAGGGCTGGAAACAGCGGCTGAAGCCGAAAAATTGAAGAGTGGCGTACCTGCCTTTCCTTTACGCGTCGTGATCAGGACAACCCCATTGGCACCCCGGGCGCCATAAATAGCCGCTGCCGATGCATCTTTCAGAACCGAAATGTTCTCGATATCAGATGGGTTCAGGAACGCCAGTGGGTTACGCGCTGCCGACGAGCCACCCCCGAAATCGGCACCGCCGTCGCCAGAACTACCTCCGTCCAGGGGAACACCATCAATTACGAAGAGCGGATTGTTGCCACCACGTAACGAAGCTGTACCACGAATCTGTACGTTAATAGGCGCACCTGGCTCACCACTCGATGGAGTGATTTGAACACCCGCAACCCGACCCTGAAGTAACTGCTCTGGGGACGCGATCACACCTTTGTTGAAGTCTTTTGGGCCAACCGACTGAACAGCACCCGTTACGTCCTTCGATCGCTGGTTACCATAACCAACAACAACAACTTCGCTCAGCGTCTTGTTGTCTTCAGCGAGCGTAACGTCAATTGTTGTGCGGGTTCCAACAGCAACTTCCTGCGATATGTAGCCAATCGAACTAAATACCAGCACGTTATTTGCCGAAACATCAGCCAGACGGTATTGACCGTTTACGTCGGTAGTTGTCCCCTTTGTGGTACCTTTTACCTGAATTGTCACACCAGGCAGCCCCAGTGTTCCACCGGGATCAGTTATTTTACCTGTAACAACCTTCTCGCTTTGCGCCTGGGCAATGTGCTGTGTTGCAACCAGCATCAGTAACGTTATTACTCCTGCCAGTGCCCCTCTCATTAACTGCTGTAGCCGAGACTTGCCAGTATTGCCTACGTAATCACTACTGTGATTAATTGTGTAGGAGTTGTCCATCATAGATTTGACAGTAAAAAGTTTGAAACAAACACTCTGTGTTTTGGTGAAAAATATGATCTCAGTTCAATGCTTCCTGAACTATGCACTACGTAACATTTGCAGTAGTAACATGTTGCGAAATAATTGAATATAAATTTGATCTCATGAGCAAATTACCAAACTGTAATTTTAAATCACAAGCCGTTAAATTAAAATAAGCACACTCTCTGTCAATATAGTATCATTGTCAAAAAATTTAATAGACTGACAACTTGAACAATTCATAGATCACCCTATAGGAATTATTTGCCCTTTTAACTGATTTATAGATACTTACGTAATTATGACTCTCGCTGGTAGCATGATTTTACTAAGTACTATTCTCTAAGTAGTTACAACACACCATATAAAAAATATGTGGTTATAGTCCCTAAATTTGTCTGATTTCAAAGACCGCTTCGTTACGTTATATATGCATACCGTCCCGTTTCGACAGTTAGCTGATCAATTGACCGGCGACTTCTACGATGACTTTACCCAACGGACTCTTTACGCAACCGACGCATCGGCTTACCGTGAGATGCCATTGGCTGTTGCTATCCCCAAAACAGTCGACGATTTAAAAACGCTGATCGACTTTGCCCGGACGCATAAAACGTCGCTTATTCCCCGCACGGCGGGTACGTCACTAGCGGGTCAGGTCGTTGGCAACGGAATTGTGGTGGACGTGTCCAAGCACTTCACAAAAATTCTGGAAATCAACCCAGCGGAAAAGTGGGTACGGGTGCAGCCGGGGGTCATCCGCGACGAACTCAACCAGTTTCTGAAGCCCTACGGTCTTTACTTCGGGCCGGAAACCTCAACGGCGAACCGGGCTATGATTGGCGGTATGGTTGGCAACAACTCCTGCGGCTCCAATTCGGTAGTCTATCGGTCCACACGCGAGCATACGCTGGCCGTTAAGGCGCTCTTGGCCGACGGCTCTGAAATCGAGTTCAGCAATACAAGCGGCTGGGACTTCACCAAGCAGGTGGCCGAGGCCAGCAGACGGAATGGTTCGGCAACGCTGGCTGACAAAATTCTGCTGAAGACCAACGCGATTCTTGCCAACGCGTCGAATCAGGAAGAGATTCGCAAAAACTTTCCGAAAAGCACCATCGAGCGCCGGAACACGGGTTACGCACTCGACGTACTGCTGGGCATGGAGCCATTCACGCCGAGTGGTCCGGCCTTCAATCTAGCGAAGTTTATTGCTGGGTCAGAGGGGACACTGTGCTTTATTACCGAAATAAAACTTAATTTGGTCCCCCTCCCCCCAAAGGAAGGCGGCCTGGTTTGTGTGCATTGCCACTCCATCGACGAAGCGTTACGTACTACGCTGGTAGCGTTAAAGTATGGGCCGTATGCCGTTGAGCTGATTGATGATATCATTCTGGAACGGGCTGATAGTAACCCAGAGCAGCGAAAAAACAGCTTTTTCGTCCAGAAAACACCGACCAATCATTTTCCGATCATTCTGGTCGTCGACTTGTCTCGCGATACACGGCAGGAAATTGAACAACTGGCTCAGGAAATGGAAGCCGAAATGCGGGCGGGTGGCCTGGGCTATCACTACCCGCTCCTCTTTGGCGACGATACCAAGAAGATCTGGACGCTCCGTAAAGCCGGCCTAGGCTTACTGGGCAACCTGCCAGGCGACGAGAAAGCAGTCGCCGTTATTGAGGACACGGCCGTTGACGTTCGCGATCTGCCCGATTTTATCCGCGATTTCAACGAGATTCTCCAGCAGAATGGCATGTCGGCGGTGCACTACGCCCATGCAGGTTCGGGCGAAATCCACCTTCGTCCTATCATCAATCTAAAAACCAGGGAAGGCCACCAGCAATACCGGATGATTGCCGAAGAAATTGCAACGCTGGTAAAAAAATACGACGGTTCTTTATCGGGTGAGCACGGCGATGGCCGCTTGCGGGGTGAATTTATTCCGCAAATGGTTGGGCCGCACAATTACGAGCTCATGCGGGAAATCAAACACAGCTGGGACCCCGACGGTATTTTCAACCCCGGCAAAATTATTGAGACACCTCCCATGGATACGTTCCTGCGGTACGAAGCCGACCAGCAGACACCGGCTTTCCAGACGTATTTTCGGTACAAAGATCAGGACGTATTGCAGCATGCTGAGCAGTGCAACGGCTCCGGAGACTGCCGCAAAACGGAGGCTTCGGGTGGTACCATGTGCCCCAGTTACATGGCTACCCGGAACGAAAAAGACACCACGCGGGCCAGGGCCAACATTCTCCGCGAAATGCTGACCCGCTCGCCCAAAGAGAACCGCTTCGACCACGAGGAAATTAAGGAAGTGTACGACTTATGTTTGTCGTGCAAAGGCTGCAAAAGCGAATGCCCGTCGAACGTGGATGTAGCCAAACTTAAGGCTGAGTTTTTACAGCATTACTACGACACCAACGGCGTACCCATCCGGTCGCGGTTAATTGCTAATTTCGCGCGTTTTTCGAGTCTGGCATCGCTGGTCCCCTGGGCATGGAATGGTGTACTGGGTACGCCCAGCATCCGGCGAATCGCTAACCGGATCATTGGTTTCCACCCTGATCGGACCATGCCGCTACTGGAGAAAACAACCCTTAAAAACTGGGCAAAGAACCGACCGAAGCAGTCAACCAAGCCATCGCGGAAGCTGTATCTCTTCTGCGACGAGTTCACCAATTACAATGACGTACCAGTCGGACAGAAAGCCATTCAGCTCTTCGAGCGACTGGGTTACGAAGTCATTATTCCAGAACACGGCGAAAGCGGTCGGGCGGCTCTGTCTAAAGGAATGCTCAAGTACGCCAAGACCCTGGCCGAACGAAATATCAAAGCGCTGAAGGACATCGTTACGTCCGAAACGCCCCTGGTTGGTCTGGAGCCGTCAGCCATTCTGACGTTTCGCGATGAATACCCTGATCTGGTTGACGAATCGCTGGTAGAGATTACGCGCCGTATTGCCGAAAATGCGCTGACGTTCGAAGAATTTATGGCTCGTGAGATGGACGCCAACCGTATCTCATCAGTTGCTTTTACCAGCGAAACGCGGCTGATCAAATTACATGGTCATTGCCAGCAGAAAGCAGTGTCGTCGCTGGTGCCCGGCAAAAAATCGTTGTCGCTCCCTAAAAACTATACCGTTCAGCTAATTCCGTCGGGTTGTTGCGGTATGGCAGGGTCGTTTGGGTACGAAGCTGAGCACTATGACGTATCGATGCAGATTGGTGAGCTGGTGCTCTTCCCGACAGTACGCCAGCAGCCTGAGGATGTCATTATTGCCGCTCCCGGCACCTCCTGCCGCCACCAGATAAAAGACGGTACCGGACGGAAGGCGAAGCATCCGGCCGAAATTTTGTTTGAGGCTCTCCTATGATTTTACCGGTGCCCATCACGAAGCCAGCTTTTTGCGAAAGACACTCTCATTCGCAAAAAGCTGGCTTTCTTGTAGTCTACCTAGTCAGTTCCTATACCCACTTATTCAGTAGCATGTCTGCATAATAACCTTTTCTGTATTATTAAAGTCCCGTTCAACGTAGTGGCTTATATGAGCCAGGGTACTTTTACGCTCGGGGGTCATAACTGCGTTTGGAACAAAATTTGAGTTATTTTCTTACCACTCTTTTCATTCATGGCAGCACCTCTACGTTGGTTATTTGTCTTTCTGCTAACGTTTCCGGCCATTTGTCTCCGGGCACAACACGCATCGGAAAACAACCGGCCTGCCTGTATTACGCCTGACCTGAGTGATGACGAACAACGCAAAGTAAGCAGTCAGGCTGCGGCTGCCCTGTGGGGCAAACAAACATCGGGTACAAATCTCAATGTCATTACCTACGTCCCAATAAGGCCGCATATCATACGGCGCAGCAATGGAACAGGTGGCATGACGCTGGACAAGCTTGCCAACGTAATTGCCAACACGAATCGATACTACCTCAACAATAACTCCGGCATCCAGTTTTACCTGGCCGGTACAAACCCCGACTATATCGACAATGATAATCTATATGACGGCTTCCCGGCTTATGACGAATCGAGTGTCAACGGTCGTGATGCGGCCAATGCTCTGAATCAGTACTACGTTCATACGTTTACGAATCCGGGCGTGGCAGGATACGCCTATTTTCCCAGTAATAATGTGCAGTCAACGCGTTCCTTTATTCTGGACGAAGACGACGAACAGGATATGGGCAATCGACTGATTCCGCACGAACTGGGGCATAACTTCAACCTGATTCATACCTTCGGCAAACTCAGTGTAGGCACGAATGAATTGGTAACCCGTGGAAATGGGGCCAACTGTATGACTGCGGGCGACGAGCTCTGCGATACCCCCGCCGACCCCTACGGGCGTCAGGGTGCAACAACGGCTTTTCAGAATGGCTGCCAGGTGTATAATGGTACAGCCACAGACGAGCAGGGACAGTTGTACCAGCCGTCCATCACGAATATCATGTCGTATTACTTTGCCTGTACGCATGATTTTACGCCGGGTCAGCACGATCGAATGCAGGGAGGACTGGCCCTGCGCCAAACGCACTCGGCTTACTCGTTGACATTTCCCTCTATCAACGTAACACCCGTTAGTAACCTGGCGGTTACCCTGCAGGACAACAACGTTGTCCTCACCTGGCAGGACAACGCCACCAACGAGATTGGTTATTTCATCGAGCGCTCTACCCAGCCTACATCGAACTTTGTGCCAATTGGCGGAGTGGGCGCCAATCGTGTCTCGTTTATCGATACGAAAACGACCAGTTACACCACCTATTACTACCGGGTCAGGCCCGCCAATTCAACGTCAGGCCTCAGTACCGTTGTTCATATCGTGACGCAGGGTTGTAACCCCGTGTATGCCAACAACTGTCTCTATGGCGATGGACTGGCCAGCCTGCGGCTGAATACAACAGCGTTGAGCCAGAACTCGGGCTGCTCGCCCAGTGGCTACGATTCGTTTACAACCTCAGCGACAGTTACCGCTGGTCAATCGTACACACTCAATGGGACTTTCCTCAGCACAAATTACCCGGAAGGCGTTACGGTCTGGGCCGATCTGAATCGGAATGGTGTATATGAAACAGAGCAGGGAGAGCGCCTTTTTCAGACGCCATCGACCGTATTTGAGCGTTTTACCGGTACCATAACCCTTCCCACGAACGTAACGGCAGGGCAGCTGAAAATACGCGTTGTTCTGGCATATGACGTCATTCCGGCAGAGCCATGTGGATCTTATAATTACGGTGAGACCGAAGATTATACTGTAACCGTCAGTAACAGTGCTACTGTTCAGCAAAGTAGTGCCGACTTGAGTATTCAGTTCATTGCGACGCCCCGCACACCATTGTTGAACCAGCCCGTTACGTATGCGGTAACAGTCTCCAACAATGGCCCCAATGATGCAACGGGGGTTAGCTGGCAAAATCACCTGCCCGATGGGCTTACATTCCTAAGTGGCGATGCAGGCGTCACGGCCGCCAATTCGCAGATCAGCAGCCGTGGCATTTCGTTGAGCAATGGCACCTCTGCCACATTCCGTTATCAACTGGTACCTACACAGACTGGCACCTTTCAGAACGCCGTTCAGATTACGGCCAGTAATCAGACAGACCCGGATTCGCAGCCGAATTCCGGTACCGGCGACGGGCAGGATGATACAGCAACCGTCGATATTCGCACGGCCTCGGGCACGAATGCTGTATACACCTCGCCCAACCCCAACCAGACACCATTGCTAGCGGTTGCTAACAATCAACCAGTACCCAACGCCGTCAAAGCCGATTTGTCTGTTAGCCTGATGGCGAGTAACTTGGTACAGAAAGTCGGTTCGATCGTCTCGTTTTCGATTCTGGTCAGCAATGTCGGCGGCCTGGCCGCAACGAATGTGGTGGTGCGTGATACGTTGCGTGGACTCCGGCTGGTCTCTTCCCCCGCTAGTTTTACGCAGGTTGCGCTCACGAGCACCTATACAGTCGTTGATTTTAGCGTATCGTCTTTAGCCCCGAACACATCAGCCATCTTGGTCTTTACGGCGCAGATCCCAGCCAGCGGCTCCCTGAAAACTGTAGCACAAATCTGGCGCGTCGATCAGGCCGACCCGGATTCAACTCCCGGCAGCCAATCACCAAATGCCAATAATCTGAACGGTGAAGATGATATCTGCCAGCTGGATTTACGAATTGGTTCCTGAGGTTGGCTGAGCTGATGTAGCCTGAAAGGGCCACTGCCTGCGTACGCCCGCCGATATCAGAAAGGCAATGATACCCACTACCGTTACGGTAAGTCCGGAGAGGATAAACGGTAGGCCAGTAGATACAAAAATAAACAGCCAAACGCCGATAGCCAGTATCACCGGTATCGGATAGAACGGCATTCGGAACGGGAACTCGGCAGCACTACGGCGTCGGTGAAGCAGTAACAAGCCGATAGCCTGTCCAACAAACTGCACCATAATGCGCATTGCCAGAATAGCCGTGATAACATCGCCCAGGCGAAACAGCAGGCTAAAAACAAAACCTAGTCCGCCCAGAACCAACAGGGATACGTACGGAAATTGACGGGTTGGATGCAGCTTGGCAAAAATTGGAAAGAACTGTCCATCAGCGGCAGCGGCATAGGGCACCCGCGAGTAACCCAGCAACACAGCAAAGAGCGAGGAGAAAGCAACCAGCAGAACCAGAACCGTTGCCAGTCGGGCCGCTTCGGGGCCGTAGAGCGTTTCGACGAATGTACTGACGATAAACTCGCTTTCCTGCGCTTCCTGCCAGGGTACTACACTAATCACCGAGATGTTCATGAGCAGGTAGAGCACGGCGATTCCTACAATGGAAATAAACATGCTGGCTGGAATATTCCGCGTTGGGCGCTGAATTTCGCCCCCTAGATGGCAGACATTGTAGTAGCCCAGGTAGCAATAGATGGTTTTCACCGAGGCTTGCCCCAGTCCGGCAGCCAGGACACTGCCACTCACAGACTGAATGGATTCGAACGTGGTCGCTAATGGAATACGGGTATTGGTCAGTCCGCCGACGATAATCCAGCCCAGTGTAAGCAGCACAGCGCCCCACATGACCAGCCCGATCTTTCCGATGGAATCTATTCGGCGGTAAAGCAGGGCGATGATGATCAGAACGACTCCGCCCGACACGATACGACGCTGCCAATCTTCCAGGGGCATCAGATATGACGCGTACTGCGAAAATCCAATAGCGCCCGAGGCCATCACAAGCGGGGCCTGAATCAGGGTTTGCCACACGTAGAGAAAGGACAGCAGTTTACCCCATCGTCGTTCGCCGTACGATATCTTAAGAAAATTGTAACTCCCCCCCGCCTGCGGGAAGGCTGCACCCAGCTCGGCCCAGACGGATGCGTCAATGAGCGACACGACAGCACCTAGTACCCAGGCCCAGATAAACTGCGGCCCGCCCAGGGTTTTTATAACCAGCGGCAACACGACGAATGGGCCAATGCCCACCATATCGATCATGTTGAGCGCCGTACCCTGTAACAGATTAAGCCGACGGGGTAACGGTGCGGATGAGGTTGGTTCGGGAGAGGTAGAATCAGCCAATGTGCGTTTCGTGCTAGTATCCGCAGGAAATAAGGATTTTCCTGCCCAATACGTTCAGATGACGCCCAGCCAAGCTATAAATTTTAAGCTATCCGTGGTCTGTCATCTGCTCACAGGGCACACTCCACTGCTGAACGAGACTCTAACTGACAATCACTTTTTCCCGAGTCGGCTGATGGCTTTGATATTAGCCGGCCGCTTCGAAAAATCATTCAGGATTGCATCCATATAAGCCTCCGACGCAACCAGAAATTTGGTTAATTTAAGTGATTTCTGGTATTTGAGTATATTTAAAAATTCATAGGCCATGTATTTTGTGTAGTACAATTTGTAAAAACTATTCTTAGTATTCTTCAGGATCAGGGACTGGTTTCTCATGCCGTAATACTTACGCCAGATTACGTCGAATTTCCAGTCTTTGTCCGTTTCTTCTTTAGCCTTCGGATGATAAAAAATACTGCTGGTAACGGTAATCAGTGGAAAACCATTTTTGGCGACCCGGGTGCAGAACTCTGTTTCGTCTCCCCAGATAAACATCTCTTTTTTTGGAAAGCCTATCTGCGTAAAAATTTCCCGGGCAATCAACGTACCGTTGAACGGGTTTATATCACCGTTGATTACGGGGACGCCCATTAGTTCTTGTGCACTATTTACGTGCCTGTCGTTATACTTCAGCGAAAAAGCCAGCTTTGAACTGTCGTCCTTAGACAAAACCAGCGAATTGAGAATACAAGGGCCTGTAACGGGCAACTCAAGTAGTTTTTGTAGTGCCTCAGCGTGCGGATAGCCATCGTCGTCCATTACCCAGATCCAGTCAAAACCCAGGTCATATGCTTCCCGCATCCCGCGGTGAAATCCGCCCGCTCCGCCCGAATTTTCCTGATGAAACGCAAGTATATTTTTCTGACTATCTAACCACTGATCGGTTCCGTCTGTACTACCGTTATTGATAACTATAATTGCATCGGGTAGACGTTCCTGTGTTTCTAAAGCCTGTACGCATTCTTTTAATAAAGCTAATCGATTATAGGTTACTATTACCGCAGCTACTTTCTTATTCATTTTTTATAAAATCTTAAATATAGTTACCTGATAAATACATCTACCTGACAGCCTGTTAATGGAAAGACATTTTTTCGACAATCAAGTCAGAACGTACTTCTATTCATGATCATACGTCACAAAGCTTTATAGATTATCGTCAAAATTACTATCTACAGGCATTATCTTATAATCTGTCAGCCCTTTTTATTAAACGCTCACGTTGGCCGCTTCATTTGTACCAGTTTGTTCGCTTCTTCCCTAGACTATTTATTGCCAATCATCAATCATTAACCCATTGATTATCAACACAAAAAATCAATATATTATAAAATATATCTAGTCAAACAGGAGACTTACGTAGTATTGACTACCGATGAGTGGGTTGCCCCAGGATTGCGTATATAAGTTGCCCAAAAGATTAGTACCACCCAGCTTCAGAGTAGTTTTGTACTGACTCAATCGCTTGTTAATCTGCGCGTCGAGTGTACCAAACGCAGGAATAATGGTCTGTTGGCGATTGGTTGCTTCAATATTGGCAAAACCAGACTCCCATACAAACGAATTCTGGTGTCTCCACACAACATTGAAGCCAACTCCCGTCTGATGAACATTCCGGTTTCCAACCGACAGATTGTATCGGTACTTCGGCGTATTGAAACCAGTCAGGAAGCCGTATGGGATAGCGCTACTATTTAGCAGCGTATTAAACGAAATATTGCCGCCAACTACAAAGTTTTGGGGAAGCACACAATCGGCACTGACGGCCCAACCGGCATTTTTCAACTGAATGGGTGCATTGACGGGAAAACTGTAGACGTTACGTGTCGTACCGCTTAGTAGCGACAATGGAAAACCACTCCCGCCCGGCGAGTTATCCTGCACTACCGCCTGCGACCCTTCAAAGTTGAGAAAACGATTGTAATAGTAGTATGCATCAATGAGCAACCGATTCTTGACCAATGCCTTGTAGCCAATCTCATACGTCTCTACCCGTTCCGGGTCATACCCTGGGTTTGTAAAGCGCTGAAGCAGAGCGCTGGCCTGAGATGGTGCCGTCCCGTTTTGGATAGCGTTGGTAAAAGCAAGTACAGAGGTCGATGTGTACACCGGATTACCGGCAAAATTATACTTCTGCGCAAAGACAGGCAGACCGCCAACCAGGCGGGCGGTAGGTGTATTCAAGTTTATGTATTGCGACTGCGTCGTCGGAATCCGGAATCCCTGCTGGAACGAGGCTCGAAAATTATGCACGCCCGCTACCGTTACCACGGCCGATAAGCGGGGACTGACTTGTGGTTTAAAATTCTGGTTTTTATCGTACCGAACCGATCCCGTGAGTTTTACAACGCCAGCTATTGTTTTGGCCGCCTGTGCGTAGCCGCCAAATTCATTGATTGTGTATTCAGTCCCGTCTTCTTTGGTCAGAAAAATGGTGCCGTTCGATCCAAGCGCATACTGCCTGACGTTCCCCCCAACAAGCAGTTCCAGCGTCGACGGCTTGATCAGCTTGCTGAAGTTGTACATGAATTCGCCGTGGTACAGATTCGTTTTATCTACAAACCGGGCACCAACTCCCTGCTCATCACCGGGAATTGGTTTGGCCGCTACGGTCTCGAACGCCTGCTGAAAAGCCGGGCTCCCCGGCACTAACCGACCGTCATCAGCAATTCCCCGCGCTACGCCCAGCCAGGCATTTTGCTGGCTGCTGACAAAAGCCTGCGCCCCGGCCAGCGCGGCCTCCGATGACTGCCCGTTACTGACGGCCCCCAGATAGGATTGCGCGTATCCCAGCAATGCGCTTTGAGCATAGCTACCAAAGAATTGCGGAAACCAGCCAGCCACGCTTCCTTTCCAGGCTTCGTTGATACCCTGCCCCAGAATACTGGTCGCATACGCATCACCCGATCGCTCCTGCGTGGTGTACGCTCGTATAAAAAAGTTAGCGCCTTTCAACTCCAGCTTGTACTGACCCAGCGAGAATCCTTTGATATAAAACCGGTCGATTCCCGTATAAACCGTTGTTCCTGTCCCCCAGTTAGCTTGCCCAATCAGCTCCAGCGCATCATTGAGTCGGTATTGTACGGCTCCACTTAGTTTCAGGTTATTGATTTTATAGTCAATCAAATCCTGTTCCCGGTAACCCGTACGTGAAATGTTCAGATTCGGGATAATGGCGTTGAAAAGTTGCCGGGCATTTTGACCGGTTAGCTGCGGTAATGTCTGGTTATTGGCGAATGGAATTTGTGTGCTCTCGAGCAGGCCCAATAGCTGCGAGGTTCCATCAGCACCCGTTCCCGCCTGGCCGTTCCCGTATAAACTACTGTACAGATTCGCGCTGGCGTCGCCATACACGTTGATACCGTCATAGCCGGGGTTATTCTGCTGGGTGCCGGTGGCGGGTGTATAGCCGTTCGCAAAGCTCTGATCGCGGTTGTCGGTGGCCTGCCAGTCGGTGGCTTTCAGGTACGATACGTTCGCTTTAATAGCTAGTTTATTGTTGAACGATTTGGCGTAGCGGATGGCCAGATCATAATAGGGCGTAACAGCGGTGCTCCGGTTAGCCGCGTTCATGGCTCCCGCTTTTACCTGAGCACTCAGTCCCTGGTACAGAAATGGGCTTTTTGAATTCATCAGCAGCAATCCGTTGATCGCATTAGGGCCGTACAACGCCGAAGCGGCTCCCGGCAGCAGCTCGACGCTTTCCAGATCCAGTTCTGATACGCCGGCGATGTTACCGATGGAAAAATTAAGACCCGGTGCCTGGTTGTCCATTCCATCCACGAGCTGCACAACCCGCAGATTCCCGTTGGCACCAAAGCCCCGAACGTTGACCGATCGAAATGTCAGGCTCTGTGTACTCATATCGACTCCTTTCAGGTTACTCAGGGCGTCGTAGAATGTAGCCGACGGCGTTGACTGGATAGCGCGCAGATCCAGCTTTTCGATCGACACGGGCGATTTCATGACACTTTCTTCCACCCGCGATGCCGCTACCACTACCTCTTGCCCCAGTATGGGTTGCTCCTGAAGTGCGATGTTCAGGTTGACCTGATCGGACGTAATAGTTCGCTCCTGCGTCTGAAAGCCAACGCCCGTAACCGCAATCGTAAATGGCGTTGGCACGGAGGTGATCAATGAAAACTTTCCGCTTTCATTAGTGATCGTACCCGCCACCTTTCCCTTTATAGCGACACTAATCCCCGGCAATCCGCTTCGGTTAACGGCGTTAAGTACCTGGCCCGACAGGCGGGTCTGTCCCGTTGCAGAAAAGCGAATACATAGGATGAAACAGAAGCAAATAATCCGGTAGAAAGTAGCTGATTTCATCATAAAGCCAAAAGGTTTGTCAATATACGGAGTACACTCATATACAACCCATTACATTTTTTTACTTGTTGAACGATCAAATTGGCGAATCAAACTAACTATTGATTACCCGTTTTTTAGACCAGATTTATTTTAGGGTAGTAAATCCCACCGGGGCTTGTCTTTTTATTTTCGATAAGGATACTAAACTGTTACGTATATGACCACAGAAGTAAACCAGCTTCCCGACAATACCGGCCGACGCGACTTTCTAAAAGCTTCCAGCCTATTGACTGGAGGGGCTATTCTAAGTAGTCTACCCTTTAACAGCCGGGCGGCAGGCTATTATTTCACGGCCAACGATACCATTAAAGTCGCTCTGATTGGCTGCGGAGGACGGGGAACAGGAGCCGCTCAACAGGCACTGAATACCAAGCAGAACGTAAAAATTGTGGCTATGGCCGATGCTTTCCGCGATCGGCTCGACGATGCGTACAAAGCCCTGATGGGCCGCAACCTCAAAGCCGCCGACGGTACGCCGAAGGTAGTTGTTCCCGAGGAACACAAGTTTGTTGGTTTCGATGGCTATAAGCAGGCTATTGCCCTGGCCGACGTAGTCATTCTGGCAACGCCACCAGGTTTCCGGCCAAGCCATTTTGAAGAAGCCGTTCGGCAGGGCAAACAGGTTTTCATGGAAAAACCCGTGGCGACCGATGCCCCCGGTATCCGACGGGTACTGGCAGCAGCTGAAGAAGCCAAACGGAAGAAACTGAACGTAGTGGTTGGGCTCCAGCGCCGTTATCAACCTAATTATCGTGAAGTAATGAAGCGCATTCACGACGGCGCCATTGGCGATATCGTTGGCGGCCAGGTGTACTGGATTAGCGGAGGTGTCTGGCAGAAACCCCGCAAGCCGAACCAGACCGAGATGGATTACCAGATGCGCAACTGGTATTATTTCAACTGGCTTTGTGGCGATCATATCAACGAGCAGCACGTTCATAACATCGACGTAGCAAACTGGGCAAAAAACAGCTATCCCGTTTCTTGTCAGGGTACGGGTGGTCGGCAGGTTCGCACAGGCAAGGACTACGGCGAAATTTTTGACCATCACATCGTTGATTATACGTATGCCGACGGGTCAACGATTAACAGCCAGTGCCGCCATTATGAAGGCACTTACAGTAAGGTAGATGAAATGTTTTTAGGCACGAAGGGGAAAATTGATTCGTTCGAGCCAAAGAAAAGCGTTTTGATGTCGTACACGGGTCAGCCGATTTATGCGCACGACAGCAAAACGGACGGCAATCCTTATCAAATTGAACACGACGAACTGTTCGACGCTGTGGCCAAAGGTGAATACAAATTTGCCGATGCCGAGCGCGTGGCGAAAAGCACGATGACGGCCATTATGGGTCGGATGGCTACGTATTCCGGTAAAGTTGTGAAGTGGGACGAAGCCCTGAACTCGCAGATCGACCTCTTCCCCGAAAAACTAGCCTGGGACGCCATGCCGAAAAGTTTGCCCGACGCCAACGGTATGTACTCAGTTGCGGTGCCGGGTAAAACAATTACCGTTTAACGGACCAAACTGTAAGTTAAAAAGGGACGATTGCCACTGGCGCAGTTGTCCCTTTTTGTTTTCTATGATGCGTACGCCAACATTGGGAAAACGACGTAACAGCGGCTTACGCTTCCCCGGCCGGGCCACGCTGAAAACTTTCGTCAGGGCATCGGCCCGGTAGCCGTCAGGGGCTAGAACAATTACGCGCACAAAGCGACGGATACCCAGACCAGAAAACGGGTTCATGATGTGCGAGTATTTCCGGCCTTTGTGTAGCAGAAACCGGTGCGTATCACCGGAGGTCGTGATGGCTGCATTGGTCAGTAACAGTGTCGTATCGGCACCAGTTCTATCAGGCACGCCCACCCGCCAGCCTGTTGTGCCCGGTGGTGCGTCGCTGACCAGAATATCTCCGCCAATATCGAGCAGAGCGGACTTGACATTGAACTGTTCCAGAATTTTTAGCCCTTCATCAATCGCAAACCCCTGTCCAATACCACCGACGTCCAACCGCATACCCGGCTTTTTTAATAGTACTGACCGGCGTTGGCCATCCAGTTTCATCAATCGGTAACCAACGGCCCGGCGCGCCAGCCGCCGTTCCTGCCGGGAAGGAAATTCACTACGTCGAACAGCTCGACGCCAGAGCAGCGACAAGGGCCCGATGGTGGGATCGAAGCACCCCCCAGATTGCTGCGCTACGTACTGCGCCTGCTGTAACACGTTGAACAGATCAGCAGAGACCGGTACCCAACGGCCAGAACCGCTGCTTTCGGAGAGTCGATTGATCTCGGAGCCGTCCAAATAATCGCTCATCACCTGATTCAGCGAGTCCATCCGCGCCGAAACGGCCGCGTTGACTCGATTTGCCGTCAGGCTATCGGATGCGTAGAGAATTAACGTAAACTGCGTTCCCATCAAGCCGCGATGAAACTCGAAGCGCTGTGGCGTCGGCTGTGCGGATACCAGAAGCGGCAGCCCGAAACTTGCCAGCCACAAACGCCGTTTACGCAGCAGGCACCCCAATAACTCAATCAGGAAAACACCAATGGTCACGATCAAAAATAAATATATTCTGCTAGCTGCCGGTTTCTGGCTGACCGGTATTGTACTATTACTTTTGGGGTCTGTTTACAAAACCCAGACCTGGTCTGGCACCATAATCAGCGTAGGTATCGTTGGGCAGGCTATTGGTTTCGGCTTTTTGGGCTTCGCCATCATGCAATCGGTCTTTCGAAAAAAAGAATAACGTAGCTGAACAGCTACTGTCTTCCTGTGGCAAAACCTACAAAACTTCGGATGTCTGTACCAGCTCGGCCTGCGCAGCCCGATTCCGGAGATACATATCGGCCAGTACCAGCGCGGCCATAGCCTCAACGATTGGTACAGCACGAGGAACCACGCAGGGATCATGCCGTCCCTTGCCCGATACCGTTACGGGTTGCCCGTTTACGTCGACGCTGTCCTGGTCCTGCATGATGGTAGCAACCGGTTTGAAAGCCGTCCGAAAGTAAATAACCTCACCGTTGCTGATTCCCCCCTGTATGCCCCCCGACTTATTCGTTTTCGTGCGAACCTGGCCCTGTTCGTCGCTGTAAAACTCGTCGTTGTGGGTTGATCCGTATTCTTCCACGCCCGCAAAGCCGCTACCATATTCAAATCCCTTAACGGCATTAATACTAAGCATTGCCTTCCCGATTTCAGCGTGTAGTTTATCGAACACGGGTTCGCCCCAGCCGGCTGGTACGCCCGTTACGACGCAGTCGACAACTCCACCGATGGAATCACCGCGCTTGCGGGTTTCGTCGATGTATTCAAACATCTGTTCGGCCATAGCCGGATCTGGACAGCGAACGGCATTTTCTTCGGCCAGGGCCAGATTCAGTTCCGAATACGTTTTTCCCAGCTTCATAGTACCCACCTGCGATACGTATGCCTGTATCTGAACACCCAGTTGAGCCAGCAGTAATTTAGCTACGGCACCGGCCGCAACCCGGGCCGCCGTTTCCCGAGCCGACGAACGACCTCCACCCCGGTAGTCGCGGGAGCCGTATTTAGCCTGATAGGTATAGTCGGCGTGCGATGGCCGGAATTGCTGGGCAATGTGTCCGTAGTCTTTGCTTCGTTGGTCCGTATTCCGAATAATCAGGGCAATGGGGGTGCCCTGGGTCTGGCCATCAAATACACCCGACAGCACCTCAAACTCGTCGGCTTCCCGCCGTTGGGTCGTTATGCGCGACTGTCCTGGCTTGCGTCGGTCCAGTTCGTGCTGAATAAAGTCAAGATCAAAGGTGAGACCGGCGGGGCATCCGTCAATGACAACGCCAATCGCAGATCCGTGTGATTCTCCGAAAGTAGCTATCTTAAAAATTGTTCCGTAAGTACTGCTCATAACTGGTCGGCGATGCCGAGTCTGGACAAATTCCGCTGACTACCAGCGGTACCGTCATTTTCTAAAAAAGACAAAAATCATCCCTAACAGCATAAAAGCAATCAGTACGTTCGCAATAATGCGAATTATACTTGCTGCACTAAGGGACTGATCGGTACTATCGAGTTTGGCTAAGCCGGTATAAATTGAACCGGGACCGGTATTTTGGCTGGTGCCGACCAGGGTTGAAACTGAATCGGCCGGAGAATCATCTCCTCCACTGCCTACCTGTAGCCGCAGCCCCGGCTGCAGGGTGTCGTAACGTTGTAGCTGTGGGTCGAAAAAGATCCATTGGAATCGGTTGGCCAACGAAATTGCTCCATTCTGGTGCGGCACGATGAAATACGTAAACGTTTTCCGGCCCGACACCCGGTCTCCGAGCCGGTTGATGATCTGACGCTCTTCGGGTGGAAATATATCCGTATTAGCTGTTTCGTTGAGCAGCATTGGGGGCGTCAACGTAGCAATGTTCCCCTCACCCGCAACACCAAATCGATACCGGACGCTCTGCCCCACCTGTACCCGCTGTCGCTCCAGACTTTCTTCCAGCCGGAACGTACCAACGGGTACGCGGCCGCGGAGCGGATGATCGGGCAACGCCTTTACGGCAATCGTCAGAGGAGTACTGGTAAACGAAATAGTTTCGGGCTGAGCAGCCGGTGGGCCAATAATCGGGCGCCGATTTAGCTGTAACGCTACCGACGGCACGCGTATTGACCGGTTAGCCAATGGAAAGAAAACAGCCTGATAAAGCCGGTACTCCCTGAACTTCTTACCGCCAATCTGAATGTTGATTGGTTTCAGTTCTGAAATATTGAGATTTTCCTCCCAAGCGTTAGTAGGCCTGATTTTCTTGGTGATACCCTGGAGTTGCTTATCCAGTGCTGTAAAGTCAAGAATAAAGGGGTAATTATCAGCGATGAAAAAAGACAACGTAAGGGCAACGCCTTCGCCAGTGTACACGTCATTTTTGGATGAACGAAGCATCAGGAAGGCAGCCCCGGCCGGTGGCGTAATTTTGGCGGCCGCTGTTACCGGGCTGGGTTGACTGGCAGTCGCTGGGCCCCGAACGGTCAGCGTAACACCCTCTGATCGAATGATCTCATCGTTGATGGTCAGACGAAACGGTGACAACTGAAACTGGCCTGCGGTACGGGCCTGGTAACTCTGTGTAATAACCTGACTCGTCACGTTTTTACCGTTCACCTCACTAGGTGTTACGCTTGCCGATATGCCTTTTTTGGTGAAACCCGGTATCTCCGGAAAGGCAATGCTCGGCCTGGTTTCACTGCTCGGAATGACAACAGAAATGGTAAAAGGCCGTTCAATCGGAAAAGTAGTTTCCCCAAATTCAATAACTGGCACATTGTCAATCGATTGACTAAATCCAGTTTTAGCAATTATAGTAAATAATACAACTATTAAGCTTAATAATACAAATTCTGCACTATTTTTACGGCAACAAATCACAGTAGAGGGCGTTACAGGTTTAGTTACGTCTGCTACTTACAGACCTGTAAACCTTTCTTTTTTTGTTGATTCCTTAAACTGATTAATGACCATGCTTTCAATGCTTGAATACATCAAAACGATCCTTCAGAAGGTGAGTTTTGATAAAGCACTGTTCGAGAAAGAACTGGCGAAAGCCATTCAATTACTCGCGGCTCCCGACGAAGTTAAGCAACTTAAACGATGGTGTTACGCACAGTTTGGTAAAGTATATCGCGTGGTTTTGAATCGTTGCTTTTCCCGGGTGCAATTTACGTGAAGTTGCCCGTCAATATGTCAATAAAAAAACCTCGACTCCTATGGGCCGAGGTTTTTTTATTAGGTTTACAGCGTAACCTTTTCCTGAATTGCCGGTATAGAAACGTCTTTAAAGCCAGCCGCGTATAGCTTGTCCCGCCAAATTAGCTGCTTGTCGTAATCGCCATGTACCAGAAAGACCCGTTTCACCTGGCTCGGGTCCTGACAGTTCAAAAAAGCCAGCATCTCGCTGTAGTCGCCATGCGCCGAGAACGAATCCATAATCTCAACACTGGCGGCAACTGTATATTCTTCACCGAAAATAGTAACCTGCGGGTCATGCCGCTTGAGTGCTCCACCCAGGCTGTTAGGTGATGCATATCCCACCAGCAAAATTGTAGTGCGGGGATCTTCGATGTTGTTCTTGATGTGGTGTTTGATCCGGCCAGCCTCGGCCATGCCCGACGGCGCAATGATAATACAAGGCTCGTTGCGGGTGTTGATGGCCTTTGACTCTTCCACGTCGGTTACGTAGTGCAGGTTCGGGAAGTTGAACGCATCGCCATCCTTTTTGACGTACGACAGAATGTCGGGGTTAAAATCCTCTTCATGCTCCCGCATAACGTCCGTGGCTTTCACCGACATCGGGCTGTCTATGTAAACGGGTAGCTGCGGGAGTTTGCCCTCGCTCGATAGTTGATCGAGCGCATAAATCAATTCCTGGGTCCGGTCGACAGCAAAAGCGGGAATTAATAATTTGCCGCCATTATCCAGGCAGGTTTTCTGCACGATACGTAGTAGGTGAGCTTTTACGTCTGGTTCCTTCTCGTGGAGCCGATCGCCATACGTTGATTCGCAGATGATGTAATCGGCCTGAGGAAAGACATCGGGTTTGCGCAGAATCTTGTCTTCCGGACGGCCAATATCACCACTGAAAAACAACTTCTTTTCGCCCGTTTTCTCCCGAATGGTCAGGCTGATTGATGCGCTGCCCAGCAAGTGGGCTGCATCGGTCAGTAAGCCGGTTACTTCCTCACAGACCGAGAAGGGCCGATTATAACTAACCCGCTGCATCTGCGCCAGCGCCTGTGTTACGTCGTTTTCGTCGTACAGCGCTTCCAGCGCCGGATCGCCCCGGTGGAGCCGGCGTTTGTTGACCCGTTCCAGATCCCGCTCCTGAATACGGGCGCTGTCCATCAGCATAATCTCGCACAGATCGACGGTGGCCGACGTAGTGAAAATTGGTCCTTTGAACCCTTGCCGAACCAGTCGGGGAATCAAGCCCGTATGGTCAATATGCGCATGGGACAGGACCATATAATCAACCCGGGCGGGATCAAAACCAAAGGTCTGGTTAAGCTCGTCGGTATTGATTCCCTGAAACAGGCCGCAATCGAGCAAAATTTGTGTACCCTGTTCAGTCGTGATCAAGTGTTTACTGCCCGTCACGGTTCGGGCTGCGCCAAAAAATTGAATATTCATTTTAGTTGCTCGTATCGGTTAGGAATCATTTACCTGATTACCCGTCCCCTTCGTAAATGTTTACTGGAAATTGTCAATCTACCCACAGCAGACAGACACATAGTACTGATTTTCACCCCTCCCGATTGGGTTACTGCATAAATTTTCAGGAAACGAGCAAACATATTTCACCTAAGACCGTCTTACTATTGACGGGCTATAAATGAATTGTACCCGTTAATCCGATTGTGAACTACCCTTTCCAAATGAACACGTTACAGGAGTGGGCATTTCATTACTAAATACGATTAACAACAAATTTTACTAACGTTATGAAAAGGAGAATACTAGTTGTAGGAACCCTACTTGCTGCGACGATGAGTTTATCGTCATGTGCTTCGTTTGAAGGTTGGCTTTATGGCGATTCGAAAAACAGTCGCCAGGATATAGTTTCCCGCGAGGAAATGGACAGTAATGACGATCGGGATAACAACCGTTCCAACGAGCGCCGTGATCGCAATGAAGACCGCTACGCAACTAACCGCTCTGAATCTAATGATCGTGATCGCGGACTTTTTGGTGGCCGCAATCGGGATTCCCGCGATGACTCCCGTAGCCGGTCGAGCCGCTCGGACGTAGACGATTCAAAAAGCAATGATTCGTACCGCAATCCGTATAACCGTTCCGACAACTCGTATAATGATCGCCCAAGCCGCATGTCGGGAAGCGATTCTTCCAACGACCGCTACTCGGACAGCCGCGATCGATACGACAATCGGGATGATCGGAACTCGCGTAACGATCGGGATTCGTACGACAATCGGTCAGATTATAGCAGCCGTGATCGCTATTCATCCAATGATGATCGGGATCGGAACGACAATCGCCGGGACATGCGGGACAATCGCGACCGGAACGATGACCGTGACAGAGACCGTAACCGTAATGATGACCGTCGAAACGACAACCAGGACCGGGACCGCTATACTGACAGTAGCAACAGCTATCGCTCCGAGGACCGTCGCGACCGGAATGATGACCGGGATCGGAATGACGATCGTCGGGATCGGAACGATAACCGCAATGCTGCGCGCGACGATCGGGACAACCGCGATCAGGACCGGAACGACGACCGCCGGGATATGCGGGATGACCGTAAGGATGATCGCGACCGGAATAATGACCAGGACCGGGATCGGAAAGATGAGCGGCAGAACAACGATAAATACAGCGATGGCCGTCGCGAGTTGACTAGCCGGATTTCGGATCAGATCGACCAGTTGGACAAACAAATCGACGACTCAAAGAAGGAAAGCCGCAACGAAAGCCGGAAAGAGCGCAAGGAACGCGAAGAAACGGTCAAAGGTCTGGAGGACAAACGTCGTCAGCTTTCCGACTCTTATTATAAGGTACAGCGCTCCAGCGAAGATGATTTCAAAAAAATACGTCGCGAAACCAACAAAATCGTAGACGATATCGAAGATTCTCTGGAGAAGGCAGCCGATAAAATGAAAAAATAAGGTTGCTACCCAACGCGCCGAAGCGGGCGATAACTCTGATTGAGTTGTCGTCCGCTTTTTTTGTGGTCTGCTGATTACCTTTGCTTCATGGCTTTCATCATACCCGTTCGGGGACATACTCCTGAGTTTGGCGAAAATTGCTGGTTTGCCCCCAATGCTACGCTCGTTGGTGATGTACGTTTGGGAAATGACTGCACCATCTGGTTCAACGCTGTTATCCGGGGCGATGTCAATTCGATCACCATTGGTGATCGCACCAATATTCAGGACGGAGCAGTCATTCATTGCACGTATCAGAAAACCAAAACGGTGATTGGCACCTGTGTTTCCATTGCTCACAATGCCATTGTACATGGTTGCACCATCGGAGATAAGGTCCTGATTGGCATGGGCGCTATCGTTATGGATGGGGCCGTTGTCGGGACAGGTAGCATCATTGCAGCAGGCGCTATCGTCACGCAAAATACCGTCGTTCCCGCTGGCAGTATTTACGCCGGGAATCCAGCCCGATTGCTTAAACCTGTCTCGCTGGAGCAGGCTGAGGTATTTATGCGTACCGCAGACAACTACGTCATGTACGCAGACTGGTTCAAATAGATAACGATACGCCATTTACAGCTCATGGATGATTTCTTGATTTACCTTCGCCTTGGCTTCGATCATATTACCGACCCCAGCGGTTACGATCATATTCTGTTCGTTATTGCCCTTTGCGCCGTTTATACGATTCACCAGTGGCGGCAGGTTCTGATTCTGGTAACTGCCTTCACGATT
>Ga0265780_10002548_pt1 | contig 24580 bp, 15 predicted proteins | sample P1T30metagenome_FD_192432 | JGI IMG/M metagenome (GOLD analysis project Ga0265780, IMG submission 192432) | Plant litter microbial communities from East Loma Ridge, Irvine, California - P1 T30 | ecosystem: Environmental > Terrestrial > Plant litter > Unclassified | place: USA: California... | reverse complement strand
GAGCGCTTTGCAGACAGCCTTGCCCCAGGCAGTCTTGCCACTGCTGGCGCCCCCTGCTTTCGAGGGCGCCGTGGATCACTTACGCCGCCGCCTGTCGAACCTGTGCGAACTGCCGTTTTACGAAATCTTGCTGGGCTGGCGCCGCGGTCTCGTCGCCGCTGCCAGCGCCGGAGACGAATTTGCGAGCCAGCAATTACTCGCCAATACGCTCGATACTTTCGCTGCGTATCTACGCGACGACGGCTACGCTAAACTGTTGCGTGATAAGCCGATTCTGTTTCGACTGCTGGCGATGCTGGTGGAACAGTGGCACGACAGCTATCTCGCTTTTTTTCAGCGCTACGTGGCCGACCGCGAGCGCATCGCACATCTGCTGGGGCAGGCGGATGTCAACGCGCGTCTATGCCGTATCAACTGGGGGGCGTCCGACCCGCACAACGGCGGGTATTCCGTCTTCATTGCCGAATTCGAAGACGGGCGCCGCGTGCTCTACAAGCCCAAGGACTTGGGGCCGGACCGCTTTGTCGGGTCGATCATGGTGGTGCTTGCAAACCTGGGCTTGCCTGAACCGCTCGTCGTACCGGAGGCAATCGTGTGCGAGGGGTATGGTTGGACGCAGTTCATCGCAAGGACGCCATGTGCCAATGAACGCGAGGTAGCGTCCTACTACAGGCGGTTCGGCGCCTGGCTCGCCCTGTTTCATGTGCTGTCGACCTCCGACATGCACATGGAAAACTTCATCGCACATGGCGACCATCCGGTCCCTGTCGACCTCGAGATGGTCCTGCAAGGCCTGCGCCAGCCACCCAAGTCGGTCGACGATGCGACGCAAGCACACTGGCTGGTCGCGCACTTTATCGAGGATTCAGTGCAGAGCGTCGGCATGCTTCCTGCCTACGTCCAGGGCCAGGATGGCGCATTGATCAGCATGGGCGCCCTTGAACCATCGGTTTATCCAGTGCAGGTGTTCGAATGGGATGACGCCAATACGCCGCGAATGCTACTACGCTCGGCCACCCAGCACATCGAGATTGCCACCAACCTGCCCATGCTGGAAGGGCAGCCGGTTCCGGTTGTCCGGTTCCGCGACAATTTCCTCGCCGGCTTTGACGAGACCATGCATTTTGTGGCGAGGCACCGTGATGCAGTCCTCGCTGCCGTCGAGGCTGCCGCTCATCACGCGCTCACTATCCGTAAAGTGGTACGTCCCACGCGTTTCTATTACATGCTGCTCAAGCGGCTCTATGATCACCGCAACATGCATGACGCGGTGGCCTGGAGCCTGGAAGCAGATTTCGTCGCGCGTCTCTACGACTGGGACAGTGACAACGAAGAGCCGTGGAAGCTGGCGGGCAGCGAGCGCCGCCAATTGCATGAACTCGGCATTCCGCACTTCACCATGCAGACCACATCGAACATTATCGGCGACAGGCACGGGCCTGTGACTCGTCTGCACGTCGACCTCGGGCACGACGTGGCCCGATCGAGGCTTGCCTCGCTGGCCCCGGCTACGATCGACATACAGGCAGGCATTGTACGGGCCTGCCTGCAAATGCCACACGATACCCAGCCGCGCGCCAGTACACCCGGCACGCAACACGCTGCATCGTTCGCAAGGACGGTGCAAAACGCGCTGCTGGAACTGTCGTTTCGCGCGCCTCATTCACTTGCATGGCTAGGACTCAATCGCGTGGACCACGAGGTCGCCGCGCAACTGGGCCCTCTGGGACACGATCTCTACTATGGCTCAACGGGGATTGCGCTGTTCCTGGCTGCGCTCGCCAAAGACGGCGACCTCGAAACCGCGCAGCAGTGCCGCAACGCGCTGGCGGCAACGCTCAAGTTGGTAAACTCATCAAGGCTGGCCCCGCTCGGCCGGGCGTTGGGCGTGGGCGGCGCAGTTGGGCTGGGTTCGATCGTGTACGCGCTGGCTTATGCATCGGACATCTTGTCAGACGTACCAATCAGCGAGGCAGCAGATGCTTGTGCGCGTGCCATTACGGTAGAAGCGATCTGTGCCGACGACAAGTTCGACTTGGTGGCGGGCGCGGCCGGCGCATGTATGGCCTTGCTGGCCTTGCATCGGAGAACCGGCGCACCTTGGTTGGTCGAACGTGCCATCCTCTGCGGCGACCACCTGCTGGCGCATCGATCGGCTGCTCACGGCATGTGGGTGTCTTCTGCCTTCACCAGTGCGCTGACGGGGGTAGCGCATGGCGCTGCCGGCATGGCGCTCGCCTTTTCGCGGCTATACGCGGCGAGCGGTGAGGCCCGCTTTCGCCAGGCCGCCCAGGACTGTGTCGAATTCGAGAACAAGCATATCGATACGGCAACCGGCAACTGGATCGACTTGCGCGCGACGCAGGAAGCGGCCTTCGCACGTACGCCCAACCAATGGTGCTATGGCGCTGCCGGCATCGGCCTTGCCCGGCTCGCGATGCATACCGACGGCGCGGTGGAACGGCGTATCCTCGATCAGGATGTAGAGCGAGCACTTGCTGTCGCCCTGCGCGATGAAGGCAACCGAAGTGCCTGTCTCTGCTGCGGGGATGCCGGGCATATCGAATTTCTTGCCGTGGCCGGTGCAACGCTGGATCGCCCGGAATTACGAGCTGTTGCCTTACAACGCCTGGTGCGCCTGCAAGCGGAATGGGAAAGGACAGGCGAACTGAAATGGATAGGCGGGGCGACCGCCTACTCTCCTGGGCTTTTCCAAGGGCTGGCAGGTATTGGTTTCAGCGCGCTCCGTGTCACGGGCACACAGTTGCCGTCGCCACTGGTCTGGGACTAGCGTCCGCTAACTCCGGCTCACTTACCTTGAGGTACCCTGACTTTTTCGGACACTCCTGTTTGGTAAACTTCGCCAACTGGAGAATTTATGAAACGCGCAAAAACGTACACACCGGAGCTTCGTGAAGAAGCGGTAAAGTTGGTCCTGACGCAGGGCCTAACGCTGGACGATGCATCCCATCGGCTGACGATTCCCAAGGGGACGCTGGCTAACTGGGTGGCAGCTGCGAAACGCGGCACATCACCCAAGGCAGCACCTGGAAGCCGCTCTGTTCCCGAGTTGGAGGCGGAAGTAACGAAGCTTCGTAAAGAGCTGGCAGAAGCCCGTATGGAGCGGGACATTATAAAAAAAGCGGCAGCGTACTTTGCGCAGGAGTCGCTGCCAAGTACGCGGTCATAAAGACGATGCGACTCGAATTTCCGCTCACGGCGCTGTGTCGTACCTTTGACGTCTCGCGTAGTGGTTTCTACGCGTGGGCCAAGGCCGCGCCGTCGCAACGCCGGCAGGACGACGAGCGCCTCAAGGTTGCCATCCAGGCGGTGCATGTGCAAACTCGGGAAACCTACGGCCCATTGCGGATGCAGCCAGAACTGGCTTCGCAGGGTTTTGAGGCAGGCCGCGACCGTATTACGCGGCTGCGGCGCGAACTCGGCCTGCGCTGCAAGCAGAAGCGGAAATTTAAGGCCACGACGAACTCGAATCACGACCTGCCCGTGGCGGAGAATTTGCTGGATCAGACCTTTGCGCCGACCCGCCCGAACGAAGCATGGGTAACCGACATCACGTATGTCGCCACTGGCGAAGGATGGCTCTACCTGGCCGGCATCAAGGATGTTTTTACCTGCGAGTTGGTCGGCTATGCGATGGGCGGCCGGATGACGCAGAGCCTGACCGCACAGGCGCTGTGGCGGGCCGTTCGTAACAAGCGTCCGGCGCCAGGACTGATTCATCATTCTGACCGCGGCAGCCAGTACTGTGCTCATGATTATCAGGAACTGGTTAAACAATTTGGCATGCAGGCATCGATGTCACGTCGGGGGAACTGCTATGACAACGCTCCAATGGAAAGCTTTTGGGGAGGCCTTAAAAACGAGCTGATACATCATCAGCGCTACGCCACGCGAGCCGATGCACAGGCCGCCATACAGGAATACATTGAGAGCTTCTACAACCGCCAGCGGCGTTACTCACGCCTCGGCTATATTCCGCCCGCTGCATTTGCTGAAGAATTCAGCAGACAGCAGCAGGCAGCTTGAAACAAGAGTGTCCGTTGTTGACAGTACACCTCACTGCCGGGTTGAACTGCCTGGCGAGCACGTTCGGCGCAACCGGCAAGGCATGCTTGCTATCAGTTGTGTGCACGAACTTGCGCTTCCAGACCGGTTTCAGGCTGGCCTGTCGCATCAGTCGGCGCACCTTGTAACGCCCGATCTGAAGGCCGCTATTGGCCAGCGCCGTAACCATGCGCCGACTGCCGTAACTTTGGCCGCTGCTCATGAACGCGGCCCGCAAATGCACGCTCGCTTTGCAAAAAGCCGGCGCGACAGCACGATGCTTGGCTTCGTAAAATCCGGCCCGACTCACGCCCAGTAGACGGCATGTTTGTGCAACAGGTACGGCCTTCGTTTGCAGCTCATCGATGAGCCGGTAGCTCACTTGAGCTCGCGGGCAAAGAAGGCCGATGCTTTTTTTAAGACGTCCACATCACTACGAAGCTGGCGGTTCTCTTGCTCCAGCTGGCGAATGCGCTGCTGCTCTGGCGTGAGCGGCTTGCCAATGCCTGGCTGGCCTTGTTGCTCGGCTTCGTACTGCTCCATCCAACGGCGGATCGCGGTCACGCCGATATCCATTGTCTGGCTCACATGCGAGATGCTGAGGCCTTGTTCTTTGATCATACGGACGACCTCAAGCTTGAAGCTGGGGTCAAAACTGCGGCGTTGCCTGGTCATGTAAACTCCTCTGAAGGTGAATTATCCACCTATCGAGGTGTCCGGGGACATTAGACCACTACAAATGACTGAGATAAGCCCATGAATTGCTTGGCATTTTAAGGCCAATAATCCAGCGTGTACTATTCACGATTCCATGAAAAGGTCATCGATCTTTCACCTGGCAACAACAAGCATTATTTTGGTTACCGTACCCAGACTACCATTCCTGCAGCTGAGCCTTGCGCTTATGGTATGGCGAACAATCTGCTGCTCATCCGACTCAAACTGGCTGATCTCCACTAGAGCTAGGGCGATTCACTCTTGATTTAACTTCGGTTCAGAGCTGACACTGATACAGGAATTCTCTTAACTCCTCGCGTGCCGTTCGCTCCTTCTGCACTACTTCGCGCGCCCACAGGCCATCGACAAAATCCAGTTGGTCGAGCACCGGCCCCCAGAACCGCGTGCCACGTGCCCGCAGGTAGAGGCTACCCAATTCATGCAGAAAGTCCGCGCAATGTTCGGAAAGCTTGTCTAGGGCGATAGCGTCGTAGATATTCGCTTCGATCTGGGCAATCGTACTGAAGAAATCGGGATCGGTCTGGTTCTTCTCCTGCAGGGCCATTCTGTAGGGCGTCCTCTCGCCGAAAGGCGGTTTGAGCACGGTCTTCCCGCTGTCGAGCACCATGCGTGTGATGCAGACGTTCGCGGCCGGATAACACCATTCCTGGCCGTTTACTGTGCTGATCTTCTGGGCGTGCTGGTAGTGCTTGATTGACGTCTGCAGACTGGCGCGCCAATCGCCTTCGGCCAGGTCGTGCCGGACCATTGCCAAGCGCTTGTAGGCCGACCCGAGCGAGGCATTACGCTCCATTGTCGGGCTCAGGCGCAGGAGGTTCTGCAGCAGGTCAATTGACAACTCCAGTTTCTGGTACGCCTCGCGCACGCCTGGTGAGTCATCGACATGCCGTGCGCTGGCGTCCCGAATCTGCCGCCAGGCCAGTCGGGCCAGCACGCTTCCGTACTTCTCCACACAGCGCATCGACGCCGTTGCATCGTCGGCCTCGACCGCCCTGCGCAGCCAGTCGGCAGCGCCCGTGTAATCGTTCAAGTCTAGGCGCGCCAGCCCGAACGCTTCCGCGACCACGCCGATGCCCCCCCAGCGCTGGCCGAACTCGGCCTCCAGGTGCCGGACCGCGTTCAGGGTTGCAACCGCATCCTGATGCTCGTATCGGTAGGACGTGATGATCGTCTCCAGCGCCAGCACCAGCGCCGATACCGACGCGATCTCGTCGAGTCCATCGAAAACGGTTTCCTGTGTCGATTGCCGGACCATCCCGTTGGTCAAGGTCCAGTTCGGATCGCCGTAGCACTGGTAGGCGGCCCAGGTGTTGCCTCCCTTTTCCCGAGCGCCGGTACGCGCTGTCGCCACCGCATCGATGAAGCGCTCGCCGGCGGTCAGGCACTCGTAAAAGCGTTGTGCGAAGACGCATGCGGCGGCGTCGTCGACCTCCCAGCCGGCGGCCAGCACGCAGCGAACACCTTTGCGAATCAGCGCCTCCGCCACGGACGCGGCAAAGCGCGGCATGTCGCCTGCGTGCAGCAGCTTGCCGTCCTCGCTCGCCATGTTTGCAAGGTGACAGCAATTGATGAAGACCAGGGCGGGCACGGTGCGCATCGCCCCGATCTCGTCGGCGCCCAGGAAAGATTGGTCGGACAGCACCACGCCACCCTTGGCCTGCTTGGCAGTGCCGCCCGAGGTGACAATGTCGTTGCCGGAAGACGGCAGCGCGCCGTGTCCGGCGATATGCACGACGCGCCAGTCGCGCTCGAGCAGCGCACTGATGACTGCGGGCGCCGTCACCGCGGGGCCGCCTGGCTGGCCGCGGATCAGGCGCCTTACCCGTTCGTTGCCGAATTTTTGCTCGAGGATCTCGGCCACCGCGTCCGCTTCCCGGCGCGCGCCCTCCAGTTGCGGGTACTCCCTGGCCAGGTTTTCCGGATCGCCGATGAGGAGAAAATGCCCATCGCTCGGTGCATCATTGACCGTCAGCGGCAGGCCCACCGTGCGCAGGCAGCGCAGCAGCTTGGCGCGAATCGCCCACGGCCGGCCGTCCGCGTCGCGCAGGTCGTCGCGCTCGCTGTCGAGCAGTTCCCACGGAATCGCGGCGCTGCCCTCGTTCAGTTCGATCTGCATCTCCTCGCTGGTGGTGAGGAAGGGTTCGATTTCGGGCGGCACCAGCAACTTGAACAAGGTCGTGCCGATCTGGCGGTCGGCGTGGCCGCTGGCGGAGGCAGCACTTTTGATCAAGAGGTCGACCAGGTTGACCTGCTGGCGCGATGCATGCACATCCTCGCGCGCGCGCCGCGAATTAAGCGAATAGACGATCATGGAACTGCCGTCGGCATTCTTTTCCTGCAAGGCGGAGATCAGGTCGTAGCGCGCCCCGCGATAGCCCGAACCAAGGGCGCGGCGTTGCGGTCCGATCCCGTTCAGGATCTCGGGATGTATGTCGTAGTGGCCGCACTCCGCTTCGGCCAGCAGGCGCAGCGCGCGCATGGCCTCGGTCGCCCGGTCCAGGTAAACTTCGACGAAGTCGAGGCAAGCCACCGTCGGCCAGCCGCGCGCGCGCAAGTGCGTGTTCGCGCGCAGCACGCCCCGGGCCACGGCGCGCGTCGAGGACTCCGCCGACATATTCACGCCGCCGCTGCCGATCAGCGTGGCGGCGATCTCGAATGACTGCGCAGCAGTGCTGCGCTCCTCGTGCCGGCGCTGTGCCCAGGCGATCACCCCATGGGTGACGGTCTTGGTCAGGTCGCTCGCGGTCAGTGCTCCCTCCAGTCCAAGACCGACCACGATCACCGCTTTCGGGCGCGGCATCTGCACCGGGTCGAGTGGATTGACGCCGACATTCAGGAAGACCTGGTGGGATCCGCAGGTATTCGGATAGCAGCCCATGGCGAGCGTGGCGCTCATCGCCCCACCGATCAAGCCGTCCAGCGCCTGCTCGGTGCCGGTCAGCTGCGAGGACGAATAATGTCCGACCATGATCGGGCGGCCCACGAATTTGAGATTGCCGTTAATGACGCGAATCTCGAGCATCGGCACGCTTTTCGTCCTCCCGGCCGTGACGTCGAGCGCGGACGAAAAGCTTGCTGCCTGGTCGGGACGCACCGCCCGTCCCTGGCGCAGGCGGCGTGTCGCCGATATGCGCGCCGCCTCCCTGGGATGTGTACCCGAGCCGCCCCGTTCGGCGGCGCCTACCGGGGCCAGGGCTTGCGTCGTCCCCGACACCAGCAGTTCCAGATAGGCGTCGAACGAGGCTTTGTCGCGCGGCAGGTCGCCGTGCTCCCGGTCGACTGTCCAGCTGGCCACCTCCGGCAGTAGCGCCGCGTCCAGCGTGACCCGGCCGTCTCCGCCCTTGACGGCCTCGCGGTAAACGAGGCCGTTCTTGTCCCAATCGAATCCGTCCGGGGTCATGTTCGCCTGCCCCACCACCATGACCACCGCACCGGGGGGCGCGGGGAAGCTGCGCGCCGCCTGCGCATCGAGCGCGCGCCTGAGCGTCACCGCCTTGTCGAGCACAGCCTGGGGCGGAATGCCCCATGCAAACACCTCCAATTGCGCTTGCAAATGGTGCCAGATCGAGCGGTCCTTCAACGCTGCCGCGTCGCGATCGGCGAGCCGGAGCCAGGTGGCCCTGTCGCCAAGCCCGAGGCCCTCGTCCAGCAGCCCGGCCTGCATTTGCATGAAACCCGGAAAGGACGCGATCATCCGGCGCGCGTCCTTCTGCGCGAACGGCATGCCGAAGATGGTGAGCAAATTGGCGAAGTCGTCGTCGCCTGATAGCACCTGCATCGGCGCCCAGGAGCCTCTATTCGGCGTGCCCAGCATCAGGAGCCGGGCATTCGGCCGCTTGAACATCGCTTCCCAGGTACTCGGCTGGGTCAGCTGGAACACGCGCGCCAGCAGCCCGCCCATCGAATGCGCCAGGATCCGTACCGGCTGCTCCTTGCGGTCGGCCAGCGCCCGTATCACCGCCTTGGCCAGCCGCTCGGCCTCTTCCTGCAGGGGCAGGCGCCAGTCATAGGCGAATTCGACGACATCGTGGGTTATCCCCAGATAATCGATCAGCTCGCCATAGGTATAGTCGATGGCGCCGTCAGGGGTGACGGTTTTGTCGACAGCATAGTCCAGCCGGGATAATCCATTCAATACCCGCGCAGACAGCCACACACGTTGGTTGTCCACCTTCAGGTTGCTGCCCATGATGCCTGGCAGGACGAACACGGCCGGTCGCTCGTCGCCTCCGCGCTTTCCGGACGAGGACTTGCCCGCCCGTGACTGCGGGCCGATGGGGGCAAACTGGCGCGGATTGTCGTCGACCAGGCCATCGACGATGTTGGCAGCAATCTCCGCCCGCGCAAAATAGCTGAAATGGGAGACCTCGCCCGCCCTGTCCAGGAAAAACGCCGCATCGGGCTCGCGCGGTACCCCGCCATACATCGAGCTCGTCTGCACGACAAAATCATTGTCCTGCCAGTAGTAGGCGTCGCTGACCAGCGTCTTGATCCAGCTGCCGAGGGAGTCGGCAGCCACGTCGCCGGCAACCACCCTTAGCTGGCCGGGAACCGGGGCCGCCGCCGCGTGCAGCCAGCGCACCAACGGGCTGTCGGGCATCTGCGCCGCCAGCCCGGGGATTTGCCCGGGATCGGTGCGCTGCTGGGCAACAGCACCGATGAATTCGATGAGCGAAGGCGCCACCGGGATTCCGGCCAGCTCCAGCGTCCATTTCATGATCGACAGATAGGCGTCCAGGCGCCTGGAAGCGAGCAGCGTACCGCGCGCCGGACAGGCAACCCGCACGACCCGCTCGACGCTGAGGTTCCTGGAGCGCACCAGTTTGCGCAATTCGTCGAGCTTCGCAAGCTGGTCGCCGTACACGGAATCACTGAAAAACGTCCTCGCGCCAGCCGCGTCGTCCGGATCGCCGCACACCTGTGCCAGTACTTCGGCCACCAGTCCGCCACGCGAGTGGGTCAGCAAATGCAGTTTGGTATCAGGCGGCAAGGCACGCGCCAGTTCCAGCGCATTCTCGATCGGGCTGGCAGCCAGCGTCCAGTGCTCGAGGGCGTAGATGTTCTTGCCGTAGTGCTTGAACAGCAGGTCGACCAACTGCGGATGGTCCCACAGTTTCGAGAAGGTGCCGTAGGTGCTGGAAAACGTGCCGTGTATGAGTACCAGCAGCGGGCCCGCACCGGTCTCGATTCCCTTGGCGGCCTGGACATAGTCCTTGAGCTGGCCCGCGGGCCGCGTTTTCGTCAGCGCATACAGGCCGCGCTCGACCTGACTGTCGACGCGCTGGACGATTTCGCTGGAAGCCCACTCGGCCACCAGCCGGCCGTAATTGCCGCTCAAGACTTCCAGGGTCTTCGCAACGACGTTCAATCCGCCACGCGCTGCGCCGGGATCGCGCCCCGAATCGGGCCAGTCGAAACTCTGGGGCAGCTCGACCTTGCCGTTATCGGCCGCGCGCTGACCGGCGCGCGGCTGCTGGCTGCGCAGCAGGTCGCGCGCGTTTTCGGGATGCAGGTAGAGGCGCGGCCCATTATGCATGTGGAGCACGACGATATCCCGCCCCGCGACGGCTTGCACTGCTGCCGGCTCGTCGCCGGCCGCCCTGTTGTGTTCGACCTGTACCGTCTGCGTTACCGTCGCTTGCGAAAATTCGCTGGGATGCGACGGGGTGCCTGACCGCGACTGCACTTCACGGCCCGGGACGAGGAAGGTAATCGTGTCGTTCATGGCATTCCCATGTTGTTGGTATTGGTCCGCTGAATCGGCCGTCAAGGACACGCCTGACCGGTACGCGGCTCGACCAGGTCCGCGCCATCGAGCAGCGTAAGCAGCACGTGCGAGGAGGTGAAGCGCGCGAGCTGCACCCGTATCTGCTCGATCATGCCGGCCAGGTGCGGGCGCAGCGAGGGGTCGCGCCGGTAGCTCAGTTGTGCCAGTCCGTACTTCGCGTACAGCACGCCGATAGCGATGTGGTCTTCCTCGCTGACGCACTTGAGCTTGACGAAAGCATGTTCCGCGTCGCTCAGCTGGCCGCTGTGCAGGTGGGCCATGCCTACGCGCGGAAGCCATTGATAGTCCTCTTCGCCGCCATAGCTCAAGGCCAGGCTTTGCCCCTGCTGGTAGTGCCTGAGCGCGGCGCCGAAATCGCCCATCCTGAAACTGATGTCGCCCTCGACCATGCGCACGCGGCACGCGATCCACGCTTGCGCGCCACCTGCAAGCTGGCTCGCGCGCCCGATAAAGGCGCAGGCGGCGCGCATTTGGTCCTGCTCGGCATAGGCGCGGGCCAGCCATGTATAGCCGAGCGGGATCAGGTCATTGCGCTCCGGGTCGCCGGTCGCGCCCAGCAGCCGCAGGCCCCTGCGGATTTCACGTTTGGCGTCATCGAAGCGGCGCTCTTCGATCAAGGTCCAGCCCAACGCATCGATCCGCAGCAGCGCTTCTTCGTACACGCGGCCCTGGCGGCTGAGGTGCCCGATGGCGGCATCCGCATAGCGCAGCCGGTCCTGGTTCTTCAGGCGAGTGTCCAAGTAATGCACCAGCAGGAACACCAGGCGCACCAGCAGGTCGAGGTCGTACTTGCCAGCCCAGTCCAGTATCCGGCGGAGCTTGGGCCATGCGTCGTCGACTCTGCGCATGCCGGCGCTGGCCAGGACGTTCCAGTACGGTACCGGCGGCGTCGGCCGAACCAGACAGGCCCGCGCGTAGTCGGCGTAGTACTGGGCGACGCGCTGGTGCAGCTGCTGTCCCCACTCGCCCATCCGGGTCGCTTGCCGGTCGCCGAAGGCCGCCGTCGACGGGTCCAGGCAGTATTCGATCGTCGCATGGCTAGCAGGCGACGAAAGAACCTCCCGCGAGAGCAGGAACAGGGCTGCGCACTCGTTCAGCGCACGGTCGAAGCCCTGTTCGTCATGCGTCATTCCCGCTCCTGCCTGCAAGGCACTCCGGGAAATCGTCTTGCCCTTGAATACCGAGGCGGCAATCAGCACGCTTCTGGCCTCGTCGCTGGCCAACTGCCATGATGCCTCGAGCAGATCCTCGATGCGCAGCGGCTCCGGCGGCGGCAGGTCGTCGCGCAACACGGGCAACTGCCGGCCATGTTCGAGCTGTCCCAGCAAGAGAAGGGTACCGTCGGCCGTACCCCTGCTCAGCATCAGGACCATCGCGGCCTCGTCGGCGCTCAGTGTCTTCCCGCGCAGTGCGACGTGAAAATCCAGAAAGGCGCTTGCGTCGGCAGGGTTGAATCCCTCCACCAGCACCCCGGTGGCAAACCTGTACTGATTGCGCTGCGTGACGATCAGCAGCCGGCTGGGCTGAGGAATATTGCTGGCCCATGCCCAGAAATTCGACGCTTCATTCGAATCGAGGTTATCGACATGGTCGATGATGATCAGCACCCGAAAGATGCTCAGCAGCGCGGCGACCTGCGCCGTTTTTTCGGCGGTTTCGGTCCGGCTCATCTGGCGGATCGCGTTCACCTTCAGCACCGACGCGGTCTCGTTGAGCACTTTTTCCTGGAGCGAGGATTCGTCGTGACAATCGCGCGCGTCGATGTACACGGTGTACGCGAACAGCAGGTCGGTGCGGTTCAGCTGGCGCTTTTTATCGAAGGCGCAGCGCCGCGCGATCTCGATGGCGAGGGTGCTCTTGCCCACCCCGGGTGCACCGTACAGGGTAACCAGGCGGCTTTCGACCAGATGAGCGCATATCTTGACAAGTTCCCGCGAGCGCCCGATGAATCGAGGGCAATGGTCGGGCAGATTGCTGGTCGTGTCATCCGCACTGAGCTGGAGAATGGCATTTCGCCGCTGCTCGACGTCATAGCAAAAGCCGGACAGCCAGGCTTCCAGTATCGGGGTGGCCGACTCGCCCGGCGGCACCTGCAGCGGAATCACCTCCACCCCATACCGCTTCAGTTCAGCAATCACATAGGCAGTGGGATTGAGCTGGATGGCATACATCGGGCGCCGCAACTTTCCCATGCGCGTTCCAACCTGGCTGAGAATCAGCCGAAGGTCGTGATCGTTGAAACTGTAGCCGATGAACAGGACGGTACGGCTCATCAGGGTGAGGCGCATCATCTCGACGATGCCAGGGCGGTTTTCCAGGTAGCGATCGTAGTCGTGCCGGGTGGCAACCATGTAGTCGGCATTATCGAGGTCGCCGTGCAGCTTGACCAGCACCTTGCCCTCGCCCGAAAAATCGGCAAGGTCGGTGTCCCGCACGATGGTAGTCGGCCTGACCTGTGCCGCTTCCCGCAAAGCGCTCTCAAGCAGGTCATCGAAATTGGTGGTGAAATACAGATCGACGGGGAGCGATGCAATCAGTTCGTAACAACGCGAGGGCTTGCATCCTTGCGGTAGCCTGGAGCGGAAATGGGCTACTAGCGCATGACGCTCCTCCAGGGCCTCGAACCAGCCCGCAATTTGTTCTGGCGCGATGAATTCGGTTGGGGCAATGTTCAGCTTGACCCGCAGGGGTTCAACCAGTTCCAGCCAGCTTGGAAAGCGGGGCGACTCCATCCCCATTGATAACCCGGCTCCGGCGAAGATCGCCCCATTTCGGTTAGCAAATCGCCGCACTAGCTCTTCCCGATCCATGGTTCCTCCTGCATGAAATTAGATGCGGTACAGTTGCCCGTACGACCGGCGATGTCAAAGTAATCAGGAGGTACCCGCTTCACTTGCGGCAGAGACACCGCCAGCAGATCTTTCACCTCGCCAAGGATATCGCCTGGTCAGCGTAAGTCGTTCCGGCATTCGGTCGCAAGGCTACCAGAGAGTCGGCGGAGTCCTGCCGCGACCCCGGCCGTTGAGCTGCATAAGATAGCGTGGCGCGTGTCAGTGCACGCGCGAGATACACCAGAGCGCGCGGCTTTGAATGCGGACGGTTTCATGATGTTGATCGGGGAACGCCAGAGCAGGAGATCGCTATGATCACGCATGGAACGCAAAGCCATTCATGGCGCATTTCTTCCCCTTTCCATCCAGATATACTGGAGGCCGTTTCAAACGGACACAGCTTTAAAATTATTATGCGCGCATAAATTGGGGGTGTTTAACTAATTATTATTAATGTGGTTTATTCAATACACTGCCGGGTGGTATGGAAAGTGCCCTGCTTTTTTTTGTTGGCGCGGGAAGGTAATCGCCCATTCCAGTAGTCATTTCTCACCTAGTGAAGCGCCGATTTAATCGCCTAGTTCCCCGGCGGGCGTGCAACTGGCTACTGCACGGCGGCGAAAAGGTCGTTCTGGGCGATGCCGGCTACCAGGGCATGCGCGAGCGCCCGGAAAACGCGGACAAGCAGATCGATTGGCACGTCGCGATGCGCCCGAGCGTGCGCAAGACGCTCAAGAAATATTCACTGGGACGCGCCAAGGAAAAGCTCGAAAAGACCACGGCGAGCGTACGTGCGAAAGTCGAGCACTGCTTCCATGTCGTGAAGTGCCTGTTCAAGCACCGCAACACACGCTACTGGGTAATCCCCCCACAAAAGAGCGCGTTTGGAAGCGGAATTTTCTACCTAACAGAAAGCTCTACATGAAGACGTCCCGCTTTACCGAAAGCCAAATCATCGTCATCCTCAAGCAAGCCGAAGCCGGCAGTCCTGTCCCGGAGCTGTGCCGTGAACACGGCATTAGCAACGCCACGTTCTACAAATGGCGCGCCAAGTACGCCGGAATGGACGCGTCGCTTGTGGCACGCATGAAGGAGCTTGAGGAAGAAAACCGCCACCTCAAGAAGATATGAATCGCCCCGGCTTTCGTAGAGGCCTAATTTGTGTATGCCTCGGACCGTTTGAAGCTGGAAGATTGCTACAACGCAGCTTCGATAGCGACAAGTCAACCTCCGCTGGGTGGGTAGCAATCTTGAACCGGCTCAAGGTGATCGTAATCGAATCGGATAAGGTAATAAAAAGCTCTCCGAAACAAGCCTTTTTAAATCTTAAAAAGAAGAATTTCCATAAAGAAACCCTACTCCCACTCGTTTATCAATAGCTGAAGTAAGCCTATGAATTGCTTAGCATTTTAGTGGCACTCTAGGCCCAGTACCATTCACGATACCATGCCAAGGTCATCGATCTTTGACCCGGCAAAACCAGGCATTACCTCGCATTTACCCTACCGCGACCATGATTCCCGCTGTTGAGTACTATGTTCATGGAATCGCTAGCGATCTGCTGTCGACCAGACTCAAACTAACCGCCCTCCACGAAAGCCGGGGCGGTTCAATACCATTCACGATACCATACCAAGGTCATCGATCCTCAACCTGGCAACAACGGGCATTACCGCCATTTTCCCGTACTCCGGCCGCCATTTCCACGGTTGAGCCTCACGTGCATGGTATTGCGAACGATTTGCTTCCGGCCAGACTCAAACTAACTGGCCTTCACGAAAGCCGGAGCAGTTCACACAAGAAAAGAACCGCTGTAACTTAGGAGCACTTGAGAGGAACGCTACCTCGGCGCCCCTAGGACAGCCGCGGGTCAGCCCGCAGGCTGATCAACCAGCTTCAGCAATTCGGTCTTGTGCATCGTCGCCCATTCACGGAAGCTGGTCCCGGGCCGACCCAGCAGATAGGGGATGTCGTCGCGCACGGCGCCGAAATAGCCCAGCCGCCCGTCGGCCAGTTGTGTGCAGAATTCGACCGCACTTTTGGCATACCAATCCTCAACCTTCAATCCGCCCGCCTTGAACAAGGCTTCCATGTCCACTGGATGACGCACGTCGCAGGTGACTGTGCGGCTCAGGACCTCGCTCAACATGATGGCCAGTTCGGGGCCATTCATCGTCTCGGTGCTGAGATAATAGTTTTTCGAGGCGTGACGCTCGGGTCCATCGCGCAAGACCTTGGCAGTGACCGCAGCAATATCTTTTACGGCGACGTAGCCGACCCGCTGCTCCCCCCAGAACACCGGGAACGATCCACCCTTGGGAGGCGACACGTTCAACATGCCATCCATGAACATGTTGGGATGCAGGTGCGTCCAGGGTATGCCACTGGCTTCGATGTAGCACTCCACCAGTGCGAACCAGGAAAACTTCGAGTCCGTGCAGTCTTCGTTGGCGAAAACGCCCTGATTGATGATGTGCTTCACTCCCGCCTTCTTGGCGGCATCGACCAGCCACTTCGTCTGGTGCGTCATCGCAATCGTGTAGCCGGTCAGGATATTGAGCCGGTCGACACCGCAGAGCGCGGGGCCCAATGTGCGCGGATCGTCAAGGTCGAACAGCACGGCATCGCGGCCTTCACTGCGAAAACGCTCGAGATCCTCCTGCTTGCGCACTCCGATACGGATGCGTGCGTCGCCAGGGTCCTTGTCAAAATCTTCCAAAATGTGACGGCCGGTCTGGCCGGTGACCCCCATGAGGAAGATGAGTGGGCGGTTGTTGATGGCGATGATAGTTCTCCAGTTATTGGTTGATGTCGAATGGGAAGAGGCCTGCGCGGGTCAACGCATGATGCGATGATCGAGCCCATATTGAGCCGGTACACCGAGATGGTCGCGCAGGGTTGTACCTTCGTAATCGAGATGGAACAGTCCGCGCTGCTGAAGAATCGGCACCACGTCGTTGACGAAGTCCTCAAGGCCATCGTGGTAGACGTCTGGTGCCACCCAGAAGCCATCGGCGGCTTCCGCCTCGAACCAGCGCTGCATGTGGTCGGCGACCTCGACTGGCGGCCCGGCGACGACGGGCTGGTAATCAATCACGCCATGGGCGAGTACGTCACGCAGGCTCCAGCCCTCGCGAGCGATCTTCAAGGCATGGCTGGATCGCGGATCGCCCGACGGACGCGCCGCGGCAAGCTGTTCCGGCGACAGCGGCGCATCGAGCCGGGCCGGGTCGATCCGCACGCCCAGCATTTGCTGCAGATAAGCGGCACGCTGCGGAAAGGCGCGTTCGGTCAGCACAATGCGACGGTCGAGCGCGGCGCGCTTGTCCTTGGCGATCGTCGTCATCAGGCCGGGGATGAACTTGATTTCGTCAGGGTCGCGTCCGGCACGTTCCGCCGCGTTGCGGAAGGCGGCGCGCTGCGCGTGAGCATCTTCGACGGTAAATGCTGCGCCAATGACCGCGCTGGCGTAGCGGCCCGCCAGCGCCAACGCGTTAGGGCTGGCGCCGCCCGCGTGGAAGATGACTGGCTGCCCCTGCTCAGATGGAGGGATATAGAGCGGCCCGCGCGAGGCAACGAACTTGCCGCCCAGGTTGATCGGCGTCACCTCGGCTGACCTGGCGAACTGCCCGCTGGCTTGGTCATGCACCCAGGCATCTTTCCCCCAGCTGCCCCAAAGTGCCTGGACGAGTTGGACCACTTCGTGCGCCCGCCCGTACCGGTCGGCGCTGGAAGGGATACGTGCGCCGTAGTTTGCGGCGACATCGTCGCCCGCCGAGGTAATGGCATTCCAGCCGGCGCGACCGTGGCTCATGATGTCGAGGGCCTTGAACTGACGCGCGAGATTGAACGGCTCGTTGAAAGTCGTGGAGCCGGTTGCCACCATCCCGATCCGCTCGGTGCCGCGAGCGACTGCGGCAAGCGTCATCATCACGTCAAGATTGAAGCCGGGTGCCTCATATTCGATGTCGGCGGCTACGGAACTGGGACCATCAGGTAGGAAAAGGAACTGGAGCTTGCCACGTTCGGCCGCCTGGGCCTGCCGGACCTTGGCGTCGAAGCTCGTATAACTGGTGGGGTCGACGCCGGGCATTCGCCAAGACCCGGCCAGCGCTCCGTAACCATTGCCTAGATGCATACCGATGATTATTTGGCGAGCCATGTCATACCTCGGAAGTCGTTCGCGAACCCATGACCGCCTTCACATGAAAAGCGCGCGCGTCAAACGCACGGCATAGTCGGAATCCGGATTGGTAGTGTTGTCACCTACCCGCTCCATGATGGCTTCGATGGCGAGATCGCGGCGCCGAGGCAGGCGCTTACGCTCTGCCGAGGCGAGCGCGTTCGGCATCTCTGCGAGGCCGAGGTCGGTACAGTAGCAGGGCGCCCCCGGCTGTTGGCGCCAGGAATCCGCCAATGTGCCCGAATAGAAAGCGTCCAGTCCGGTCTCTTCAACCAGGGCCATTGCCACTTCCCTCTCCCGGTCGCCATCGGCAGCGACGGGAATCGCGATCCGGCCGGTTGCCCCGGCGGGGACGCCTTTCTCCGCGAAAGAGGCCGAGGTGATCGCGTTCCACGCCTTGGCGATCGGTCGACCCAGGACGCCCGCAACCCACACGCTCTCCGCAACGCCGGCTTCGATGGCGTCGACCCTGCCGTCACGCGCCGGATAATAATTGGAGGTGTCGATGACGACGACGTGCTTCGGCAGGCCAGCGAACAACGGTGCGATCCCGGGAATGGCACCGAGGGGCGTGGACATGATCACCACGTCGACACCAGTGACCGCCTCCAGGGACGTGACTGCACGAGCACCGTTTTGCAGGATCCCGATGTCGATGGTATCCGGGCCGCGTGAATTGGCGACCTTCACGTCGTGCCCGGCCTGGCTCAGTCTGGTGGCCAATGTCTTGCCGATATGGCCAGTGCCGAGAATGCCTATTTTCATGGTGTGGTTCCTTTGTTGGTGGGCGAGTCCATCGTCCTGTCTGCGCATCGCCTGGTATAAGCGGAGGGCTTCTCCTGCCTGATGAGGGTCGTATCGAAAAGGGTTGCGCGAGCTCGTTACTCCATTTATATTCTCTGTGATGCAAGAATCTAGTGCGCAAGGTAAGTGAAACGCGGAAGTGTGTCAAGCGCGCGCAAGCATCGTCCGCGTTTCACGGAAAATTACCTTGCACGCTAGACTCTAGTAGAATGGAGACTATGAATACGAAACAAAATCGTCTGGGTACACAACTTTCCTTCGCGCTGTACGGTGCCGCGAATCGCATGGTGCGTCTGCATAAGCCCTTCCTGGACCCTCTGGGACTGACCTTTCCGCAGTATTTAGTCATGCTTGAATTGCTGGATGGCGCGCCGGTTTCTGTCGGTGTGCTGGGAAATCGATTAGCAATGGACACGGGCACGATCACGCCACTGGTAAAGCGCCTTGAGGCCGCTGGTTTCGTTACCAGAACTCGGGATCCCAGCGACGAACGTCGTGTGATGGTGGACCTCACGCCAGTCGGACGTGCGCTGGAATCGGACATCCGACGCATTCCCGACAAGATCAAGTCGCTCTGTCAGCTTACCGAGGCGGATTTCGAGAACCTGCGCGTGACCCTCGACGGGCTTGGGCACCCGGCCGACTAATACACGATGACGCGCCTCGCGTGGATACTATTGAAAGAACGCTATGAAGGTCGGAATTATAGGAACTGGCAACATCGGCAAAACGCTGGCGCGCAAGCTGAGCACCGTGGGATATGACGTTCATGTCGCCAATTCGCGGGGACCCGAAACGATATCCGCCGAGGTGACAGAATTCGGAGCGCGCGCAGCAACTAGTGAAGACGCTATCGCCGATGCCCAGGTAGTGATTCTCTCCACGCCGCTCAGCAGCATCGTCGCGATCGCGCCGCTACTGGTAAGCTTGCCCGCCGATACCATTATCATCGATACATCGAATTATTATCCGCAGCGCGACGGCAGGATCGACGCGATCGAAGCCGGGCAAGTCGAGAGCGAATGGGTGTCAGAGCAGTTAGGCCGCCCTATCGCCAAGGCATGGAACTCGATAGGTGCCGATTCCTTTGCAAAGAAAGGCCAGCCTGCGGGCAGTCCGGACCGCATCGCAATTCCCGTTTCGGCTAATAACAAGCGCGACTGCAATGTAGCGATGGTACTGGTCCAGGACACCGGTCTAGACGCAGTCAAAGCGGGTACGCTGGCCGAGTCATGGCGCCAGCAGCCAGGCGCGCCCTGCTATTGCACCGACCTGACGCGCGACGAAATTCCTGCCGCGCTGGCAGCAGCAGAACGTTCACGCTTGCCAAAGCGGCGTGATCTGGCGATGTCGGCCATTGCCGAGCGGGTGGGTGGCACGACGACCACTCTCGATATCGACCACACCGTGCGCCTCACTCGCGCCCTGTTCATGTAGCTCGACCACAGGCGTTCCAGCCTGCCTTCCAGGAATACCTGGTCGTTGCGACCGACACCGGCGCCCGCAGTGCTGCTGTGCTGCATCAGCCGATGCCTTGTCACGACTGAACCATCCCGGCGTTTCCCAATTTTATCCTCTTCAATCATCAATATGAGTGCAATGCCCGACACAATCGACCCCGCCCCGCTGCAAGTCAATGAAACGCATGAAAAAGGCAGCGACAAACTGACCCGCGAAGCCGCCGTGACCATCGCAGTGCTCGTCATTTCGACTTTTACCGTCATCCTGAACGAAATGCTGATGGCTGTCGCCCTCCCGAGGGTAATGGCCGATCTCGCCATCACGGCTTCGACGCCCCAATGGCTCACCACCGGGTACATGTTGACCATGGCAGTCGTGATCCCGACAACCGGCTTTCTGACAGAGCGGTTTCAAATGCGCACGGTCTTTACGCTGGCAATGTCGCTATTCGTCGTAGGCACGATCATTGCCATTTTCGCGCCCGGTTTCTCCATGTTGCTGGCTGGGCGCATTGTCCAGGCGATCGGCACCGCGATCGTTACGCCGCTTGCCTATACGGCGGTGAGCTCTCTGGTCGCGGTGTCGCGCCGGGGCAGTGTAATGGCCCTGGTGACAGTGGCAACGTCGCTTGCGCCTTCGGTAGGCCCGCTCATCTCGGGCATGATCCTGTCACGCATGGGCTGGCACTGGATCTTCATTGCGATCTTGCCATTGGCAGCTGTTTCATTGGTGATCGGTAACATGATGATCCGCGTGCCGAGTACGCCGCGCAAGGTCTCGCTGGACACGCTATCCGTTGTGCTGTCGGCACTCGGCTTCGCCAGCCTGGTGTATGGTCTTGCCTCCTTCGGTGAAGGAGCAGAGAACGCGGTGGTGTCGCCATGGATTTCGTTGATCACCGGCGTGATCGTGGTCGCCGCCTTCATCGCCCGTCAGTTGCAATTGCAGAAATCGGACCGCGCCCAGCTCGACATGCGCCCGTTTTCAATGAAGACGTTCAGCGCTTGTGCAGTGACGATGGCGTGCTTCGTGACCGCCGGCTACGGCACCATGACGCTGGTGCCGGTCGTACTCCAGACTTCCTATGGCTTGACAGCCGTGCAGGCTGGCCTGTTCATGGCCCCGGGCGGATTCACGATTGCGATCGTCTCCGCCATTGTCGGGCGCCTGTACGACCGCATCGGACCACGCCAGCTGGTGATGACCGGTGCACTGTTCGACGCCGCCGGACACTGGTACCTGTCGACGCTCGGACCCGGCACACCGGTCTGGCTGCTGCTGGCGCCCTATCTCGTTCTGATCGTGGGACAAGCGCTGATGTGGACGCCTTTGTTCGCAGCATCGCTGGGCGCGTTGAACTCACATCTGGTTCCACACGGGAGTGCCATTCTCAATACGTTGCTGCAGCTGTCCGGCGCAGCCGGCATTGCGGTGATGTTTTCCGTCATGGGCGCTGCCAGCGCCGGCTATGTGGCCGGTGGGGAGGCTGTAAGCGCCGCGATGGCACACGGTGCGCAACGGGCTTACCTGATTGGTTGTGGTCTGGCACTGGCTGCCTTTGCGGCGGCCCTGTTTCTACCAAAGAAAGTCGTTTCGAACGGCACCCCTGTGGCGGTTCATTGATAACGGAATACCGATGCCGAAACCATATTACCCGGCTCCTGCTTCCACCCTTGACTGAATCGCCACGAGTTTGTTAGACACTTGCGAGCCTCAATTGGACTTCCCCGCCCCTCATGGGGCTGCAAAGTATGGTGGGGCTCCGAAACTCAGGGACGAAGACCAGTGCGAAACATGATCTGCAAATGCTTGAGGTGAAGGTGGGAGTTAGTCCCATCCCCGCAGTCGCAGGCCGCTGCAAAGCCCATACTGCCAAAACAGAGTTTACGCAGGCAAGCTTACTTAGAACGCGAGCTTCGCTAGCGACTAGCCAGCTTCGGTCAGATCGACTACCAATCTTGAGCTGCCTTAAGGCTACCCTCGTCGGATCGCTTAATCTAAAAAAAGCTCGCCGAAGCGAGCTCTTTTCAAAACCACAAAAGTAAAGTTTCCTGAAGGAAACCCTACTCCCACTCAATCGTCGCCGGTGGCTTCCCCGAAATATCATAAACAACGCGATTGATCCCGCGCACCTCGTTGATAATCCGGTTCGACACCTTGGCCAGCAACTCATGCGGCAAATGCGCCCACTGCGCCGTCATGAAGTCCAAGGTCTGCACCGCACGCAGCGCGACCACATATTCGTAGGTACGCCCGTCACCCATCACGCCAACAGACTTAACAGGCAGGAAAACGGCAAATGCCTGCGAAGTAGCCTCATACCAGTTAACCGGCGCCTTACCGGCATCAATGCCAGGAACTAACGGCGAAGCGAACGGCGTACGACGCAGCTCTTCAATAAAGATCGCATCCGCCTCGCGCAGCATATCGGCAAACTCGCGCTTGACCTCACCAAGGATACGCACGCCCAGGCCCGGGCCCGGGAAAGGATGACGATAGACCATGTCATGCGGCAGGCCCAGTGCCACGCCCAGCTTGCGCACCTCGTCCTTGAACAGCTCACGCAGCGGCTCCAGCAGCTGCAGGTGCAGGGTTTCCGGCAGGCCGCCCACGTTGTGGTGGCTCTTGATGGTCTGGCCTTTCTTGCCCTTGCCGGCCGACTCGATCACGTCCGGATAGATCGTGCCCTGCGCCAGCCACTTGGCATTGGTCAGCTTGCCGGACTCGACCTGGAACACTTCGACGAACTCGCGCCCGATGATCTTGCGCTTCTGCTCCGGATCCGTCACGCCGGCCAGGTGGCCCATGAACTGGTCGGATGCATCGATGCGCAGCACCTTCACGCCCAGGTTCTTCGAGAACATGTCCATCACCATCTTGCCCTCGTCCTTGCGCAGCAGGCCGTGGTCGACGAAGACGCAGGTCAGCTGGTCGCCGATGGCGCGATGGATCAGGGCCGCGGCCACGCTCGAGTCGACGCCGCCCGAGAGTCCCAGGATGACGTCGTCGCTGCCGACCTGGGCGCGGATTTTCTCGACGGCTTCGCCGATGTAGTCCGGCATGTTCCAGTCGCTCTTGCAGCCGCAGATCTCGTGCACGAAGCGGCCGATGATGGCTTCGCCTTGCGTGGTGTGCGTCACTTCCGGGTGGAATTGCAGGGCGTAGAAGCCGCGCTCTTCGTCGGCCATGGCGGCGATCGGGCAGGATGGCGTCGAGCCCATCAGCTTGAAGCCCGGCGGCATGTCCAGCACCTTGTCGCCGTGGCTCATCCAGACTTTCAGCATGCCGTGCCCTTCGTCGGTGACGAAGTCGTTGACGCCGTTCAGCAGTTTGGTGTGGCCGCGGGCGCGCACTTCGGCGTAGCCGAATTCGCGCACTTTGCCGTTCTCGACCTGACCGCCGAGCTGGGCCGCCATGGTCTGCATGCCGTAGCAGATGCCGAGCACCGGCACGTCGAGTTCGAACACGGCTTGCGGCGCGCGCGGGGAGTCGCCTTCCAGCGTCGAGTTGTGGCTGCCGGACAGGATCACACCGGCGGCGCCGTAGTTGCGGACGAAGTCGTCGCCGATGTCGTAAGGGAAGACCTCGGAGAACACGCCGGCGTCGCGCACGCGGCGGGCGATCAGTTGGGTGACCTGGGAACCGAAGTCGAGGATGAGGATTTTCGAGTGCATGTATTCTTTTCGATGGCAAATACAAAAACGCGGCCGGTCAGGCCGCGTTCTAAAGTCGTTTATTCAGTCCGGTAGTTCGGCGCTTCCTTGGTGATCTGCACGTCGTGGACGTGCGATTCACGCATGCCGGCCGAGGTGATCTCGACAAACTCGGCTTTCTCGCGCAGTTCTTCGATGGTCGCGCAGCCGCAGTAACCCATCGACTGGCGCACGCCGCCGACCATCTGGTAGATGATCGCCAGCACGCTGCCCTTGTAGGCGACGCGGCCTTCGATGCCTTCCGGTACGAACTTTTCGGTCTTGGCCGAGGCTTCCTGGAAGTAGCGGTCGGCCGAGCCTTCGGCCATCGCGCCCAGCGAGCCCATGCCGCGGTAGGACTTGTACGAGCGGCCCTGGTACAGGATCACTTCGCCTGGTGCTTCTTCGGTACCGGCAAACATCGAGCCCATCATGACGGCGTGGGCGCCGGCTGCGAGTGCTTTCGAGATGTCGCCCGAGAAGCGGATGCCGCCGTCGGCGATGCAGGGCACGCCGGTGCCGGCCAGCGCTTCGGCCACGTTCGAGATGGCGGTCACTTGCGGCACGCCGACGCCGGCCACGATACGGGTGGTGCAGATCGAGCCCGGGCCGATGCCGACCTTGACCGCGTCAGCGCCGGCTTCGACCAGCGCCAGTGCGGCCGCTGCGGTGGCGATGTTGCCGCCGATGACGTCGACGTTCGGATAGTTGGTCTTGATCCATTTCACGCTGTCAAGGATGCCTTGCGAGTGGCCGTGCGCGGTGTCGACCACCAGCACGTCCACGCCGGCTTTCACCAGCAGCTCGACGCGTTCCTTGTCCTTGTCGCCCACGCCGACGGCGGCGCCGACCAGCAGCTTGCCCTGCGCGTCTTTCGATGCGTTCGGGTGCTCGTGCGACTTCAGGATGTCCTTGACGGTGATCAGGCCGTTCAACTCGAAGTTGTCGTTGACGACCAGCACGCGTTCGAGGCGATGCTTGTTCATCAGGCGCTTGGCCTCGGCCGTGTCCGCATCTT
>Ga0265780_10002547_pt1 | contig 24586 bp, 28 predicted proteins | sample P1T30metagenome_FD_192432 | JGI IMG/M metagenome (GOLD analysis project Ga0265780, IMG submission 192432) | Plant litter microbial communities from East Loma Ridge, Irvine, California - P1 T30 | ecosystem: Environmental > Terrestrial > Plant litter > Unclassified | place: USA: California... | reverse complement strand
CTACGCTTCTGCCTATATATAGTTACTCTTCTGCTTCTTCTTCTAAGAAGCAGTAATCTATCTTATAATTACCTAAACCTATTATCTTCTGCGCTTAATTTCTCTATAAAAAGAGTATTATATTTTATTTAAAAGCTTAAAGAGTACTTTATATCTTATATTTATTAAAAGTATCTATTTAGTACTATTATAAAGATATTATATAGATAGAGTAGTTTTAGTAAAGGCTTAGTAAAAGTAGTTTACTTACTTATATAGTCTGCTAACTTATAAGATACGTTAAGAGAAGTCTATAAGTAGCCCGCTTATTAACAAAGACTTCTCTTCTTATATGCTCTAATGCCTAAGCAAAGTATTGAAAAACTGATCAGTTAGCCCTTCTGAACGGAGAGGGTCCGTCTCGTCGTACTGTGTGGGGACGAGTGCCAAGTGCGCGGTGCTGAGATTGCTAGCAACAGCCATGTGCAGGCCGGTGAGGCATTTCAGGGCTGGAACGCAGACGGTGCAGCCTCGCGTGCTTACTCGCAGCTCTAGGAGACCGGGTTGCATGCATGGCTGGACTGATATAGCATACTTTTGGTGGGATGAGTATCTTACGTGCCGTCTTGGGGGTCATCCAATACATGCACGCAATGTATCTTACTAGGCGCTAGGAGGAGCTTAAACCGTTTCTAGGCGCTACAAGGTTAGGATTGCATCAGCGGCAGTAAATTTTGAAGCCATCAGGGGTCGCAGCTGAAATATCAACTGGAGTAGCAGCCGAAATACGAAGGTAGTGTGGGTAGTGTAAGACTGACGCCCAGACGGCGTGGAACCTAGCCTTGTAGCGCGGCATGGGCAAATTTTACGCTGGGCGAGAAACGTGTGGCCCACGCCACGCGCACGAGCTACCACGCGGGCGGGTGGATGGTGATAAGAGCCCTAGCGCCATTTACCCGACATTCGTGCAGCAAAACACCTCCCCGAAGTGGTTCTGCAGGGTACGATAGACGAATACCAGGCTGGCTCCGCGTTCAGCCGCAGCACTGGAACTATTGAATGTCGTTTGCTGACCCTGCAGCGCGCCACATGCCTGCTTCGTGCCCAGCCAAGGTTCCATCGCGAGGACGGGACGACTGACTAGAGGCCCTCGAGGCAGTGCCCCTATCAGGCAAAAACCATTCCGTCTGGTGAGCAATACGGTGAGCATATATACCTCGTCGTGGGAATGGCAATCCTCGTATCTTGTTGTCACTGCGATCGCATGCACTCCAATATACTTTGCCCAACATGAAGCGTCCGTGGATGAATACATGGGCTCGGACTCCAATACTATGCACAGTTTTGTTTGTATGCACAACCAATGGTGCCGGTGCGCTTAACCGGCAGAAGGCTGTGGTGCTAAAAGAATTGCCCGAAGGATGGTCACACAAAGGCTGTTACGCGTAAGTAAAGTCCACTGTATTGCGTTTGAATAAACATTCGCAACGCCCGATGATCCTGGCACGTACTGACAGGAACCAGGGACCTGGTTGATCAGCGCACTCTGCGCAGCGCAAACTCTGGGAGTCAGCCTTTGAGCGCGGCTACCTGCATTGCGCTATGCAACGATCGTGGCTACCCAGTAGCTGGTACCTGGAACGACGATCAATGTGCGTTATCCCTGGGCATTGGCTGCCCCCTTTTGGTGTTTGTGGCTGGATCTAATCATAGCCAGGCCTTTGCGGGACATCATTGAAGAGCTCGAGCAGATTGACAGCCTCCGAGTGCTCCTCGGACTGCGCAAGCGGTGCTGCAGCAGACTGCGGAAGCGGAGATTATCTTTGCGTCTACGGGCGTGACGATGCTGCAAGCGACAGGAGCAAGCATGTGCTTGTTGGACGACAGGCTCCCGGAGTGTCGTCCCCCCCTCCAGCTAGCGGTACCACAACCCCGGTAAAACCAACGGGATGGTATTATGAAGGCTGCTATACCGACACCGTTGCTCAAAGATCTCTCTCCGTTGGCACCAATGTGAACGGTGGCATGACAAACAAGGGTTGTCAAGCGGCATGTCAGTCGGCTGGCTACACTCTTGCTGGCACCGAATACGCTGGCGAGTGCTTTTGTGACAATCAACTTCGCAACTCTGGCGGTCCGGCGCCTAATGGCGAAGTGGGATGCAACATGAAGTGCAACGGGAATCAGACAGAGATCTGCGGAGGAACTGACCGATTGACACTCTTTAAATTTTACACGGGACAGGAATCGAGCTCACCCTCACCGTCGCCATCGCCATCGCTATCGCCCAGCGTGGCGGCAGGCGGTGCTTCGAGCGCGCCTGTCGTCCCAAGTGCACGGGTCGTTTCAAGTGTATCGAGTGCTGCGCCTGTAGCCACTGGTGTACCAAAGGGCTTCACATACAAAGGCTGCTATGTGGATGGACCCGGCTATCGCATCATGAACAATCAGCAGCCCGATGACTCGGCCATGACCATCGGCTCTTGTGCGAGCAAGTGCGCCACAGCAGGCTACTCCATCGCTGGTATGGAATACAGTACGCAATGCTTCTGCGACAATTTCATCCGCCAGGGAGGTTCTCTTGCATCTTCGGATACAGAATGTAACATGCCATGTGGAGGCAGCTCAAGTCAGAAGTGCGGCGCTGGCAACAGGCTCAGCATCTGGTCGAACCAGACGACCTTGCAAGTAATTAAGAAGCCAATACCTGTACAGAACGTAAGCGACTGGACTTATCAGGGATGCATAACTGACGGAGGCAACGGAGCAAGAGTCTTCCCCTGGCAGTTGGTCAACGCAACAGGCAATTCGCCCGAATGGTGCCTGGGCAAGTGTAAGGAGTATGGCTACATGGCTGCAGGGATGGAATACGGTGAGGAATGCTACTGTGGAGATGTCGAAGGCATCGCAAAGGCCGGATCAACAAAAGCTCCGGATTCTGACTGCGCCACCGCCTGCCCAGGTGCTCCCGAGGCCATTTGTGGTGCCGGCAACCGACTTACTTGGTACAAGTGGACAGGTACTCCGCTCTATGTTTGGCAATACCCCAAAGGCACCGCTGCTGGTCGATACGAGTTCTTGGTCGGAGGCCCCATTATCCCACTGATCGCGCAACCGGGCATTAACGGCAAGGTCAATCTGCTCGAGAAACACGGGACTGGAGCACCAAACACCACGGGTGCGTACGAGTTCGATCCATCCATCGGCGGCGATATCTTCCACGCTTTCCGCGAGCTGAAGGGCCTCAAAACCGATGTGTTCTGCGCTGCTGGCCTAACAATGCCGGACCGCGCTGGCCGTCAGATCAACATTGGCGGTTGGTCGGTGGATTCTCTCTTTGGAGTTCGTATATACTGGCCAGACGGCAAACCTGGTGTCAACGGAACAAACGACTGGCAAGAAGACGTCAACGCTGTCAAACTTCAGCAGCCACGCTGGTACCCCACGGGCATGGTCATGGCAAATGGCTCCATACTCATCGTCGGTGGTGAGAATGGTTCAAACGGTCCACCAGTTCCGAACATGGAAATCCTTCCAACAGTTGGACCCATATATGAAGCAGACTACCTGCGCCAAACAGATCCATACAACCTGTATCCATATCTTGTCGTGTTGCCGTCAGGTGGCATCTTCATCCAATACTACAACGAAGCCCGGATTCTGGACGAGGTCACCTTGAACACAGTCAAGATCCTTCCCAAGGTGCCGGGAGGAGTCAACGATCCGAAGGGAGGCAGGACATACCCTCTTGAGGGCTCTCAGGTACTGCTGCCACAGTACTATCCATATGACAAGCCACTCGAAGTCCTGATCTGTGGCGGAGCGACACTTCAGCCGGCGTGGGGAATCGACAATTGTGTAAGCATTGCGCCAGATGCGCCAAACGCACAATGGACAATCGAACGAATGCCCTCGCGGCGAGTCATGTCATGCATGGCGACTCTGCCAGACGGAACGTTTCTGATCCTAAACGGTGCAGAGATTGGCGCAGCAGGTTTCGGACTCGGAACAAACTCAAACTTCAATGCGCTCTTGTACGACTCGAGGAAGCCACTACACCAGCGTATAAGTATGATGGCGAACACAACAATCGCACGCATGTACCATTCTGAAGCTGTGTTAATGGATGACGGTCGAGTACTGATTTCCGGCTCGGACCCCGAGGACAACACACACCCCCAGGAATACAGATTTGAAGTCTTCCTGCCGCCCTACTTACTCTCTGGAGCCCCACAGCCTGCTTTCGATTTACCACAGAATGACTGGATCTGGGAGGCAGACTACTCCTTTACCATGACTTCTTCAACCAGCGGCAACATCAAGGTATCTCTACTCGGCTCAGAGTCTAGCACGCACGGCAGCTCCATGGGAGCGCGTATCCTGTTTCCAAGCTTCTCGTGTTCTGGTACTTCCTGTACTGTGAAAGCACCCAAAGGCCCTTATGTGGCGCCTGTTGGCTGGTATCGCATGTTTGTCATGGATGGGCCAACGCCGTCACCTGCGAAATGGGTGAGAATAGGCGGAGATCCAGGCAAACTGGGTAACTGGCCCAATGCTGCGGCCTTCCAACCTTTGCCAGGTGTGGGTCCCGTCCAGAGTGCAAACGCTAGAGTGGCAGCTCCGAACGCTACGACATTGAGCCGTTTGTTCGTTTCTTGAAGTCCTTGATGATGAATAATGTTTATTCCGTAATCTTGTTGGCAACACATTATTGTTCCGACGCGTAATTCAATGATTTGTATTTACATGAGCCGATGAAATAAGAGCATCGCGACACTGACCATTAATCCCGTCGTTTCGGACCGACGTGGACCAATTCTCATGCTGTAGCTGTAGTTCTACGCCAATCATGGTACATGCAAGACTCGCAAATATACAAGATGTGCGTGCATACTTTGGTCTCTGTTCAATGTGTCCATTGCTTCCAAGCGTGTACAAAATTGCTTCGGTCTGGCTGTAGGCTGGGAGACAATGCTTGGGTATTATCCGCGAAGCTCCCAACATCTCCCAATGGCACCATGCTAGGCCGTCCGTGTGCGCACACAAAGGGGAATGCGCATCTGGCCAAGTTTTCTACAAGTCCTCTCGACTGATCTATGTCGAGCTCATCGTTGAACATGATGGCCGAGCGACACGCACGAGAGTTGATGATGTCAACAAGACCTTCTGGACAGTGGACTAGGCGTCCTATCCAATCTGCAGGTTGACCAGGACGAGTTAGCGAAGTTTCCGCTGACAGGCTCGGATGGTTAACATATTTCCAGAGCGCAGAGCGTAAGAAGGAAATCAGAAGCTGAGCATCCGCTTGGCAGCGCTCGGAAATGCTGGGTGGCAAAGCCATTACGCAGAGGAGTCGTGGGGATTCTTCGGAGATGGCTACTTTGATAGGATTTGTGGTAGAGTCCACAAAGTCGAACAGGATACCCCAAGACGCAAAGCTAGCGGCGAATGTGGTAAAGTGCAGCCGTTCTTGTCGCGAAACAGTGAACTTGGGTGGATTCTCGAGCATGGCTGATCGTACCAAGGCGCGGTGGCCGAGCTTTGATTGGTAGCCAAAGGATTGTGTAGCCATGGGAGAGCAAAGGTCCTGTAACAAAGCCTCGACACGAATCCGCTCATCTGCTGCATGTTGGTCAATTAGCACTAGCAATGGCCTCGCAACATCATGTCCATGGTTTTCATCTGCGCGAGCTCTTATTTTGACAAGGATAAACTTCTTATCCACTTGGGCCAGGACCTCAGCGCTCCCGAGGCATTCCTTTGATAGCCTGGTCTTGGTGAGGGCATGTGCAAATTGAGTTGCATCCTTGGGCGCGGAACAGCAGTGGCGGTGGGAATTATGTCCTTTGGCGTCTTGGGGTAGAATCTGCTCTATTCGCTGCTCGTTCGTGCGAAAGATGGGGTTAGACCAAGTTTGAAGGACCCCATCCAACCAGGGCGTCTGTCCCACAGTAGCGCTCCTGGGAGCAAGACGTAGGGATGATTTTGGAAGTGCGTGCGGCATGACTAGTGGCGATGTGATTGGATGTGTAGCTGGTCTAGTACGTGAGAGCGGCACAGCACAGCCAGTGCGAGTGTTCAGCATGTGTGCCTTTGTGGTTGTTGGGTCAACCCATACCAAAGATTCGTCGACGTTGGCATTGTTAAACATGGCACGATTAGGCTGGTCGACAGATTCGTTTCGGCTTGGTGTGGACATGCTCAAGGAACCTTGGGACAGTGGTTGAGTCTCCAATCCGGCGTTTCTTGCTGAGCTCAATCCGACCAGGGATACTTGGTTATCAGATCCACAGTCTTTTTGCTGTATCATTGCACCGGCCCTTGTTTCAGGTCTTTGCAAGGTCGCGGGCATGCTGAAAAAGTCCGCGTTCGCACTCTTGATTCGAGACCACTGTGCAAAAGCTCGATTTGTTGTCGAAGAAGACTCGCGGTGTGCTTGCCCTGACGACGTGGACCCATCTTCGCTCGGTAACGCTGGGATATTGGCTGAGGCGCTCGCACTCTTTTGGTTCGGGCGGGCTGATACGGGGCGAAAATGATGAGCTTTCAGCCATTGTACAATCATAGCGCCAAGGACCTCGACGACGGCTTGGAGGCTAGTTTCCTCACTGAGGAGCTCATCTTCTGCACAACTCGCTGGCATAGCTTCCCGCGAAGCAATGCGAAGGTGGAACATTGGGTATCTATCCACGCCTTTCCTGAGTTTGAATTGCCGCTCTGTGTTGGACCGCTTGTCGGATCGTGGACGGTCCTTGTCATGCTCACTGACAAGATGCTCTTCTTCAATGCCGAAGCTTGAGTGTCTGAATAGGCGATTCACTTGATTGTGAAGTTGGTTGTTTTCGCTATCGGCTGCAAAAGGCCGAATACCGAGCGAGATGAACTGAATGGACTTGGTGGGTGCTGGTTCGAGGGATATGACGCCCTTGACTGATAGCGAGGGCGTGGAGGCTGACACGGGTATCCAAGATGACCACTGGGCCACTGAGATGTAGTTGGCCTGAGTGAGGATGGCGAGCATCGAAGTGAGATGCGGTGATGTTGGGCGTGAGCTGGCCAAGTCGGACGTGTTGAAGGCGAAGCGGATGCGGTTTTGGGCATCTCGAACACGTAGGCTCACAGAGCCAGCCCAGCTAAGCAGAAGGGCAGCAAGCGCCGACTTGAGCTGATGCCATAGGCGGTCGTGTTCGGTTTTGTGCTCGGCAGCCTTGGATCGCTGTTTTACGCGAACAGGCAGGTTTCCAAACAAATTGCGGACCGTCACGCGGGTGCCGTGTTTCTCATGCATATCATGGTGCGAGTCGGCGGGGAGCTGCCTCTGGACGGTCTTGGCGTGGTGAAAGGTGAGCGAGTTGTGGGAGCGGTGCTGGCGGTGACGTGATGTGACGGACATGAGCGACACGTGCGAGAGGGAGGCGAGGAAGGTGCCATGGCGGCCGAGAAGAGGTTCCGGGGGATTGTGTTTGGAGGTGGCTGTGCTGTCAGTGCCTATCAGAGCCTGACTGAATCTAAGCAGCGTCCGCACGTACAGTACTGCCTGCCCAGCCCGCCGTCTTCTGTGAACTCGAGTGGCGGGATGCCCGAGCCATTGTCCTCTACGGTGCATGCGCCGCGAAAAAAGTCGACCGAGGCTTCCACCTTGGTGGCTCTGGCGTCGAGAGAGTTCTTCAGCAGCTCCAGCACCACGCCGGTGAGGGAAACAATGGCCGTCGACGACTTGATCTGGGCGACGACGTCGTCGGGCAGAGGCAGGATGCAGGTGGAGGGCATTGGTGGGGCTTCGATTGATGTATCAGCCGCCAGCAAACGAATACGTGAGGGTGGAGCCAGAGGTGGTCACCATGTTCATGTTTCGACACGGGCAGTCTGAATGTGTATGGCGACTTGGAAGGTGCAATGGCGACTTGGAAGGTGCGAGCCATGGATTTTAGACGAGGAAGGCACCACCTGGGCAAGGGTCCAGGTCCAGCACCTGCACCCTCCTGCGCCAACCAGCCCGCCTCGCCCTCGACGCCAAACACCGACTACATACAAAGATACCGTACTACCGTACTAGTCCTGCACTACTCCTGCACTACTCCTGCACTGCACACCTCTCCCTCCCACACCAACACCGTCTTCCTCTGCATCGCCCTCGACGTCAGCCCGCCACCAGCCGCGGGTCTCGACCCTTCACCTTCTTCACCTTAGCACTCACCGCACCGCGCAGCATGGCCACGGCCCAAGCAGCATCGCCGCCTCACGGTATGTCCCAACCTCACCACCGCCATCCTCAGCACTGATGCGCCCCTCTGAAGACCGCCATGCGCGCAAGCGGCCCTTTGCGGGCTGGATGAAGCGCCTCGCAAACCTCAAGCCCTCATCCTCAGACTCGCCCGGCGGCTCCGGCAACAACAAAAAAACAACTGCCAAAAAGGCCGCCGCAAAGAACAACCCATACCCCGAGTCGGCTGTCGTGACGGCCAGCGCCCCCGCCCACCTCTCCTTCTCCACCCCCGACACGCCGCGTGCCCGCTCCAAGGAGAGCTTCACCTCGGTCGAGGAAGCCGCCGAGGACCAGCAGCGCGCCCTCGCCAACAGCAACAGGTCCACGGCCCCCACCGTCGCCACCATGCCCGACACGCTGCATTCGGCGCGCTCCAAGGCCGACACGGGCAACAGCCACCTGATGGGCGGCGGCAGCACCTTTTCGTCCCCCAACGCCTCCGAGCACTCGCTCACCACCACCCTGACCACGATCCAGTCCACCGCCCCCTCACACGTCCTCGGTGGAGGAGTCGCACAGCCCCAGCCGACCACCGCCAACGGCACCCCCGTGCACTTCTCCCACCAGTTCCCCTCCAACTCGCCGCTGCCCTCGGCCATACCGCCGCACCTGGCGCCCCAGCAGCAGCCCAACTCGTACCAGGGCGCAACCGCAAACAACATCCTCACCGACAATGCCTCCATCTTGACCCTCGCCTCGTCATCCAAGCGCCGCCGCCGCAACTCGCTCGACACCAACGCCTCGGTGCGCGCTCTCGCCCCATCATCCCATTACGGCGGCAGCCGCGAATCACTGCCCCTGAGCGTGCTCTCTGGAAACGCAGACGCCATATATTCGCCCTCAAACAGGCCGGCCAACGTCGGCACCTTTGCAAATGCAGAGCGCGCGAGCGTCTACTCTGCCTCTGGCGTGACAGCCCCTGTCCTCACCAGCGAACGCAACAGCTACTACGCAAACAAGCAGAACGCCGATGGTCTCAGCATTCGGAGCGGGCTTCTGGGCCATGGCCGCACAGATAGTATTAGCAGCATCCGCGCCACGCCCACCAGCCCGCTCGCAAGCCCGAGGGAGCCTCTGGGTCCTGGCAAAGTGAGCCGGCGCAGTTCAGATTGGAAGGACGCCAAGGACGCGAGGGAAGCAAGCGACGAGGACGATGAGTCGTCAAGTCCCACCACAGCAGAGCATGACGACAAGGCCACGGGTAGGAACGCCTCATGATGTCTGATTTGTGCTACATGTTGCGCTGATCGAGACTGCAGCAGATTTGCGTTGATCAAGACTGCAGCAGTTTTGCGCTGACCAAGACTGCTGCAGCTTTGCGCATGCTCGGCGGGTTTATCAAACAAGGCGTTATTGGATCTGAGGCAGGATGCGCATCGTGGCTTTTCATTCATCATATACCCAATGCTATCACGACGCCTTTGAGTCTTTCGTGTGAATGCCCCTACAATGCATTCGAATAATCGAAATCGCCCTTCACATTGTCATGTATGAACGCAATGAGACCTGAAAAGCCACTAACTTGGGCAGCCAGGTCAATTAAACGCTCACTTCCGTCTTGGAACATTCTTAGAGGGCTTGTAACGAAGGTGGTGAATTCGTGCAAGCGTGACAAATTGGTTCCTGTGCATTCATACATTACCTGTCTTGATCTATACCGACGTGCGATGCAATCGCATCTACGCGGTTGAAGCTGAAGGTATAGCGCCAATGCCAACAACGCTATATCTAGCTATTGACTTGGTGCTCGAGTTGACAAGTTCGTGAGGGAGAAGAGTCGTCTCGCATCTGAAGAAAATTAACTACCCTACTAGCGCCGCGACCGCTAGCCACATTCAGTATCCTTGCGGCTCCCTACATCTCCCAGCCCTCGGTGCCGGTCCACTTCTGATACCAGCCCACGCCACACAATGAAGCAATCTGGACCAAAGTCAGTACTGATGCTATGACCGCTGTCACTCGGGCCCTCCCCAGCAGCAGGAAATGTTGCGCCGACTCTTCCGCCTGCCTGCCTTCCGTCGCCGTGCGCGTCGCACCCGACTCTTCACCATGATCGTCGTCTTTGTCACAATCCTCGCCTTCATAACACCCTTCTATGTCATCTATAAGCCACCAAATATCTTGATCCGGTACTTCCAATATCGCTGGCCCCATGTCCTATGGCACGTGCCGCTTAAGCAGAAAATCATCGCATTGACCATTGACGATGCCCCGTCGAGCTTTACTCAGGAGCTTGTTGATGTGCTACGAGACAATGACGCAAAAGCAACATTCTTCGTTATTGGCGGTCAAGTTTCAGGGAGAGAGGAGAGTCTGAAAAGTGTTGTTGAATACGGAAATGAGCTTGGAAACCATGCCATGCACGATGAGCCATCACGCTCTCTATCGCCGCAGCAGCTGTCTGAACAGCTTATCGAGGTCGAAGGCTACATCAACACCACATACGCATCGCTCAGTAGAGAAAGACCGCCAAACCGCTTCTTCCGTCCGGGCTCAGGATTCTTCAGCTCCTCTATGCGCCAGCAAGTTCAGGCCATGGGCTATCATATGGTTCTGGGTAGTGTGTATCCGCACGATCCGCAGATATCCTATCCGAGCATCAACGCGCGACACATTTTAAGCATGGTGCGCCCGGGCTCGATTGTCATTTGCCATGATCGGAGAGGCTGGACGGTGCCAATGCTGAAAAAGGTGTTGCCTAGTCTAAAGAGCAGGGGATATACGGTCACTACAGTGTCCGGATTACTGGATGCAGAGCGGGCGGAAAGGGGAACCTGATAGCAAACAATTCGGCTTCGAAGGCGATCACCTTGCCTCCTCTTCGAACATAAATCACAAATCCTCTAGAGGAAGACAGTCACGATCCGAGGGCCCCCGATCAACAAAAACGGTAATTCGACAAAATCTGTAAAGTGGCTACTGGTAGTCGATAACTGACCTGCTTTTCCCACCATCTCTCATTGCTATATCTATAGTCATGATCAACCTTGATCATGCGCGGCTGGCGTGGCCCCAAGAGATGCTAAGGTCTTTGAAGGATATTATCACACAAGGGCAAGTGGTGGGTGAGAGGCGGACATGAGACATGGAAGGTGTTGGACGGACAACAAACAAATAGAGTTACTACATAGAGCTTTATAAGATCTGATGTTTAGTATACTCAATGTGATCATCTCAAGCTATTTCCATACCGATCAATGTTATACTACTTCTTACAAAGCCTTCCTAAGCGCACTCTTGAATGGGATGATTTCCACCTTCTCAACATCCCAAACGCCCTCTTGCACATAGACGTCCTTCTGCAGCCTCTCTATCACTTCCTCCCTCGTCTTCGCGCCGATCAACATGGCACTACCCTTCATCTTTGGCGGGCTAGAGTCGCCTTCTTTGATAGGCTCTTCGAGCATGGCACCTGCGGTTAAACGTCAACCTCTATACTCCTCATGAATCATTCATCCATACAGGTCTGCAGACTGGAGCGAGAAAATGCGTACCTCCCCATAACCACATATCATCCCTATCACTCTTCAGACCTTCTAGATGCTTGGGCCTAGCTCCCAGGCGCTTGTCCAAAGCACCTTTAAAGTCGGGGACGATGACGAGCCATTCTTGCAGAGGAGCTGAGCTGGATGCCATTGTGCGTATGAGAACGTGCGTGCGACGAGGGATGTTACGAAAGAGAGGGCGGGGAGCGAGCATTCGATGTGCTGGAGCCTATGTCAGCGAGCAAGTTTGATGCCAGTGTGGAGGGGGGCGTACTTTGTCATGTATATCGGATGGATCGATACAGCTTCTAGAATATATAGACAATGGCTTGTCAGTGTCCTTGTGCTTGGTAAGGCGTGTCGCGTACCAAGTACATCCAGGGCGCGATACGTGGGGTTGATGTGGAGCTCGGAATTAAGCCGCGGCAATTGGAACGGCAGGAACGTCCCCAGCATCAATGGTCGCCCGAAGATCCTTTGGTGGATCACATGTGCCCTGTCTATGGTATTGAAGTCTCCTGCACAAGCAACCATGACCCTACGTGCCGAATGGTCTGAGCACCAGGTGCTGCAATAATTCGTGCGCGCTATGTCTAAAAGCTCTTAATTCCTTACGAAGAAACTGTTACCCTATTTTACTTTAGCTCTTTCCTAAGACTGCATTACGTGCTAATAATCTATTAAGTTTTATCAGACTTCTGTATAAAATTATAGTTACTCTTTTATAGTTGATCGAACCTGAACAGAACGCGCACGAATTATTGCTGCACCTGGTGTGGGTTCATGTATAAACCATTCACAGCTAGTATCCGCTCGTCATGCCCTAGTCTAATCCGCCTCTTTGAGTTCTCCCATCTCAAGTGCCTCGACTATGAATAGCCATTTGCCAATCTGGACAACCCGCAACATGTCCGCACTGTTGTTCCCACTCTCCTGGATCATATTTCTTGACCATGCTCTGAATATACGGTGGGAAGCCCAAGTTCCTCATACTCTGTGCCTTCTGACACACCTGCCTCCAGTCACGCAGACAGCGTGTTTCGACTCAGGCCTCGAGAAATCATGTGCGACCTCCAATCTTTTCTTGTGGTCCGCGGCGAGTAGCGTCGAAGCTCGGGAGCACTTGGTGGTTGGTTACAGATAGACGCTGTGGAGGCAGCGGGTGATGTTGAGGATGCTGATGTGATCAAAGCGGTGGGTATGGCCGTAGTTCATGACCCTCTCTTACTCTCTAGGCGTACGGCTTGCTGTTGTCGTTCTATCCGCTGCGTGGAGCTTTGGATGCTCAGATACTTGTCGCGGAACGGCAGCGGCCGACTAACCACTGTATCGCCGTCGCCGGTCAATGGATTCTCCCGCACTCATGTGCGGACTAAGGTCACCATATTGTGTCTGTGCCGCCTGTAGAAGTCGGCGAGGGCATATCTGGAGCAACGGGGGCGGTGATTCCTTTGGGGTCCATGCACCCCACAATCTGTAGAGCTCGAGGAGGTGTCAAGCACCATTCCTGCTACACCCCCACACAAAATCGACGAAGCTCAGCTTCAGCCTCTGTCTCTCCAAAGGCGCGTGTGCGGAGTTGCACCTGCTCACCCCCACAAGCTATTCCAAGAGGCCATGAAGCTCCAGCGCCGCAAGCGGGCCCGCCGAGACTCAAGTAAGATACCACACTGAGACAATCTTACCCTTGATGCCACTTGAAAGAGCACACGGCTCTCACAGGACAAGATGAACACCTCGAACATACTCTTTGTCCCTCGATGGGTCACCCGCCTCCAGCCACTCGCCAATCTCGCAACCTCCGCGGCCACAAACCCTGCCACGATCATTCACGCGGAATGTCTGAGCGACGCAGCAACGCGACGTACGGGTATAAGGGACAGATTAAGAGGCAAGCAGTGGAGTTGTGGGCAACGACTCAGAGTAGGTATAACTCCCCCCCGCAGAGCGATGCCAGGCGTGGCTTGAGGACGCGCCGAAGCGACCGCCCATCCTACCTTTATTGAGCCAGTTCTCATCCACAATGGCGCGCTCTCAGAGCGACGAGCATGTGGCGTAGCAACCGGCGGCGCTACTACACCCCACCTGACGAAGGTGTCTACGAAACTTCTGTGGAGGGGATTTGGGGCATTCGGCAGTAGCGCACCCTGCGGAGCTGAGCAGACGGATACGCGCCTTCTTTCCACATCAAACTCGTCTTTTCCGCAATACCACGACGAGTACATAGGCCAAGTCGAGCGCGACAGCCATGTGCTAACTGCGGACCTCGAGAGAACCCCACGGCCAAGGGATCCAGTGATATCGCACAACGCAGCTTTCATTATGCCCGCAAACGTTTGTTGACTTTCCCGTGCTTCCGCCCTGGCAACGACGGACATACTTGGCCATGTCTTCGAATTCAGATCCGAAACCACACCAGCTAGCGACAGGGAACAGTCGCGGTAACAGCTTGTGAAGATCACATCCGGAACGCGAAGCAGACACGATGATTTGGAAAGAGACGGATACAAGAGAAGGAAGGGGACGGACAGCATGACAGGTTGGCTGCATGTGTGTGAGCTTGAGGGAGATGGCATACTAAAAGCAATGCCGACCTCGCAAGCGTCGCTTGAAGTCTTTGGCAACACCATCAAGGGTGGCCAGCCAGACCTCAAGATCGACTTTGGGGCCGCCGACGGCAGGGGATCCTCATCCGATCTGAGGCGACACTGCTGCATTTCAACCAAAAGATGTGAGCCCACCGCGAGCGTCCTTGGCCCCGATGACCGGGCCGCCGGTTATAGATCCTCATGGTGCTTGCACATAAGATGGTCGGCGTTTGCACAGCCATGTGTTACTTTCATGAGAGATGGGCATTCGAAGCCTAGAGATGTATCGATCCCTGCAGTGCACAGTCCAGCTCGGATGCGCGGAATTCTTTTTGAGGTCTGGAATGCCTCAGTCCGCGGAAGCGAAGCTTCGTCCATTCAGCCACTATTTCGCGTATAGAGCCACCCAACGTGTTGTCTGTAAACGCTGATCCTTGGCAGCATTTCAGACCTCATGACCAAAGCGACAAAGATCTTGCGAGGTTACAATCAACCACCTCCAGCAGCTCTTATTTCTGAAGGTATTCCGCCTCTTAGTGTTTGGCTGCTGCATGCAAGTTCCGCTCGGTGTTGGCCAGAGTCGAGAGTGGGGCCGAGATGATGCAGCATTTGCACCTGCTCCTAAACCCCTTCAACACAAAGGTATCCTGTCTACATCGAACCTCGCTTCTAAGGATCAGCTAGCCTGGGCACTGACACGAGTTCATCCAGACGGCTCGCAATGCTTGACATACGGTCGTCCAGCTTTCCGAGCTGGGTATGCAGGAAGGTGGACCACTCGCGGATATCCTGCAGCTTTCGTTCAAGTAGAGCCTTCCGCAGCTCATCCTGTGTTCTGGGCGACAGGCGAGAATGCTTGAGTTCCAAGCTCTTGATAATGCCATGATGCACGTTCATGCTGATGCCAATGTCGTCGGGCGTGTCGAGCAAGAGGTCAAACTGTGGTGTTTGGGACCACATCCAGTCTTCAGTCTGTGGCCGTCAGCTAGAGCTTGGAAAGATGTCATTCGCGAGTACGTACGCGCAGTTCGTCGTAACCTTTCTTGATATCGGGAACCTTGAGATGGTCGGCGCCGACGGTCGCTACTACATCCGTCTCTCCAACAGCGGCATACAGGTTGGCAAATTCTTCCTGCAGGCGTTGTTCGAATGGCTTGACGTCCAAGCCAATGTTGCCGACAGGTGAGCTCACGCTCTCGACGCCCTTCGCCTGTATGTGTCTCTTCGCGGGAGACCGCAGGTATTGTGGAATGATGTGGAGGTTGGGCGAGCTCAGCAAAGTTGTCGCATGGTGCAATGCCCTCAAGCGCGTGAGCTTGTAGGCCGAACCAGAGACCTTGAGCGGCCTGGGCAGCGCGCCATCAGGGACGGTGTAGGGCGTGCGGTGCGTGTCCTCAGGGTCCGAGGGGAGCTTCTCGTGGCCCTGGTCGAGAACAATGTCGTGGCGCTCGTTGACTCTGGCACGGTCGACGTTGAGTTTGCGCAAGGCGCGGACTACCATCTCGGCATGCTTGTCCCTCGTGAAGTCGCTGCGAGGGCACGTGATACTCCAATTGAGGTTGCCCTCGTCGTGGAAGACGGTGCCGCCTCCGGAGCGACGGCGCACCAAGTCGACAGCGCCAATGCCTGGCGGTTCCGTCTCCATGTCCTGGGCGGTGTTGTGGCGCGCTGCGTGCAGAATGCCCAGATTGACCTCCGTCCACGGGTTCTGGTTGCGGCCAATGACTACACATGGCCTGTTCACGTACATGAACAAGACTGTGCTGTGTGGCGGCGACTTCCGCAGTATGTGATCCTCAATGGCAAGGTTCAGGTACGGGTCGTTGCTGGTGGAGATGTAGCTCTGCAGCTTGTTCTTCGGGTCCGACAGCGTGTCCGTGAACGAGGCAAAGTTCCTGACGCCGCCAACACCAACGCATGGCGCGGGTGAGCGTGCAGAAAGTCCCCGTCGGCCCCACAACAGTCCCAGTCCACTAGATGGTGCCATGCTCGCTTTTGGCGCCGTGGTTGTTGTAGGAGACATGGAGTTCCAAGCTTAGGCGAAGCATTGATGGCGCGGAAGATTCCGAGCTTGCGGGCTTCAATGTTCCGACCAAGCCTCCAAACGTCACTCGTCACCCATCCCACATCCTCAGCAACAACAAGCCACCGCAACATGGTCAAGTCTGGAGGTCGTGTTGCATTCCTAACAAGGGCTTCTCCACGCGTACATCTTTCGTTGAAGATACCCGCATCAGATGCACGCGACCCCTCAGGAGACACGATGAAATGAAGTCTCTGCTCTTCTAACAGGTCAGGGGCACCATACATGTTCGAGAGCTCACATCCGCATCTCTGCATCTTCACAGAACTTCTCCTACCCTGTCTCACATTTTGCAGTTTTCCTATCTGCATGTCGTGTTCGCCTGCGAGCTGCACATCTTTCGCATACCGTCTCGGGTGTCTTGCTAGACCGCTAGCTATTTTTCTTATGTCTGGCATTCCTGCACTCACCTCAAGCCGGCTCCTGCTCTATCACTGTCCCGTCTATCACCAATAAGCTCGGCCCCGTTTACAACATCAGGATGAAATTCTCTGAGTCGAGATATCTGCTCCTATTACCGACCGTGGAAAAGGCTTTCTGCGAGTTATAAGCACTTCGAACGGCCACAAATTCATGAATACCCATTTTGGCACAGCGATAACTTCTACCACTGCTTTGGAAATTACAAACATGTTGACCTGACCAATATCAAATACTTGGATACAGGTTATTTTTTGGCCTCTTACGTTTCTAAGCCTCTCGCAGGCTTCTGCAGCAAAGCTTAAGAGGCCAACTGCGCAATTGCCTATGTCGACTGTGCTGAGTTATACAAGTATTGCGAACATTGCTGCGACCAGCAGTTGATACCAGACGCTATCGTTTTTGACCAAGATTCCTGCGCATGACCTCGTCGAAGAAGTGGTCGTTGCCTAGCAGCGTATTACGCGACCTTGTTGTCTCGTAGAACTCATCTGTTGTGGCCCCAGCCCACAATCCACTCCCGCACACACGCTATGCACGCAGCATCGCACCTACTTCTTGTTCGCCTACTAAGAGACAGGCGACGCTCTCCTTCGGCTATACATCGCTTGGCTTTCTGGACATTTTCAACAAAGAAGACTCGATAGTGTAGTGGTCCATCCACCCCACTCTCCTCCGAAAAACCCCCAGTTCGAATCCCGCTAACGGCGTCAACAGTCGAACCCCTTGATTTGCCCTTGCCCCGTCCCCCCCTTATTTCCTATGTATTGCAGAGTTGCAGCTAACCCCGGGGATCTGTGACTAATTTCCCTGACAGTGTGATCTCAAGGATATCACGGCGTCAGTCGTAGGCGTCTTGATTAGAGCTGGTAAGTCAAACACTCCACTAGCAAAGGTTGGGCACTACACATCAAGTCTTCATTTTTTTGCTTTTTTTGCGCAGCTACAGTCGCAGTACCTATATAGTGATAAACAGCTGTTACAATGTCCAGTGGGGTGCGCTTCTATATCCCTAGTCTCGTTGTTAGTATAGGGATGCATTGCTGTCCTGCGGTCGATTACGCTTATGTACTATTTCTCTCTCTGAGTTTGTTAGTATCAGGCCGTGCCAGCGCCGCCTCCCGTGCCTAGTTGTTACTGTAATTATAATAACAATAGTCGCACATCAGTCAGGTGGAGATGAGCTGCAGTGTTAGCTACTTCTCTGCGCAGGCTAGTCAGCTATGTTCTGACTGCTGCTGTGGTCCGTAGACGAAGTAATTCGACTACTACTCTATTGCAACATTCTAAGGGAATATTCTAGGGCTTATATAAGCAGAAGGAACATTTGAGGCGTTACTTAAGCTCGAAGCACATGCAATGTCTAAGACGCTTAAATGAAAGTCCATCTGCCATAAGAGCTGCGGGTAACCTCTCCTGTTCTACATCAGAACACGCAATGCCAGAGCCTTAGATGACCGTGCGTCTGCGTTAAGTACACTGGACCTACGAGGTACCAGTTCTACTTCTTGTGCTTTGGTCATCATACTGTTCTACCCTTAATCGCCTGCGTCACGGCACTATTATTGCGGTTGGTGAAGCTAAAGGTGCTAAAAACCCTCCCGGCCAGGGCGCGAGAAACCCTAAATTTCGAAGACAAGCTGCGTAGCAATTACAGTAAACGGCATCTGTTTAAATGAATGCAAAATATTCAGTCGATAGCAAAAGCACTCGGGCAATCCACGCCTGTGGCATTAGGGAATAGTATTTAAGTTAAGCTCTCCATGTACTTTTCCAAACTTAAACCCAGATTAACGACGAATTGCCACTGGGTGTTGCCTCGGAAGAACCGGCACCAGATATTCAATACTGCAAGACCAAGTGCAAATGGCTCATGAGGCACTTCAAGGCCCTCCTCAGCTTCTTCAAAGTCGGTCACAGCATATGCTTCCTTGATGATACACTGAACCCAATGTAAGATGCGATGTTCAGATCGCGACAACGCCACCTCTTGGAATGGTCTTGGTATTGAACAAAGCCACTTCCCCAGGAACACGGCACACTCAAAACTCGAGATAGCATGCTGGACACTCCAGAAGAAAGCTTGACTGCGCGCCACACGATCGATGCCGAGTCGGACGGGTATACTAAGCGCGTGAGTTGAGTACAGCAGTGCAGAAAGGAGATTCTCGTTCCGCTCAATTTCTGGGAGCTCGATGAGTCTAGATGCTATGATGTCAGCGTTGCGGCTGTCCAGGTGGCGATGCGGTCCTATGTTGAGTGATAGCCGCACATACGCAACGACAAGCAGCGCGCTGGATGTGAACGGTATAGGACCGCTTTCATTATTTGGATCCAGTATCGATTCTGGGGTTTGTTGCCATAGCGAGGTCCATGATCGGAGAGCGCGGCTAATGAGGTCTAGCTCCGCGGCTGATAGTGTCGCGGGCGACGAGGCTGAGAATGAGAGTTGGCGCACGACGTGGATGCGTTGTAGGAGTGCGTGGAGGAGGATGTAGTTCCCAATGGGACTCGGAATAGGACGAACAGATTCAGCGCCTCCCGACCCTTGAAGCAAAATTGACAGCGCGTGTTGAAACATCATTTGATGGTCTTTCCCGTCACGCTGCAAAGCTGCCCATTGTGCCGCACTAGTAGCTTCCCACTCTGATGTGCAGCAAGGTAGCCGCAGATGTAGTTCGCTGCTCCAGAGGAGAGGGTATGTGTCGTACGCGATGGTGTGGACGTTAATGTAACAGAAAGCTACCAGCTTCGTACGCCTAGAAGACTCTCGCCGGACCCATTGATCCCACATTGCCGATCTGGAGGTAGAGCCGTTTGTGTTGGGCTGCTCTTCACTCAAACCAATGTCACGAAGGGTCTGTACGAGGAGGCTTCGGAGCACAAAAGCCTCTTGCAGCAGGTCTTTGCGTTCCCATGTCGCAAAGCCCACCAGAATGAGTACGGTATTTGCCAAGTCCAGAGGTGACCAAGGTCCCGCACGTCTGATGGCCGGAACTGCTCCTGGGGACGGGCTGATGGTCAAGGCCAAGGCCTGGGAACCGAAGTGTGATTCTTCTTGACGAAGACGCTCGAGAACAACTGCCTTCGCAACACGAAAAAGACGCTCAGAGCTTCTTCGCTCGAAACAGTACTGTGCACCAGCAGCACACATGGCTAATGTGAGCTCAAGTGGAGAGGAGGAAGGTTTGTAAGTAGGTGCATGTATGAAAGGGAAGTGAGAGTGGAAACCGCCAAAAAAGGCCGTTATGTATCGTGTCAGAGTATGTCGCGAGGGTATCTCGAAACTTGCCATCGAAGAAGGGAGGCTCTCAAGCATAGATACTAGGAAGTTCCGGTGTTCGTCTGTAACATGGCATGTTCCGTTTTTGGTTCGACGCTCGCGCACATCTGTTGAAGTTGGTTAGCAGCCGTGAAGACGAGCAAATGGATATTTGACTGACCATCACCTATGTCTGAAACCAAGCGAACTTGATCATCAGCGGGAGCTGAAGGCAACCACGTGCTAAACGGTGTACCGATATCTTCAGCGGCGGGCGATGGCGCGCCGTTTGGCTCGGGCGTGTGCCGCCGAGATAGTTGGTGTTGGTCATTGAAGCGCATCCAGTCGAAATCATACTCAGGCGTCCATTGGGCAGATAGTCCTACACCGTCAATGAAGTTGACAAAGTCACGGAATTCATCAACGCCTTCATCATGATATGTGGCATGGTGGAATTCTGTTTTGTTAGAACTAGTCTGATCTGGATCCACTGGGCGAAGGTACCGGGCGCAATGAGATGGACATGTCCATCTTGAAAGGGAGCAGCAGGAGCACCTAGGTCAATCTGGCTCTGATGCACCTGAGCAGCTAGGGTCCCTTCTGTCGCCGCCGGGCCAGCAATGCTCACGCCGTTCGAAGTGTTGCTGAGGGCATGCGACAAGCTTTGTGGTTGAGCGGTGGCTACTGTCGTTGTGCCTGATGATGCTGTCACATTTCTGGCGCCAGCATGGCCAGCATGCTGTGTGATGCGCCAGTGTCTGGTCAACAGATCCCGACGGGTGAATGCCGCCCCGCAATGGCATGCGTATGGCTTCTCTCTCGTGTCTGCAGGGCGATTTAGCTAATCCCATTCGGTGCAAAAGTGGGACTCGTTGTGGGGTACAAACGTGTGCGGAGATGACGGGTCAGGTGTTCTGCACGCTTGAAGCTTCTGGAGCAATGGCTGCACGTGTGGGTGAGTCTGTGCATATGGTGTGTTTGGTGAGCATCATGCTGTGGAGGAGGTTGGAGGTCTGTTGGAGTCGCGTGGCGGGCGCCTATGGGTCTTATCCTCTTCATCGAAGCGGCACTTAGCGTCGTCGAATCGGCCCACCCACGCGTCGTCGGCGCAATTACCTCTACTCCGACAGATTGCAGTGGGCGACTCCAACGTGCTCCATGGGCAGTACTGCCGATGATGCGCCGTCTCTGCTTACATGAGACGTCATGGTTCATATCTTGGGACATTCCGTTTGGCCGCACCTGGAAGCAGACGAAACAGCAGAGCATCAGCCGATATGACATCCTTCACAAGAGAGCTGCCTGGTGTAGCTGTGATCACAGGAGCTGGAGGAACTGGTACGCAATCCGAGCACCTTTTTTCTGCCATTATCTACGACTACTGATGCAACCAAGGCATCGGCGCAGCCGTCGCCAAAGGCTTTGCGCGTGCAGGCTGTTCAAGGATTGCAATCACCGACATCAACCCGAAGACGCTCGCTCAGACCAGAGCTGCCATATTGAGCATCAATCCTGCCGCTCAAATACTGGACATGGCAGGAGACATTTCCGATGAGAAGTTTGTCGATGCATTCCACGATGAAACATTCGCCCTGTTTTCGCGACTCGACTATGCCGTCAACTGCGCAGGAATTCTGGGTGGGCATGTAATCAAGGCAGTAGAGATGACCACGGAAGCGTTTGACAGACTGAATAACATTAATTACCGAGGCTCGTGGCTCAGTTGCCGCGCCCAACTAAGAAACATGTTGAAGCAGGAGCCGCTTCTGGAGCACTCTAAACAAAGAGGCTCTATCGTCAACATTGCGAGCCAACTAGGCGTGGTAGCGAGGCCGGGTGCTGGTCAGTCAACGTTTTGCCGAGTCTTCTTTCCCAGATCTTTCTGACGAACAACAGCCGCGTACTGTGCATCCAAAGCTGCCATTATCAACATGACTCGAGCTAACGCGATCGACTACTCTGATAATGACATACGAGTGAATTGTGTGTGTCCGGGCGTGATTGAGACTCCCATGACAACTACTTCGAAAGCCATGGCAGAGGCGCTGAAACCAGCCATCGACATAGCACCCATGAGAAGGATGGGACAGCCAGAAGAAGTGGCTGATGCTGTACTCTTCTTGTGCTCGGCTCAAGCCTCTTTCATTCAAGGCCATGCACTTGTGGTGGATGGCGGCTATACGATAAACTAATAGTTTGCACCACTATGCGATCCAATTGTCAAAGAAAGAATATCATCCAAGCAATCATGGCAACCGACGTATAATCATGCAATTTTCTGATACTTCACAATTTCGTTGGAGCCTTCAGTCCTTGCTCGTGTGGCGAACCGACCCTTTTCCAATCGTTGGCCAACTCCCATGCGTAGCCCGCATTAAGCATCTTTTGCTCTTGCCATAGACCTCCAACGATTTGCATACCAACTGGCAACAGGATGCTTTTGTCGTCCCGTGAAGGCGCAAACCCCACTGGCAAAGACATAGCAGGGTGACCTGTCACATCAAAGATGGCTGTGTTTATGGTGATACCCATGCTCGGCTTCAATGCGTCGATTGGCGGGTCTCCGCTTTTCCATTCCACGTTTCGTGGCGCTACGAATGGCGTTGTGGGCATTACGATCAGGTCGTACGCCTGGAAGAGCTTTTCATATGAATCTCGCTGAAGCTGTGCGATGTTCATGGTTTTCGTGTATAACCCAGGGTAGTTTCGCATAAGAGAGAGACCGTTGATAATGGTGTTTTTCGTTGATGGGAAGAGTTTCTGGAAAGTCTCGTTTGTCCATGGCTGCCGTGCGGCTTCGTATGCTGTCGAGAAAAGACCGCGCCGTCCATGTGCATATCCGAGCATTCCCAGAGTACCTGCAATGCGTTGCTGAATGGTCCAGATGGCCGGTCCTTCCAGATGTAATGGCAAAGAGACTTCCTGCACGGTTGCACCAAGTCGTTTGAAGGATGAAGCAGCATTCATCACGATAGCTTTGACATCCTCGTCAACTAATCGGTGGTCGAATCCTTCGGCCAGAACACCTATCTTCATCCCTTTGACGGATGGCTGTAGATTGCTCGAGTATTCTCCGGAGCCGTACTTTGGTGCACCTAGCGTTCTATCATCGAAGTCATCTCGCCCACTGATTGCGTCCAAACATGACGCTACGTCAGAGACACATCTTGCAATCGGGCCAGCATGGTCGTTGACTGCATCGCCGCTGGAAATGCCAGTATATGGAACCAGCCCATGAGTGGGCTTCAACCCCACGCCTTGAAATTAACCCATCAGCTGATTATCTCGTGTACGTTCAGGACATACTCACAACCGCAAAAAGAGGACGGAACCCGAATGCTTCCTCCTTGATCGGCTCCAATAGCGATGTCGACAAGTCCACCGCCCACCACAGCGCAACCCCCGGAGGTACTGCCACCCGCAGAGTAGCCTTCAGCGTATGGGTTATGAACTGTTCCTTGAGCACTCTTCACATCTCGATTAGTCATTGTAAGCAGGCTTAAGTTTAGACTTTTGCTGCTTACCGTGAATGAAGAGGTTGAGTTACAGAAGTTTTCGCAGATGGTCGTGCCAACGATGTCGGCACCAGCGACTAATGCTCGACTGACGACAGTAGCATCAGCATGAGGAGTCCATGCGGGAATCGCGTCTGTACCGAAGAATTGAGGCACACCAGCAACAGCAATGTTGTCCTTGAGACACACGGTCTTGCCTCGAAGCAGTTCTCCTGCAGGACTACCCCGAATCAAAAACTTATGAGCCCAAGCATGGCCAAAGTCCTGCTCATCTTCCGTGGGTCGATGGATTTGTTCACGAGGATACGTCTGCGTCTCTGTATGCGCCACATAGTCCGGTAACTCGAGTATGTGCTCCGCCACGTCATGGACCGCAGCAAGTAATTGCCGATATTGTCCCGATTCCTGCGAAGAAATACCCTCAGTAACTCCGATATGTTCTAAAAGTAGCTCTGCATCACCAGCAGCCACAAGATCCTCCCTTTGGTTTTGTCAGTCCCAGCAAAGCTTTAGTCGCGCAGACAAACATGTGGCAACGAACCTGATCGGTAAATCAAAGAAAACAGACATCTCAATTGCAGCGATTCGATGGCTTAACCGATGCTAAAGTTCTGGGAGATCTCTCGAAACATAGCAAGCTCAAACCAAACATGTACGTATCGTGAGCATATCAAGTACAACTAAAATCGTAACGCACGGCCTTCACAAAACGCTATTTGAAGTGGGTCTACAGTTTGTAATCGATCGGGTCTTCGTGCACTGCTCTCCAAACGACTCCAAATTGGCGGGAAACCTAGCTCCTTTGCCAACCCTGCTCGCTTAATGCTAAGTAAGGCTGTTTTACGGCGCGATTCTTATTACCAACCTTCCTTTCATAGACGTGCGCAAGTATCTTTCTACTAAAGAGGGTATTTGATCAAAATCCAATACTGTCAGATGCGACGAGACGCCTTTTTCGGCCACGATCTCAAACATGTTCTCGACCTCT
>Ga0265780_10002546_pt1 | contig 24589 bp, 19 predicted proteins | sample P1T30metagenome_FD_192432 | JGI IMG/M metagenome (GOLD analysis project Ga0265780, IMG submission 192432) | Plant litter microbial communities from East Loma Ridge, Irvine, California - P1 T30 | ecosystem: Environmental > Terrestrial > Plant litter > Unclassified | place: USA: California... | reverse complement strand
CACTGATTGATGTTCACGTAAGATGGGCCGACCGGAAGGACGTTGTTCGTGGCGTTGGCCATCGTCTCGTGGTAGGTCACCGAGATGCCCGTGGCGCCTCCCGTGATCTCTGCATTTTTCAGCGACAGGTTGAACGTGGCAAAGCCGTCGTTGTTGTCGTCGCAGACCTCAAGGGCCGTCGGGGTGAAGGCTTCCGGAGACTCGAAGATCGAAATCTGGAAGCTGGTTTCTCTGGCGCAATTTGGAATTGTTCCTGATTCAGCGTAGATATACATCAGCTGGGATGCGGTAATTACATCGCCCGCAAAATGAGGCGTTCCAGTACCCAGAGGTTCTTCGAAATAATTTCCTACGTTCAACGCTGGCAAAATGTATTGGTTACAAGCTACTACGTCTTCAAGATCATCTGTATTTGGTGTGTTATTTATAGTAATTTCAAATGATTTTTCGTCAGTACAAATAGGGACTGTATCGGTTTCGGCATATATGTACATTGTCATACTTGATGCAATAACATCGCCTGCTTGGTAAGCTGTTCCTTGCCCGTTTGGTTCGCTAAAATAATTTCCTAAGGTAAGTTCTGGAAGAATATACTCGTCACATATCTCAACGTCATCTAAATCATCTACATCTGGAGTTTCGTGAACGATTAGTTGAAAACTTGTTATACCAAAATTTGTAGGATCATTATTTCTTTGAACTCTCACAAAAATCGTTTGGGTCGTTCCATTAAAAGCATTCGCTGGCGAAATGAATGGAGTTCCAGCATCGGCGTCAGCCTGTGTTAAATGATATGTTACAGTATTCTCTGAAGCAGGTTCCCCATTTAGCACCGTTGCATCGTTTGTAGTCAAATCAAATATCGCAAAACCGTCGTTTGGAAGTTCGTCGCAAACTGCCATAGCCTGAGGTTGTGGTGGCGTACAGTCTTCTAAAAAAATTTGAAAATCTTGCTTACTAGAACAACCTGTCGCAGAGTTAATATCTACCACCTTTACATATATGGTGACATTACCCGGGCTAGGGAATTGTGTAGGATTTGGAATTGTGATTCCGTTTTCCATATTTTCTAATGAGGTAAAATAGCCAATTTCGTAGTTTCCTGGAGAAAGTCCGTTTAATACCACCTCATTATTTTCGGTTAAATTGAATGTTGGAGAACATGATGTTAAATTTACAGGTTCTGCAACTGGCAACGGTGGATTAAATTCGATTACCACACTATCTTGCATTTGGCAATCAGTACCAATATTTGAAGCGATTAAACCGTAAGTCCCTGCTTCACTAACTTCTAAAGTTGGACCTGTTTCTCCCTGCAAAACTTCGTCATCTTGAGTCCATTCAAACTCATATATAGTTGGATCTAAACCTGAATCTAAAATTGTTGTGTCACCAAAACAAACCGCCTGACCGGCGATAACAGTTAAATCATCACCAATGTTAGCTTGACCAATATTAAAACTTCCTGCTTCAAGAAATACAGCTGAATCAAAGTTGTTATCATTTCTGTCAGCAATTACCAGCTTAATATGGTAAACCGTGTATGGTGTAACTTGTGACGAAGCATTCATTACAACAGTCTGACCTTCAAAATTTATCGCTGAAGTCGCTGCGCCAGTACCTCCATTAAATTGTCCAAAATATTGTGGATTTGCTGAATTACATCCACTATTATGTTGACCATCTCTAATAGTTACTACCGAAACTGGAATATTTGTGTTCGGGATAAGAGCCAAATTTGTAGTAACGTTCGTTTGTGTATTAGTTAAAAAGAATGCAAATGCGTCAGAAAAATCACACTGATACGTTCCATATTCTTCTGAGGCAAATAGAAAATTGAAGCTCATATTATCCGTTAAAGGCGTAAAATCAAACTCAATTATCGTGGCATCATTATAATCCTGAATTCCTGGATCTATTCCTAAGCCAACAATATAGTTGAATAACTGTGCATCGCCAGCCCAATCCCCTTGCCCTTGATTACCAAGTACATTTGGTCCTGGCGCAAGCGTTGCTCTACCTGTACTTAGAATAATTCCTTCTTTAAAGGGAAAATTACTATTTTCTTTGTGAAAATAGCCAATTCCGTTCCGCTGTGCTCCAGATCCTGTGGACGAAGTGATATTTTCAATCAAAGCACACTCAGAATCTACCAGAATATCGTTAACTAATTGAGGCACTGTATATTGAGTACTATTTACCGAAATAAATTTAGGCTTTGGAGTATCTGTATCAGTACAAGTTGGGCAAGCTGGCACTGGATCTGGCGTAGCACTTGTGAAACTTACTGTATTCACAAGATTAGTATTTGCGCTGATTGAAGTATTATAACCCGCTGGAATTGTAAAAGTCAAAGTATAAACTATACTTTGACCGTTTATTAAAGTTCCGATGGCATCAGACATTGGCCCTGTTCCTGAAGTTCCTATCGAACTTGACCAAGTTGCAGCCGTGATTCCGGGAGGCAATAGGTCGTTAACAACAACATTCAAAGCGTCACTTGGACCTTGGTTTGTTACCGTTATAGTATATGTAGTTGGATCTTCATTTCGATATTGGGTTTGTCCATTTGTTTTAATCGCACTCAAGTTTGCCTGAGGCGCAGGCGTATCTGTATCGATACAAGCCGTACATGCCGGAGTAGGATCTGGCGTGTTGCTTGTTGCAGTCGCTTGGTAAACCAAATTTGACTGTTGATTATAATTACTTGGCACCGGAATTGTAACCGTAAAAGTCAGCACAGCTCCATTTGCCATTGTTGGAATCACAGCATTTAAGTTGCCCGTTCCCGTCAAACCTCCTGTACCGGTCCAAGTAACTGTGCTCGGCGTTATTCCCGCCGGAAGCACATCTGACACAACAACATTTGTTGCGGCTTGTGGTCCGTTATTGGTTACTGTCACCGTGTACACCTTCGGCACACCCGCAGTATAAGTTCCGGAGTTGTCGGTATTTACTACCACTAAGTCCGCTTGAGCAAACATCGAAGTTGCTATCAATAAAAATAAACCAAGTAATGCTCTTTTCATATAGACACTTTTACAAAAAATCCTTAATTTTACAGGCAGTTTCCTTAGCTCACCATACCAATTATATGTTAACTAATAACGAAGGAACTGTTAATTTATTCTTTAAATTCCCAAATATAATATTTCGTAGATAACTACTTTGTTAAATTTGCAAAAAAATACAAAATATATGATTAATGTTACAATAAGAGATACGCAAGATCCCACTATATTAAAGTTTGAATTGCCAGAATTCATAACCCAACATCAAAATTTTGAATTCAAAAATATTGATGACGCAAAAGATTCGCCATTGGCACAAAAGCTTTTTTATCTTCCATTTGTAAAATCAATTTACATTTCGGGAAATTTCATTGCCATTCAACGCTATAATATTGTGGAATGGGATGATGTTAAAGATGCTGTTGCCGAAGAAATCGAAAACTTTGTAAACAACGGTGGCAAAATTTTAACCGGCGAAGAAAAACCGGCGAATGCAAAACAACCAATTACTGTTTATGCAGAAAGTACTCCGAACCCTTCTGTTCAAAAATTTGTGGGAAGCAAAATGATGACAAAAGTGGCCATGGAATATAAAAACATCGACGAGGCTTCTTCTTCGCCATTGGCACAAGAACTTTTCAAATTTCCTTATGTTAAGGAAGTGTTTATAGATGAAAATTACATTTCGGTAACCAAATATTCGGTGAGCGAATGGCAAGACATCACTTATGAATTACGAACCTTCATCAAAGGTTTTATCGAAAATGGCGGAACGGTAATCGACGAAAGTATCGCAGCTTCAAATCCAAAAACTGACAAACAGAAGATCGAAAATTTTGATAATTTAGATGTAACGTCACAACAAATCATCAATATTTTAGAAGAATATGTGAAACCAGCAGTTGCGGCTGATGGCGGGAACATTCTTTTTGATTCATATGACGAGTCTGAAAAACGCGTAAAAGTGGTTCTTCAGGGAGCTTGCAGTGGTTGCCCTTCTTCAACATTCACTTTAAAAAGCGGTATTGAAAACATGTTGAAAGATATGCTAAACGATAATGACATTAAAGTAGAGGCTATAAACGGCTAATCAATTTAGTCAAAAATTTGTAATTTTAAGCGTTCCTAATTTGGGAGCGCTTTTTTATTTAAACGATGTTATATGAATGAATTACACAAAGAATCGAGTCCATATTTATTACAACATGCCAATAATCCGGTACATTGGAAAGCTTGGAATCCTGAATCATTGGCTTTGGCCAACGAAAAAAATAAGCTCATAATCGTGAGTGTCGGATATTCTGCGTGCCACTGGTGTCATGTGATGGAACATGAAACTTTTGAAGCTGATGAAGCGGCAGCGGTAATGAACGAACATTTTGTGAATATAAAAGTTGACCGAGAGGAACGTCCAGATATCGATGCGGTTTACATGAAAGCTGTTCAACTTATGACAGGCCGTGGCGGTTGGCCAATGAACGTGGTTTGCTTACCAGATGGAAGGCCCGTTTGGGGAGGCACTTATTTTCGTAGAGAGGAGTGGATGGAAACCCTCGAGCAGTTGCATAATTTATTCGAAAATAATTACGAAAAGGTACTCGATTATGCCGAAAAACTAAAAGGTGGTATCGACGCGATTAGCTTGATTCCGGAAAATACCGAAGCTTCTGGTTTTGATTTCGAAACGTTAGAGCGTTTACTTTCAAAATGGAAAAAAAGTTTTGACCATGAATTTGGCGGTTACACCAGAGCTCCAAAATTCATGATGCCGAATAATTACGCATTTTTACTGCGTTTCGCCCATCAAAATGACGATAAAGATTTACTCGAATTTGTAAACTTGACGCTAACTAAAATGGCTTATGGCGGACTCTTCGACACGATTGACGGCGGATTTTCTCGTTATTCGGTTGACATGAAATGGCATGTTCCTCACTTTGAAAAAATGCTGTATGACAACGGACAATTGGTTTCGCTTTACGCGGATGCTTATACATTGACGAAAAATCCAATCTACAGCGAAGTGATTGAAAAAACATTAAAATTTGTTTCGAAAGAACTGATAAATGAAGTCGGTGGATTTTATTCAGCGTTAGATGCAGACAGTTTAAACACCGAGAATCGTTTGGAGGAAGGCGCATTTTATAGTTGGAAAAAAGAAGAACTTGAAGAACTGATTACAGAAGATTTTCCGCTTTTCTGCGAAGTTTTTAATATCAACGATTTTGGTTTCTGGGAAGAAGAACAAAAATATGTTTTGATCCAAAATAAATCTTTGGAAGAAATCGCTTTTGCGAACAATATTGAAACTTCTGAATTAATAAACAAGAAAAAATCGTGGGAACAAATTCTTTACAACAAAAGAGAAAACCGAAGCAAACCAAGATTAGACGACAAATGTTTAACTTCTTGGAATGCCTTGATGTTAAAAGGTTTTGTCGACGCGTATAAAGCTTTAAGTGTTGAAAATTATCTTAAAATTGCTTTAAAAAACGCATCGTTTATAACTGAAAAACTTTGGACGCCAGAAGGAAATCTTTTGCACAATTATAAAGATGGAAAAAGTTCGATCAACGGTTATTTGGAAGACTACTGTTTTGTAATTGAAGCTTTTATTTCGTTGTACGAAGTCACTTTGCAAGAAAAATATTTGACAGATGCAAAACAGTTGACTGATTATTGCTTTGACCATTTTTTTGATTCCAACCAAGAATTTTTCAGTTTTACATCCAACTTAGACGAAAAATTAATTACGCACCATTTTGAAATTGAAGACAATGTCATTTCTGCTTCAAACTCTGTGATGGCAAACAATTTATTTAAGCTGGCGATTTATTTTGAGAATTCTTATTACGAAGAAGTTTCGAGAAAAATGCTTGACAAAATTTTACCAAATGTTGACTATCCATCGGCTTTTGCAAATTGGTTGCACATTTTCCTAAATTATTCTGACGAAAATAGAGAGCTTGCCATCTGCGGTAAAAATGCTTTGAAAGATATTTTACGATTGAAACGTAATTATTTACCGAATTTCATCTTCGCAGGTTCGGAAAAACAAAGCGTTCTGCCATTTTTAAAAAATCGTTTCGTCGAAGGTCAAGATCTATATTATTTGTGCCAAAATAAAACCTGCGACCTACCCGAAAACAATATTGAAGCGCTGTTTTTAAAAATCTTTAGCTCATAATTTTTATTAAATTATTAAGGTTTTCTTTGTTCGAAATTTAATAGTTTTGACAAAATTTAAAATGCAAAAAATGCAACTGGATACCAACCAAATTTCTTCTTATACTGAACGTTTTATCAACGGAATCGTAGATTATTCCCCAAGATTAATTTCAGCTTTCCTGATTTTATTCATTGGTCTTTGGCTGATAACGTTGCTCAACAGATTGGCTCAAAACATCATGACCAAGAAAAATCTTGAGCCCACGCTGACAACTTTTTTGGCGAACATCATGATTTGGGTGTTGCGTGTTTTGCTTTTTGTGATTTTTATTTCGCAACTGGGTGTTGAAACTTCGTCATTTGTTGCAATTCTTGGAGCGGCTGGTCTGGCCATCGGTCTTTCGTTGCAGGGTTCACTTTCTAATTTTGCTGGAGGAGTTCTAATTATTTTGTTCAAGCCGTTTAAAGTGGGAGACACAATTGAAGCGCAGGCAGAAACCGCGAAAGTGTTAGAAATTCAAATTTTCACAACAAAATTATTGACTGCTTCTAATCAAATTGTATATATTCCAAACGGGATTTTGTCTAACAATAAGATTAAAAATTTCTCGCAAAATGATACAAGACGCGCGGATATTGTGATCAAAATTAATTATGACACCGACATTAAAATGGCAAAGGAAAAACTAATGGAGGTAATGAAAAACCACACAAAAGTACTAAAAACGCCTGCGCCTTCGTTAATTGTAAGCGATCTGACTGATACTGGTATCAATTTGGTTTTAAAACCGTGGTCAAAAAACGAAAATTTTGGCGACATGAGTTCTGACGTTTTAGAATTCAGTTTACGTGAATTAGAAAAACTTGAAGTCACTCCTTTTGCGAAAGTGAATACTTAAGATTGTTTTTTAGTCAAAACTAGAAAATCTTTCAAGTAAAATGGTTCAAAATATGCGACATCCACAGTGTCGCTTTTTTTGTACTTTTCAAATGATAAAACGCTCATTTGTTCTGCTGAAGGAAAGATTATTTCCGGATGGTAGACAAATTTATCTGAGTTTAAAATTTCTTGGCATTTTAACGCGCCGTCACCAACAAAATGGATTGTTTCCGTTATTTCCGAAAACGATTCTTCGTCAATAATTTCTGCTTTTGTATCTCTGATTTTGGATTTATCCAAAGAAAAAATAGCGCTGTAAACTTCCATTCTTCTGGCATCAATCATTGGAACAATTACTCCGTTTTCAACAGAAATCGCCGAAGCTAAAATTTCCATAGTATCAACAGCAATCAACGGAATATTTAAAGCGTAACACAATCCTTTTGCAGCGGAAACTCCAATTCGCAGTCCGGTGTAAGAACCCGGACCTTGACTTACAGCAATTGCCGTCAAGTCTGAAAAATCAATTTGCGCTTCTTTTAAAACTTCTGAAATAAAGACATGCAACTTTTCTGCGTGAGAATATCCTTGCTCGGCAATCTCTTTGCAAATTATCGTTTTTCCATCTTTTGCAATGCTTACCGAACAGTTTTTTGTGGCTGTTTCAATGTTTAAAATGTATGCCATTATTTTTTAGGCTTGACTTCTTTTTTACCTTCGTCTGGTTTTACAAAAACCACATCGCCTGAATTCAAATCTTTTGTAACAGTCGCGTACGGCCCCACAATTACGATATCACCTTTCTTCAATCCAGAAGAAATCTCGATGTTCGTATCATCTTGGATTCCGGTTTTAATCACTCTGATTTTTGCTTTATCGCCATCCTTTACAAAAACGCACTCAAACTTTTTATCCGCTTTTAGCGCTGGCGCTTGACCATCTACCGCAACGACGGGCTTCACAGTAGCTGAAGTGTCTGATTTTACCACAACCGCGCTGATTGGCACGGCAATAACATTTTCTTTTCTCTTGGTAATAATATCAACTGTGGCGGTCATTCCTGGCCTGAATGGCGAATAACTCTCTGGCTTTCCTTCTGTCAAATCAGCGTAAGATTCTTTCAAAATTCTGACTTTCACTTTAAAGTTTGTTACTTGGTCTGCCGTCAAATCAGCGCTGGCCGAATTTGAAATACTAGTAACCGTTCCTCTAAATACTTTTTTCAAATAAGCATCTACCTCTACTCTGGCCGAATCTCCCACAGAAATTTTCACAATATCATTTTCATTGACATCTACTTCCACTTCCATGTTGTTTAAATTCGCGACGCGAAGCAGTTCGGTTCCTGTCATTTGTTGCGTACCCAAAACTCTTTCTCCAAGCTCTACTCCCAAAGAAGAAATTGTTCCGTCTGCCGGAGCATAAATTGTTGTTCTGCCCAAATTGTCCTGAGCTTCGTTGACCGTTGCGGCTGCAGATTGCACATTATAATAAGCGGATTGCTTTGTTGCCTGTGCTACCGAATATGTAGAAACAGCTTTGTCCCAATCAGACTTTGAAATAATTCCTTTATCAAACAATGTTTTGTTTCTGTCATAATTTGCTTTTGCTTCCTTAAATTGGGCATCGGCTTGACTTAATCCCGCTTTTGAACCAGATAAGCTCGCGACTGAACGATTTAATCCAGATGTGTATAAGTCAGGATTAATTTTTACCAAAAGATCGCCTTTTTTAACAACTTGTCCTTCTTTAACTGGCAAAGCAATAATTTCTCCAGAAACTTCTGAAGATATTTTAACTTCAATTTCTGGCTGTATTTTTCCGGTTGCAGAAACTGTTTCTACTACTGTAATTTGGTCAACAGTCGCCACTTCCACTTCTTTCCCAACATTTTTATTCCCAAAAACACCTGACTTCGTAAAGACAAGTAAAAGAACGATGATTACAATTGCGATTACTAATAAAATTATGGTCTTCTTTTTCATATACTATTGTTTTTGGATAATTGGCATTCCGAAATAAAATTCTAATATTTTTGTTTTGAAAATATAGTCATATTTTGCTCTAACTTCCTCTGATTGTGCATTTTCATAGGAAATTGACGATTGACTAAAATCAAAAGAATTTTGTAAACCAACATCAAATCTTTCTTTAGAAAATTCAAAGGCAAACTTTCTTGCTTCTGACGTTTTTTGTGCTGCTTCGTATAATTTCTTTGAATTAATCACATCGTTATATGCTTTGTAAACGTTAGTTTCTAAATCGAGTTCGGCTTGTTTTAAAAGATATTGTGATCTTTCTTGAGAAATTTTACTACGTTGCACACGACTTCGAGTCGAAAATCCGTTTAAAATCGGCACTGTAAGTTGCACACCAATTGCCGTTCCATCAAACAAATAAATTTGGTCTTGGAATGAAAGGGGTGTACTTTCTGACCATCGTGCATTGTAACCCACAAATCCAGACAACGTGGGAAGATATGCTGATTTCGAGATCTGTACATCTTTTTTAGCTACTTCCACATCTTGCGCCGCAACTTTGATATCGTTCACGGTTTGTTTTGCCTTTTCAAAAATCGTTTGCGGATTTTCTTCTAAAACCGAGGAAAGTTCTGCGTTAAATTCTTGCTCAGCAACATCAAAATTTATGTAATCTTCAAGCAAAAGCATTTGGCAAAGCGCCACTTTCGAAATCAGTAAATTATTTTGTGCATTAATAATTTGTTGTTCTTGACCGGCATCAGTGGCTCTCAATTCATAAATATCTCCGGCAGGCAAACTTCCGGCGTCAATCAATGCTTTGGTTCGGTCTAAATTTTCCTTCGTAATCTTATTCTGGTTTTGCAAAACTCGCAATTGTTCTTTAAGCGAAAGAATTTCAAGGAAATTATTGGCCACCGAAAGCATAATATCGTCTTTCATTTTGTCTAAACGATATGAATTTGCAATTTTATTTAGCTTTGACCTTTGGTACGTTCTCCAATTTAAAAAACCATTAAATAGTGTCACGCCACCATTTGCTTGGGCAGAAAACGACTTAAATGTTTCGTTGTTAAACTGGTTCGTTGCAGGGTTAATGTTAGCACCAGTGTTGATGCTATAATTTGCATTTGTGGAAACCGTGGGCAGAAAATTTCCAATGGCTTCTAACTTTTCAACGTCAGAAATTTTAAGGTCGAGTTGTGATTGCTTGATAGAAATATTGTTCTCCAATGCATAAACTACGCACTCTTCCAAAGTCCATTTTTTGGCTTGGGCATTTGATGAAATGCCTAAAAAGAAGACGGCAAGACAGAGTATTTTACTGATGGTTTTCTTTTTCATAAATAATTTCTGACAAAAATGTTTTGGTTATCAATGCAAATTTAGCCTTTTTTAGTGGCTTTCTAAAAATAATTAGACGGTAAAAAAGAGATTCTGTTACAGATTTTTTTTGGAAAGATATTAAAAATTAAAATTACATTTACCTCAAAATTAAATCATTAAAAGCTATGACCAAATTTATTGCGAAATTGATCCCGATATTTTCGCTTTTCGTCCTCTTCGGTTGCTCTACAACTAATCAAATTGCAGCACTTAAACCGGAGCCAGACGACGCTTCGCCAATTGTTTATGAAAACTCAACATCGTTCATCAGTCTTCCTATAAAAATCAAATTAAAAGATATTGAAACTCAAACAAACAAACTTTTAAACGGATTAATTTATGAGGACAACGATATAGAAGACGACGATATCACGATGAAAGTTTGGAAATTAGGCGCTATAAAAATTTCTAACGAAAAAGGTAAAATCAAGACTGTTCTTCCGTTGAAAATTACCGTAAATTATCGATACGGAATTAATAAAATGGGCATCAAATTATACGACACTCGTGAAATTAACATGAACGGAGTCGTAACTTTGTTAAGCAATGTTGGCCTGACCAATTGGAAAATGAATACAGACACGATCCTGCAATCATTAGAATGGAACGAAAGTCCGACGATAAATATTGCCGGAAAAAGTGTTGCAATTACGTATTTGATAAATCCTGCGGTTCGTCTTTTTAAATCAAAAATCGAGAACAATCTTGACGAAGCGATTAAAAAGTCAATGGATTTTAAACCAAATGTTTTGGATGCTTTGGAGAAAATCTGCACGCCTTTTCAAATGAGCGAAACCTATGATTCTTGGTTGCGAATTGTTCCGATAGAATTGTATTCAACCGAAGCTAAATTGCAAAAAGAAGTTATTTCGCTTGACATGGGATTGAAGTGCAACATGGAAACTGTCGTGGGCCAACAGCCGAAAAATAAATTAGACAGAGAAAAAATTGCTTTGAAACCGGTTTCAAAAATGCCAGACAAAATCTCTGCCAACATCGCCGCCGTTTCGACGTATCAAGATGCTTCAAGAATTATGACGAAGAATTTCCAGGGACAAGAATTTGGTTCTGGAAGTAAAAAAGTTAAAGTTCAAAACGTAGCGATTTGGCAGAAAAACAACAAGATGATTATTGCTTTAGACTTATTAGGAAGCTTGAACGGAACCATCTATCTTTCGGGTTTTCCACAGTATAATGATTCTACAAAAGAGATATTTTTCGACCAATTGGATTATGTGTTAGACACCAAAAGCCGATTGATAAAAACTGCAAATTGGCTGGCTTCGGGCGTTGTTTTGAAGAAAATGCAGGAAGCTTGCCGTTATTCGATTCAGCCGAACTTAGACGAAGGAAAAAAGAATATGATGACGTATTTAAAGAATTATTCTCCGATGCCTGGCGTATTTGTAAACGGAAGCGTTGATGATATTCAATTCAAGAAAATACAGTTGACTAATAAAGCAATAATTGCATTTATCACGGTCAATGGAAAAGTAGATGTCAGCATCGACGGACTGAAATAATCGAAAAAAAGCCTGAATTAATTTTCAGGCTTTTTTTTGGTCTTCATTTTATAAATTGCGTAGCCTAAAATTCCGACCAATATATACGGAAATACCATTAGATATAAAATTCCGTCGTTCACGGCTTCGGCTTTCACGCCACCTTCTTCGGTTTCTAAAACTGCACGACACATTGCGCATTGTGCGTATGAACTTATTGAGAAGAAAAAGGAAGAAAGAAGAAATATTATTTCTTTTTTCCAAACTCTTGCCTCTCGCCTCTTGCCTCTTGCCTCTTTTTTAATATACATAATAGGGTGAAATCATTAGGTAAACAATTACTCCGGTCACAGCCACATAAAGCCACATCGGGTACGTGATTCTGGCTAATTTTCTGTGTTTGTCAAATCGTTGCGCCAGTGCACGAACATACGTAATCAAAACGAATGGAATAATGATAATTGACAGTAAAATGTGCGTGATTAAAATGAAAAAGTACACATATTTGACTATTCCTTCGCCACCAAATGAAGTGCTGTCAGCGGTCATGTGATACGCAACATACATTCCTAAAAATGCAACAGAACACCCGATTGCTGATTTCATCAGGTTTTCGTGAAGTTTTTGTTTTCCGTTTTTGATGGCCCAAACTGCAGTTACTAAAAGAACAGCCGTAATTCCGTTAATCGTAGCGTAAATCGGAGGTAAAAATGATAAAGGTTCTACATCAAATCCAAAATCTTTTAGCTTCACTCCGAACAAAATCGCCACAACCACAGGAATTGCAACCGATAAAACAATAATCCATTTTCTATATTTCAGCTCAACAGCATTCAGATTGCTTTCCATATTATTCTTCTAATAAAATTGCGATATCTTCTTTAATCATAAAAATTCCGGGTTTGTATTTTCCTTGCAAATCATCTTCAAAACCGTCTTTATCATTGTAATTTAATCCGGTGTAAAAAATCATCGGATTACCATTTTTATCTTTTCGGCTTCTGATTTTTCCGGTTTTATCAACCAAAGCAAAATATCCGGAATGTTCAAAACCGGCGTCGCCTTCTTTAGCGCTTTCGCCTGCGTAGATGTTAAAACCCTTTTTCGCCAAATCATAAATATACTTTTGGTCTCCGGTCAAAAAATGCCAATTCAACGAAGTTACTCCCAATTGTTTTGCATGTTCTTTCAAAACTTGTGGCGTATCGGTTGTTGGATTTATCGTAAAAGAAGCAATTCCGAAGTCTTTGTTTTTACCAAATTCTTCTTCAATCAAAAGCATATTTTGATTCATTATCGGACAAATCGATGGACATGTTGAGAAGAAAAACTCTACAACATAAACTTTTCCGAGGTAATCTTTATTGGTAATTGTTTTTCCGTTTTGATCTGTTAAAGAAAATTCGGGAGCGTTTCCGATGGTCAGCAATGTTTCTGATTTTTCTTTCTGTGGGACACTCATTCTGTCGTTTACAGTGACTTTTCCATCCTTTAACCTATCTATTATTTTAGGAATAAAAATAATTCCGAAAACTAAAATTATAAATGAAATCCCGATGTATGATTTGTTTTTCATTGCTTAGATTTTTCTTTTCATTCTTGAATCGTTATTGTTTTTTTTCAGCGCTGCGCGATATTCGTATAAAATAACTTTTACGTCATCACTCATTTCATTGTGTAAATCGGCCGCAGAAATCGTGTTATAACCTTCTTTATATTCATTCTCTCCTTTTAGATTTTTTCCTTTTCTACCACGGAGATTTCTTGCTTTGTCAACGATATAAACATTGGAAGTTCCAAAATCTTTGTCTAATCCGCCAACAAGATTTAGTTTGCCATAATATTTTGTAATTTCTTCTGGCGAAGCAAAAACAAAAATCCATTTTGACATATCTTTTCCGTCAGCGAGTGGTTTCAGTTTATCGAGCAATTCTGCCACTTGAGATTCTGAACCTTTTGGGGAAACCATCACAAACTGAAAATCCTTGAAATCTTTTGGTTTAGGTTGAAAAAATTTCCTTCGTTGTAAATAATATTGCTTCCGGTGAAACCAAGAATCGTAATTTTATCGTTTAGCGAAACTGTCTTTCCATCGGCGGTTTTCCAATCCGAAATATCAGCAATTTTTTCAGTAATCGTGGGAAGTTTTGCAAAGCTGTTGATTCCCGAAGCAAAGAAAAGATAAGCAACAATTGGAAGAATGAACAGCGCAAAAAGTATGGAATATTTTTTCATTGGATTGCAGTAATTATTGCAGTGCAAAAATAAAAAAAGACGGTGTAATACCGTCTTTTTTTGTGATTTAATATGCTGTTAAAAATTCCATTTTACTTGAGAACTTTTAAACACATCAAAAATATAATTACCTTCAACTAGTAAGATGAACACTAAATAGATAATTAGAAAAACTAACGGGGCAACAATGCTCCATCTTAGATTGCTTTTTTCGCCTTCAAGGTGCATAAACGCCCAAACGATCAAATAAGCTTTGTAAATTGTCAATATAATGAAAAGCCAGTTCAGCAAATTCATTTGAAGAAATAATGTATCGTGTAAGATTGCTGGTTTGTAAATACCAAATGCAACTTCAATAATTGTGATTGCAGATAAAAATCCAAAAACTTTCCAGATTTTGCCTGTATTAGAAACGTGTTCGTGTGCCATAATAATAAGTCTTTTCGATTAAACTAAATAGAAGAATGTGAATACAAATACCCAAACTAAATCGACAAAGTGCCAGTAAAGACCCACTTTCTCAACCATTTCGTAGCTTCTTCTTTTTTCGTAAGTTCCAAGAACAACGTTCAAGAAAATTAAAATATTGATCAATACTCCAGAGAATACGTGGAATCCGTGGAATCCTGTGATGAAGAAGAAGAAGTTAGCGAATAATTTTTGACCGTATTCGTTTCTAACCAAGTTTGCTCCTTCTACAACATAATGCACTTCGCTCATTCTTCTTAGAGATTCTTCTCTTGTTAGAACTGTTTTATGCTTGTGCGTAGATTTGTTTAATTCTGGGTGTAATTTTGTGTCTTTAAGCGTAGCTTCGTTTGCGTGATAGATAGTTTCTGTTCTTACCACCAAATTTGGATTTGCTTTAAATCCTTCCACAACTTGATTTACAGAATATGTTGGCAACGACGTTTCGCTTTGAAACCACATTCCTTTATCCCTTGTCAATTGTTGTCTTTCGTCAGGTGTGTGTGAAGCAAAATCAGCAAGTTTTACTCTTTTTCCGGTTGTTGCATCTACAAATTGAAGAATACTTCCTCCTTTTGTTTCCACAGCACCATATTCACCTTTGATGAAATTTTTCCATTCCCAAGCTTGAGAACCCAAGAAAATTCCTCCACCAATGATTGTCAAGAACATATAAATTGCTACTTTCTGTTTTTTCAAATGGTGTCCGGCGTCAACAGCCAAAACCATAGTCACAGAAGAGAAAATCAAAATAAATGTCATTAATGCCACATAATACATCGGAGCATCAACTCCGTGCATAAATGGAAAGTGGTTAAAAACCTCGTCAGCTAAAGGCCAAGTTTCAATAAATTTATATCTTGAAAAGCCATAAGCAGCAAGAAAACCAGAGAATGTCAAGGCATCAGAGACGATGAAAAACCACATCATCATTTTGCCATAATTAATTCCCATTGGCTCATTGCCTCCGGCCCAAGTTTTGCCTTCACTATTCGCAGTAGTAACAGTCGCTCCCATAAAAGTTGTTAGTTAAAAAGTTCCCAAATTTACGTTTTTTTCTTATTTAAAGAAATATAAAAACAAAAACAAATATAGCCATAAGAAATCAAGAAAGTGCCAAAACATTGCACCAAGCTCTATTCCAAGGGTTTGACTTGAATTGTATTTTTGTTTAAAATGATTATAAATTATAATTAAAAGCGATACCAAGCCTCCAAACAAGTGAACAAAGTGCAAAAGCACCACCACAAAGATGAATGAACTTGTTACCGTGCTCGTTGGTCCCGTGGGATACAAGCCTGCATCGATCAACTGATAAAAGCCTTGATATTGTAAAAATACGAATAATAAACCAAGTGCCAAAGTAACTATTAAAAGAGACGTCACCGCGCTTCTGTTATCTTTTTGAATTGCTTTTTTAGCCAAATGAAAAGTCAAACTGCTCACCAACATAACTCCTGTACTTATCCAAAAAGCTGTTGGCAAATTAAAATCTTTAAGCCAGTCAGGTCTGGACTTACTGATAACATAAGCACTCGTCAAACCTGCAAACATCATAATCATACTGATCATTGCAAACCAAAGAATCAATTTATAAGAACGAGCCGTTCTTTCTTTGTGTTCCTGAACTGTCATTGTTGCCATTATCGTAAAAATTTATCTGCGATGTAAATAATTTGTAGTAAAGTAATATAAGAAACGCTTACCAGCATTAATGTTCGCGCTGCTTTTGCTTCTCTTGATTTGTATAATTTCATTCCGTAATATAGCATCCAGATTCCTAATAAGAAAACGGCAACTGCTGCGTAAGGCGTGATGAATAATTTTCCTGTGAATCCTAATGACGGCAACAAAGAAGCCACTATTAACCAAATGGTATATAGCAAAATCTGTGTTGCTGTTGCTTTGTCTTTTTTACCCGTAGGCAACATAAAGAAACCCGCTTTTTCGTAATCTTCGTATAAAAACCAACCGATTGCCCAGAAATGGGGAAACTGCCAGAAAAACTGAATCATGAATAAAGTTCCTGCTTCGATTCCAAAATTATTCGTCGCCGCGACCCATCCTAACATAAAAGGAATGGCTCCAGGAAACGCTCCAACAAAAACCGATAACGGCGTTTTTGTCTTTAATGGCGTATAAATACTGGTGTAAAGAAAAATGGAAATCGCGCCAAACATTGCTGTTTTTGGGTTGATGCTATACAAAATGGCAAGTCCAAGAATTGTCAAGGCGCAAGCAATAATAAATGCGGTATTTACAGACATTCTTCCTGAAGGAACTGGACGATTTTTAGTTCTGTCCATTAAAACGTCTAAGTCTTTTTCGATGATTTGATTAAACGCATTTGAGGCGCCAACCATACAATAACCGCCGATGCAAAGCATTATCAAAACGCTCCACTGAAACGGGTTTTCGCTATCAAAACCAAGAAGATATCCCGCGATTGAAGAAAACACAACGCTAACCGCCAATCTTGCTTTGGTGATTTCTGTAAAATCGATATAAAGAGATTTTAAGGAGAAGTTATTTGTTGTAGTGCTCAATACTGCTTTCATTTGGATTTTGAAATCTGGCGCAAAGATACTCGTTCATAAAGAAATTCACAAAAAAGTATTCACAAAAAACAGCCGTTTTGACAACTATGTGATTTTTTTGCTAGAAATCCATATACCAATTGAAGATATCCGCTCTAAATCCAAGAGAAAACCAAGTGGTGCTTTGTTTAAAATCACGAGCAGTTTCTACTGTTGGGTCAAAATTTCTATAAATCAAACTTCCAAATAATTTCAAATTTGTAGCTGGATTTATTAAATACCCGGCTTGTAAATCAGCAATTAGAATCGTGGTTTTATTTCCTTGTGCAATCGAAACTCCTGTATCATAAGGTCTGTCGATGTCGTAATCTTTGTAAATATTTCCACCATAATTAAACGAATTCTCTGGCGTATCGAAATCCAATCCACGCTGACCATACGTCAATTTTCCGTCGGCAAACCATCTTCCTTTGAAATATCTTGCAATGGCAATAAATTCTCTAAAATTTCCGCCCCATTGATGTCCCATACTTTGGTTGGAATGCGCATAATTCGTCAACGGATTGCTGTGCGAATACACATACGGGCGAACGTGATTGTATTCAACTTGAAGCAAAAGATTGTCAATATTAAAAGCGTCGAAATATTTTGCCCCAAGCTGATATCCTAATTTATTTTTCCAGCTATTTTCTCCGCCAGTCATATCTCCAACCGAAAATTCATCGATTAAAAGTTGTCCATAACCTTGAACTTGATTCGAGAATTTATATTTTGTAGTCAGTCCTAAAACGGCATTTCCCGATTTTGAAGAAGACGAAAATTCAACAGCTCGGTAAAAAATAATCGGATTGATGAAACTCGCGTCAAAACCTCGCTCATTCTGATTGGACCAAACGACAGACTCAAACAAACCAACATTCCATCTTTTTGTCACATTATAACTCAAGTAATGATTCGCCATAAATTTTGTAGCGTATGTGCCGTCAACAGTCACATCTGGACGCACGTCTTTGAGCCACATATACGTATTTGTGTATTTTATTTTCCAGAAATTTGTGTTGATTTTAAAAAACGGATACGGACTCGTCCCGTCGCCTTCTAACAACGAGCGGTATCCGTCACCAATGAAATTTCTGCCATAACCCAACTGCAAATTGATAAATTTACTGGGCGTGTACGTAATATTTGCTTCCGCCAAAGGAAAATCATACGCATCTTCCTTGAATCTTTTTGAAATTCCAACACCTGGAATTATCGCCGGATTTCCGCCCGAAGGCGCCAAAGTTTCGATATAATCATTGTAATAACCAGCAAATCTTCCTTGACTTTCAAAAATGGTCGTTGTAAAACTCAACTCTTTCCCGATTTCGCCCTGAACCTGAATTCCTCTCGTATTCACAAAAGTGCTCGCATCAATATCGCTACTTTTTCCAACTCTCAAATCAAAAATTGGATTTACGGTAAACCAATACCCTTCGCCTTGAATTTGAACAAAATTTTCGTTCCAAAGTTTTCTTCCGGCCCAAGATTTTTTATCTTTCATCAGAAGCTTATTCGCTTCTTCCAAATCATAATATTTTGAAACTTCTGCATAAGAGTACGGTTTTGAAGCCGTGTGATTGTTAGCTCCCACTTGGTTCATTGCTCGGTCAAAAGTCGAATATAAATTATGCGAAAACGGAATATTCAAATGACTTTTCAACTGCGGATTATCGAATTTTTGATACACGATGCTGTCAAATTCGGTCAATTCTTTTTTTCTGTCTCTAAAAACGGAATTCGTTTTCTCGGCAACAGGATTTGCAGTCACCGCATCTGATTTCACCAAAGGAATAGCGATTTTAATCGTATATTTTGCATAGGTAGGATTTCCGTTGTAAGTTGCCGGTTTCACCTTTGGAATCGAAGCAAAAACACGTTTGCTTTCCTCGACCAACGAATTTTCTATGGCATCCACATATTGCACTTTGAAAACGCCGGCGGTATCCACTTCAAAAAGCACGATGACATTTCCATTGTAATTTTTTGCTGTAATTTCTTGTGGAACTTTAAAATTTTCGAAGACAAAATCTTGGAGTTGGTTGTAAAAACAAGCTTCCAGATTTTTAGACTGCAATTCTTCGCAAGCAGGAAAAACAGGAAACTGCTCTCTGTCGCCAACAGCATTTTGGGCTTGAAAAGTAAAAACGCTTAAAAGCAAAAATGCAAACGTCAGGAAATTTTTCATTGATAAAATATACTGGAAATTTTAGTAATCACTTTTTGAAATCTCTCCATTTGCAATCGATTTTGCAGACGAAGTTCCGATTCTTTTTACGCCAAGACGAATCATTTCTTGGGCTTCTTCATAAGTTCTTACGCCACCGGCTGCTTTTACCGGAAGCGGTGATGCATTTTCAAGCATCATAATTATAGTGGGAACTGTCGCTCCGTTTGGCAGATTATCTTCCGTTTTAAAAAATCCGGTTGACGATTTTACAAAAACCGAAGGAATAACATCTTCAGAAAAATTTGAAATCACCACATTTTTTACCAAGCAAGAAAGGTGCATAATTTGTTGGCTGTTTAAAGCCGCAACTTCAATAATCCATTTGACAATTTTGTGATGGGCAAGCCCAAGTTTCGTTCCTTGCAGAATTTCTTCTTTAACAAAATCAATTTGACCTTTTTTAAAAGCTTCATAATTGCAAACAAAATCGAGTTCATCGGCTCCGTCTTCGACTGCTTTTTTTGCTTCTTGCAATTTGTTTTCCAACGAATAATTTCCTTCTGGAAAACCAATTACGGTTCCGACCAAAACTTTTGAATTGGCTTTTGAAATCATTTCTTTGGCCAAAGAAACCATATTTGGGCGAATCATTATCAATTTAAAATTCTCTTCTATGGCTTCTTGAACAAAACCGCTGACTACTTTTTCATTTTCTGAATCGCTCAAACCGGCCTGTTCTGGCGTCTTGAGATAGGTAGAATCTAAATATTGCTTGATATCCATTTGATAAAAATAAAAAAATCCCACCGAAGCGGGATGTTTTTGTAAATTATTTTTTAAACTTTTTTGTATAAATCGCCATCAATAACAATCCAATGGTTGCGCCAATTGTGTTCGCAACAGCGTCTTTCACATCAGCCTGCCGATTATCGGTAAAAGTTGACTGGCAAAACTCTATGAAAATTCCAAAAATTACGGAGAGCATAAATACAATCAAAAAAAGTTTTGGCGTGCTTTCAATTTTATTTTCAAGGTATAAAAACCATAAAATTGAAAATATTGCGTAAAATCCTAAATGCGCCACTTTGTCAATATTCTCCACGTTTGCAGCGGGAACATCAGACATATCAACTAAACAAGCGACCGAAATTGCAATCGTCCAAATAAGCGCTAACGCAAAAAAAAGAACTATTTTTTGATTACGCTCCAATTAAGTTTTTGTAAGCTTCGCTATCTAATAATGAATCGAAATCAGCAATGTCAGCCACTTTTACTTTCACCATCCAACCTTCTCCATAAGGATCAGCATTTACTTTTTCTGGAGTTGTTTCAAGTGATTCATTGAATTCAACGATTTCTCCAGCTAACGGCAAGAATAAATCTGAAACCGTTTTTACCGCTTCCACTGTTCCAAAAACTTCGTCCTTCTCTAAAGTTTGATCTAAAGTTTCAACTTCAACATAAACGATATCTCCTAATTCTTTTTGTGCAAAATCTGTAATTCCTACAGTTGCAATATCTCCTTCTAAACTAACCCACTCGTGGTCTTTTGTGTACTTTAAATTTGCTGGTATGTTCATTGTTTGTTGTTTTTGGGCAAATGTATTATTAACTTCTATATTTTTAAAGTGTTTTCCAAATTAATTTCCAAAGTTATATCGCAATGTGAAACCAGAGCGGATATTTGTCAATGGGAAAGACGTAGAAATCACAGCTTTTGAGAACGAATGATCATAATAGAAAATTGCTGTCAGGTTTTTACTGAATGCGTAATCAGCTGTTAATTTTACTGACCAAATATCTTGACCTCCAGCCAATTGATTGTTATCATAATCCAAATATCTAACAATTGTATTTGTATTTCTCATCGTGAAATCAGCTTTTAAGTTAATATCGCTTCGGATAGTATTCGTTGGATTATCCGCCAATCTTGATGTGATCACAATGTCTTTAAATCGGTAACCAAGACCTAGTGTATATTCTAAACCTTTAACTTCTGTCAATAGATTATTATCAAAACTCATTGACAACGAACGGTCTTTCTTCATTTCTGCCAAGACCTTAAATGAGTTTTTCATTGTAAAATCAAGACGAACTAATGGATTAAATTGTTCCACTAAGTTCACATTTGAAATAATTGTTTTGGTTAACAAGTTACCACTTGCATCAACGGCATCGCGATTTTGATCGTATTCAAAATTAGATCGGAACGCGTTCACCGTATATGACGCTCTGTATGCGTGTTGCAAAGAGAACGCTTTAAACGTTTCTTTGAAGAATTTGTAACGCATCAGACCTGTATATTTAATCGTCCAGTTTGGAATAGGAATATTTCTAAACGCTCCCAAAGATACACCTCCAGCGTCACCACCAGTATAAGCAGCTAAAAATGACGGCAATAATACCGACTGGCTATTTTTTCCGAATCCAACTGGATATCCATCAGACGTCGTTGGGAAGTCAGTTGTTCCATAGTAACTTGATGCCAAACGGTTTGCGACAACCAATCTATTAGTTCTAAAATCATCAAAGGCAGCAGATGAAATTTCATCTGATTTCCCGAACGATGTTTTAATCATTACTGTAGATATTGAGAAATTACCATAATTGTAAGGCGATCTCGAATTGTATGTCCCATCTTCAGAGATGTCATATTGTTCAGAGAAATTCTCAGAATACGAACGGTCTGCAGTTAAGTCGATTTTAAAATCAGGAAACAAATCCATGTTGGCCGTGACATTCAAAATTTTTGAAGAAACTTGCGTGAAATTTTGGTTGAAATCTTGATAATCTGTCAACCAGCCATTTTTTGCCGCTTCATATCTGATATCTGATTGGCTTCCTAAAACGAACCCTATTGATGGTTTTGCTGTTCCTAAGAAACCAACTCCCGGAATAAATCCTGGAAGAACCGTTCCTTCATTTTGAGTATAATTTATCTGAATATTTTTAATACTTGTTGCCACACCAATTAATCCGTCTAAGAAAATATTTCCTTCACCGCTTTGAACCTTGCCTTTTGTAGCCACTTTTTCTCCAGGTTTTGGAGCTGCCAATGGTGCTGGTCTGGCTGCGGTTTTTGGTTTCTTTGTCAAGCCAATATATTTGTATAACAGATCCATGTTTAGTGCGGTATTCAGTCGGTGCGAACCTGCATTTTGAATTGTATTTCCTAAGTTAAATATTCCATCAGATGTTGAAACTGTTGATAACGCATCTGTTGAACGTTGCCAGTTGTAATCTCCCGTATATGAATATGTTGACTTAATAAATGATAGTGCCGGAATTTTATTAATTGGCAAATCATAGTTCAACACTAATTGCTGTACATGCTGATTTGTCTCGCCAATATTCCAGTAATCATCCCAAATTGTGAAATCATCCATTGGGATATTATTTTGATCTAAATAGTTTCTAACAATATTATTTGTAGACGCTGTATAATTGATCTTCAGTGCTTTTGTCAAATTATAATTGAATCCATATTGATAATTAAACATGTAATTTCTTCTGTAAAGCGGACTTAAACCAATTCCCTGAATATCCACGTCTCTATATTCTTGTCTGTTATATTGACGAATAATATTTGAGCTGAACGATACAGTCGATGGCAAATAGTTGATATTAAAATCACTTAACATCTTCCAGTAATTGCTTTTTTTCATAAAAGCCGTTTTCTTGAAAGGCTCAAAAGCTTTTGGTTGAAATGCAAAGTTATAATCTACAGAAGTTCTAACTTGCTGGTCACGCATGTCTTTAACTTCATAATCATGATGCTCCACTTCATTATAAGAATAGGAAAGAGTTAAATTTTCTGGATCATAAAAGTGCTGTTTTTGCTCTGCAGCGCGTTCTTTTTTAACTCCAATAAAATTGATACTCGTTCTTTTTGTATAATCGATTGCTCTGCTTTCAAGATTTTCTCTTTGAGCCGCGTCGCTTGTATTATCTATTAACTCGTCTAACCTAATATCCTGATTAAACGGATCATATTCTGGCGTAATCGTCTCTTCACCAATACCATAATTGAACGGTAAATTAATTCCCCATTTTCTAGGCAATAGTTTTCCAAGATTTACATTCGTTACAATATCATATTGTTTGATGTCTTCACGGCTTCTTTCGTTTGGCCCTTGTTCTAAAGATCCAAAACCTATAGTACTGATTCTTCCTGTCGCAGAAATTGTTGCGAAATCTGCCAAATTACTATCAAAACTCGCAATTGCCGCCATACCACCTTTATTGTCCATTTCGGCTAAACGCAGTTCGTTAAACCAAACTTCACCACGAATATCATCGCCATGACGATTTTTTAAACCAACCATCAGTGTTCTTACCAAGCCGAAATTTGGATTTCCTTTGATACCTAATCTAAGTGGGTTAATTCTTCCAGCAAGTGAACCGTCAAGTTCAAAATCGTTTATATATTTAATACCTAATGGATCTTCAACTAATCCACTAGAATTGCTCATAGCCAAAATTTTTAACTTGGTAAGCAACGCTAAAGACAGGTCAATTTCATTGGCTTCTGGCCAAACCTCTTCTGCCGTTAGAGACTGACTTTGACGTGTCACCTTAAGCGGAATTTCCACTTGGTAGAAGTTTTGAGTAAAGTCATTACCAAATCTAATGAATGCTACCATTTGATCGTCTTGCAGCGACTGAACTTCTGAAGGTTCAGGTAGCGCTTCGGCGTGTAAGAACATTTTCAATTTTTTAAACTGACGCATGTCGACACTAACATTTTTAAAAACACCGCGCGAATCACCAGGCTCCAAACCTCCTAATCCCGGAAGTGCAGCATTTGCTTTTGTAACACGAAGTGAAAGTGACTGCTCATTTTGGTTAATTATTGTATTGCTATTGTAAAGTTGTTCTCTCACAACCCCTGGAGGCGTGACATATTTAATTGGTCGTCTGTCACCATTTTCTTGAATATTTACGGCTAAAACGTCTAAAGCGGTGTCATCTTGATCGTTAACAGAGTCAGTTTGTTCTAGCGGATCCAAGGTTTTAACGTATCTTCTCCATTCTCCGCGAACTAAATCTAAAGCTCCAAAACGCAGAGTAACTTCTTGATCAAACCCAGTTACGAACATTCTCATAAAACGAATTGATCTAAAGTCCGAAATTTCTCCAATTGTGTTTGTTGGTTGCGCAACAGGAATTTTTAATTGGATCCATCTTGCTTTTGTAACTCCGCCACCCGGAAGC
>Ga0265780_10002545_pt1 | contig 24591 bp, 22 predicted proteins | sample P1T30metagenome_FD_192432 | JGI IMG/M metagenome (GOLD analysis project Ga0265780, IMG submission 192432) | Plant litter microbial communities from East Loma Ridge, Irvine, California - P1 T30 | ecosystem: Environmental > Terrestrial > Plant litter > Unclassified | place: USA: California... | reverse complement strand
TGCAATATAACGGCGAAAGTCAACTTTAACCCGGTAAAGTGGTAGCTTTTCCTGATAATAATTTTCCGGCACTTTCTGATACGGCCGATGTCGCGCTGGTGGGCGGTGGGCTGGCGGGCCTGGCGGCCGCCCTCGACCTGGCCGGGCGCGGTCACCGCGTGGTGGTAATCGAGCGCAAGCAATACCCTTTTCACAAAGTATGCGGCGAGTACGTGAGCCACGAGGTGGGCCCCTACCTGCGCCGCTTGGGCGCCGACCCGGCGCCGCTGGGGCCGGCGTATATCAGCCGATTTCGGCTGTCGTCGCCGGCCGGGCGCGTGCTCGATAGCCCGCTCGATATGGGCGGCTTTGGGGTGAGCCGCTACCAGCTCGACAATTTTTTGTATGGGTTGGCGCAGGCGCGGGGCGTGCAGTTTATGCTGTCGGCCACGGTCACGGACGTAGCTTTTGAGGCGGCCGCCGACCGCCACACGCTGACCCTGGCCGATGGCCGGCAGCTCGCGGCCCGGCTGGTGCTGGGCAGCTACGGCAAGCGTAGCGCGCTGGACCGGCAGCTAAATAGGCCCTTTTTTGGGCAGCGCTCGCCTTATCTCGGCGTGAAGCACCACCTGCGCCTGCCGGGCTTCCCGCGCGATTTGATAGCGCTACACAACTTTCGGGATGGCTACGCCGGAATTTCGGCCATTGAAGACGACAAGCTGTGCTTTTGCTACCTCACCACCCGCGCCAACCTCAAGCCCCACGGCACCATCGCGGCGCTCGAAAGCGAGGTGCTGGCACAAAACCCGCACCTGGCCGACATTCTGCGCCACGCCGAGCGGCTGTACCCGCAGCCCGAGGTGATTAACGAAATTTCCTTCGCCCCCAAGCAGCCCGTAGAGCAGCACCTGCTGATGCTCGGCGACGCGGCCGGCCTCATCACGCCACTCTGCGGCAATGGCATGGCCATGGCGCTGCACGGCGCGGCGCTGGCCGCCCCGCTGGCCGACCAGTACCTGCGCGGGCAGCTAGCGCGCCCAGCCCTGGAAGCCGCCTACGCCCAGGCGTGGCGGTGCACCTTCGGGGCGCGGCTGCGGGTAGGGCGGGCGGTGCAGCGCCTCTTTGGCGGGCCGGTGCTGAGCGAACTGGTGGTGGGTGGCCTGCGGCACTGGCCCGCCGCCGTGCGGGCGCTGATGCGCCAGACGCATGGCGCCGAGTTTTGAGGTAGAGACGCATACTTGCGTCTCATCGTTGTTAGGCTCGTCTAACGTGAGACGCAAGTATGCGTCTCTACCTCATCGAATTCCGCATTTAAACAGCAAGCCACTGCGTAAAATCCGGGCATGCGCTTGCCAAAACCGGCCCACCTGCGTAAGTAGAGCTTTAGCACTGATTGATTGGCGAGAGTTAATGACTATACGCTCACAATCAACTAACAATCAACCACTACCCTGAATGCCCAGCTACCTGGGTGCCATCGGCACCGCTACCCCACCCCACCGCCTGGCGCAGCCCGTCATTGCCGATTTTATGGCGCAGGCCCTGGAGCTGGACGCGGATGGCACGCGCAAGCTGCGGGCACTCTACCGAGCCTCGGGCATTGAGCACCGCCACTCGGTGCTGGCCGACTACGGCCGGGCGGCGGGCGAGTACGAGTTTTACCCCAATACCGTGGGCCTGGAGCCCTTCCCAACGGTGAGCCAGCGCATGGCGGCCTACCGGCGCGAGGCGCTGCCGCTGGCCGTAGCGGCGGTGCAGGCGTCGCTGGCACTGGCGCCCGGCATAGAGGCAGCTAGTCTCACGCACCTCATCACAGTGAGCTGTACGGGCATGTACGCGCCGGGCCTCGATATTGAGCTGGTGTCGGCGCTGGGGCTGCGCCCGAGCGTGCGGCGCACCTGCGTCAACTTTATGGGCTGCTACGCGGCCGTGAATGCCCTGCGGCTGGCCGACAGCATCGTGCGGGCCGAGCCCACGGCGCGGGTGCTGGTCGTGAGCGTGGAGCTGTGCACCCTGCACTTCCAAAAAAGCCACGACGCCGACCACCTCGTGAGCAACGCCCTCTTTAGCGATGGCGCGGCGGCGGCTCTGGTGCTGGGGCAGCCGCTGCCCGGCCCCACGCCGTGCCTGGCGCTGCAAGCCTTCCACTGCGGCCTGGCTCCCGAGGGCACCCGCGACATGGCCTGGCACATCGGCGACACGGGCTTCGAAATGACGCTTTCGGGCTACGTGCCAGCGCTCATTGAGCGCGGTATCGGCCCGCTCATCGCCGAGCTGCTGCGCGAGCTGCCGGTCGAGCTAGCCGATATCCGGCATTTTGCCCTGCACCCCGGCGGCCGCAAGATTCTGGAAGCCATTGAGAAAGCGCTGGGCCTCAGCAAGCACGACAACCGCCTGGCCTACCAGGTGCTGCGCGACTACGGCAATATGTCATCGGCCACGGTGCTCTTCGTGCTGCGCGAGCTACTGGCGGCCGCCACGCCCGCCGATACCGGGGCCAACGTGCTCAGCTGCGCCTTTGGGCCGGGCCTCACGCTGGAGGCGATGCTGCTGGAGGTGTGCGGCCTTCAACTGTGAAACCTAAGGCTACGGGGCTTTTTACGTGTTGTAAAGGGTCGTTTACAGTATGTAAAAAGCTTACCTATTGCTGATAGAAAGCACTCTTTGCTAATAACTTGACGTATTGGTCATCTAGCAAATCGCAATCGACACCTACACTTTCCGTGTACCGTTTAAATTTCCAAGAGTCAAAGCAATAGCTACCCATTTCATCAAGGTCAAAAGACACGAGCTTTCCTTCCTTGAATTCTATCATGCACCCAGCCCCATGCATGCCATAGTGAATAGTCCTTGCCACATCTAAGAAGCCCGTTCGGTCCAACTGCTTGCTCCGCCATTGGTGTATGGCATTTGGGATTTTAAATCGCTCTTCTAACAGCTGAAGAACGAGCCGAATATCCTGGCCATAATCAGCAAGCAAGCGCAATACTTCTGTTTCTTGTAGAGGCATACTAGCGGCGCTGGATTGGATAGAACTTTATAAAATGCTACATTCAGTAAGGTGGAAGTAGCAGGAATAAAGTGCTTTATTCTCAGACTTGTCCGAGATGTGGGATTATGTTAAGTGACAAAAGGGAGAAAAGCCTTCGCCTCGTCGCGGCGGTCTTTTCTCCCTTTTGTTCAATAATTATGCTGTCTGTGACTGTGCAGCTTTAGCCGAACTTGTAGTTCAGCCCAAGAGAGGTGTTTAGAAAGAGGCGGTCACTGAACCTGTAATAGTTCTCTCCCACTACCATGCTCACTAAACTAGAGGCCGTTAATTCTAGGTGGTTGGAGATGGCAGCGCGCACAGCTGGCCCTAGCGTCAAATTGAATCTAGTGTCGGAAGTGCTAGACTCATCATAAAGGGAGGAAGAAAAGCTGGTCCGGCCTGTTGCATGTACCAGTGTAGCACCACCTAAAATGTCGAATTGAACAGGAGTAGCGGGTGCAGTGACCGTATAGCGGAGTAGCGCAGGCACCAGGAAATATTTCGTCCTGACGGTCACGTCTCCTACTGGGTTTGGATTAGCAATCGTCTCTTGCTTGCCGTGATAAGAAAAGCCAACTTGAAGCGCCCAGCGCGGCGTGAAGAGCAGGCCGGCCGTCAGCGACGGACCGAGGCTTCGCGGTACTATCCCCTGGTCCTTAAAGGGAAGGTTGGATAACAGATTAGCCCCAACACCGACGTAAAAACGTGATGAGGGCGGGGCTGTTTGAGCGTAACTAGACAACGGTAGCAAGGTGCCTAGCAAACCAGTAGTGAGTAGTAAGTGAGAAAGCATTAGCTAACAGGAAAAGGAAATCTGCCAACGCAAATTGCGTTCAGGAAGTGTGCTAATTGAATGTAATGATTGAGCTTGTCACGTTACTTAAACGAATGTTCAAGAAACGTGACAAGCTTGTTTAACAAATAGAAGATTAATTGGAAACGCTTTTCAAAGCTACTTGAGCATATAAAAAGCCAGGCCCTACTGCACCGCATCCCCCCGCAGCTTCCGAAACCGCTTCCTGGCCTCGGCCACGTAAATGCTGCCGGGGTACTTGGTCAGGAGCTGCTGATACAGGGTTTGGGCCTGCGCCCGGTCCTTCACGTCCTCCTCCTGAATGCGGGCCAGCAGGAACAGCGCATCGTCGCTGAGCACGTCGAATTTGGGGTTTTCGGTGAGCAGCTTGAGGGTGGCGGTGGCGCCGGCGTAGTCGCCGGTGCGGCGTTGCAGCTGGGCTTTCAGGTACAGCGCATCGTCGGTGAGGGCGTGGCCGGGGTAGTTGCGCAGCAGGTTGTTGAGGCCGGTTTGGGCTTCGGTGAGCTTGTTTTGGAACACCTGCTGCTCCACGGCCGCGTAGGCTTTCAAACCCAGGCCCAACGTATCCTCGGCCGTATTTTCCTGAATGAGCAGCGAGAGCTGCATGGCGTCGTTGGCGATTTCGCGGGTGGTGGCTTCCTTCAGAATATCGAGGTGGCTCTGCGCCAGCTTAAAGTCGCCGGCGAAGTAGCTCAGGCGGGCGTTGCGCAGCTTGGCCTCGTAGCCGAGCGGCGCTTCGGGGTGAGCTTTTTCGACTTGCGAGTACAGCAGGGTGGCTTCCCAGGGTTCGCCTTTCAGTAGGTACAGGTCGCCGAGGGTGGTTTTGGCGGCATCTACTACGTCGGCACTGGCGCGGGGCATGGCCACTATCTCCTGCAAGATGCTCATGGCCTTGGCCTTATCGTCGAGCACGAAAGCGTAGAGGTCGGCCAGGCTGCGCATCACCGGCGCGGTGTCGGGCGTGCGGCTCAGCTCGGTGAGCAGGCTTTCGTACTCGGTGGCCAGAGCGCGCACCTTGGCTTGGTCTATGGGGTAGGTGTCGCGCACCTGGGCCTCGCGGGCTTGCAGCAGGCGCTGCCGCGCCACCTGAAAATACGGCCCCTGGCGCTGCTCGCGCACCACATACTCGTAGGCCGCAATGGCGCTTTCGTAGTCCTTGTTGCGCTCCGCGATGCTGCCCAGCAGCAGCACGCGCTCGCCCTTGGTGCCCGCCCGCCGGTCGAGGGCGCGCGCCTGAATGAGCGCCCCGGCAAAGTCGTGGCGCTGCACTTGCAGCCACAGCAGCAGCTCGCTGTAGGACGCCTGCTCGGGGTGCTCCTGCACGGCCGTGAGCAGCAGTTTATCGAGCGTGTCGAAGTCCTTTTCATCGTGCAGGGCGTTTTGCAGCATGTTGCGCACGAAGGGCAGTTGCTTTTCGTCTTGCTGCACCAGGCGCAGGGTTTCGGCTAGTAGCTTGCTCTGCTGCTGCCCCTGCGTGTAGAGCTGAATGAGCTGCGGCGCGTACTCCGAGTTATTCTTAGCCAACTCGCGACCGCGCAGGTAGGTACGCTCGGCCCAAATTGGCATTTCGCGGCGGCCAAACTCGGCGGCCACCGGCCCCACCTGCGTCGGCGTCAGCTGGCCGATAACTTTCTGATACTGCTTCTTGGCCGCCAGCGTGTCGCCGCTCGCCGCCAAAATACCGCCCAAATACACACCGTAGCCACCCTCCTCGGGGTGCTGCTTGATAGCCTTTTTCAGCAGCTTCTCAGCCTCTTTATACTGCTTTTTGGCTTGCAGCGCGGCCAGGTAGTCGGGCAGCACGGCCGGGCTGGTTTGCTCGGCTTCCTTGAGCTGGCCAAAAAGGAAAATCGCCTTATCGTACTCGCCGCGCTGGGCGTAGTCTTTGGCCAGCGTGGCCCCGCTCACGGGTGCCCACGAGCCGGGGCGCGGCGGCCCGCCCTGCGTGGGCTGTGCGTGCAGGGGCGCGGCCAGCGCCAAGCCCAGCGGCAGCAGCAACGAAATACGACGCATCGAATAAATAGCCATAGAGAAACAGGGCGCCACGCGGCTTTTTGGGGCTAAACGGCAATCGGCTGCCCAACCGTTCAAACCGCTACTTGCGCTGGCCGCCAAGTTAGGCCTTGGGGTCACTATTTTTTACCAAAGGCTCAAAACCCTTCGCCCACTACCCCACCCTACCAACGCAAAACCGGCGGCCTCCTCTCGGAAGCCGCCGGCTTTATTCACTGGTTTTCGCTTGCGCTTAGAAGAACTTCGAGCGGTTGTCTTTCACGTTGGCGTGGCCCTTAATGGCCTCGTATATCAAGCCATCCTGGCGCTGCTGGCGCTGTTGAGCGAGCTGCGTGCGCACGGCCTTCACATCGCCGGGCGTAGCGGGCGTGATGCTGGTGCCTTCTACCACCAGCACGCCCTGCTCGCCCTGGATGGGGGCCGATTTCTGGCCCGGCTTCAGGGTAAAGGCGCGGCCCACGGCGTCGGGCTCGAAGCCTACGCCGGGGATGGTGCTCTGGCTCTGGTTTACCGCTTCGGCGGTTTGCACTACGGCCCCGTTGCCAGCGATTTTGGCCATGTCTTCGAGCGAGCTATTTTTGCCTTGCAGCTTCGCCATAATTTCTTTGGCTTTCAGCTCGTTGCGAACCGCAGCAGTTAGCTCGGGCTTGATGCTGGCCACGGTGGCGGTGCCCTTCTCGCGGGTGTCCACGAGGGCCGCCAGAATGTGCTGGTCACCGATGTCAAACAGCTGCACGTCGCCTACGTTGGTCTTGCTGCCATCCGGCCCAAAGCCGAAGGCCCAGCGCACGATTTCGCGGGCGTTCTGGATGTTGCCGACCGAGCGGGCGTTGGCATCGAGGTTCTTGGCTTCCTGCTTTTGCAGCGTCTTGTCCTTGGTAACCAGCTGGCGGAAGGCTTCAAGGTCAGGCGCGTCGGCCTTGAGCTGCTGGGCGCGGTCGTAGGTCGCGTTTTGGGTAGCTTCGCTCGGCTGCACGGCTTTCAGTACCGAAGCTACCTGGTAGGTATTCTCCGACTTCTTGCCCGTCACCTTAATGATGTGGTAGCCGAAGTTGGTTTCGGTCAGCGTGGGCAGTAGGCCCAGGCCGGGCGCTCCAAAAGCCGCCTTGCTGAATTCGGGCACCATGCTGGTTTTGTCGAAGTAGCCGAGGTCGCCGCCTTTGTCCTTGGTGCCGTCGGTGCCGTACTGCTTAGCCATGGCCGCAAAGTCGGCCCCGGCTTTTATTTTATTCAGAATGTCCTGCGCCTGCGCCTTCACGGCGGCTTTGGCTTCGGGCGTCATCTGCGGGTCGGTTTTGAACAGGATGTGGCTCGCCTGCACCGTCGGCTTGGGCTTCTCGCCGGTTACCTTGTAGATAGCCAGCGTATTGCCTACCGCGTACGGGCCGTAAACCTGGCCTACGGCCAGCGGCTGGCTGGTGAGCTGCTGCGGCAGTTGGCCAGTGGTGAGGTAAGCGCCGCTGTAGGGCTGCTCCGAGTTTTGCTTAGCAAACAGCGAGTCGTTGGGCGCGGTGCGGAACTGCTGGGTTAGCGCGTCCATGTTCTGGCGAATAGCGGCGCTGTCTTCCTTGCTGGCTACTTCGGGCACCACAATGTACTCGATGCTGCGGCCGTCCTCTACCTTGTAGCGGCCCTTGTGGCGGTCGAGGTAATCTTGCAGCTGAGCATCGGTGGGCTTCACCGTCGAGTCCGATACGCTGCTGTAGGGCACGAACAGGTAGCGGAAGCTCGCCTTGGCGTTCTGGGCCTCATCGAAGCGCTTGGCTTCGACCGAGGTCACGTAGACCGAGTTTTTGAGCAGCGCGTTGTACTTCTGGAGCGGGCGGTCGAAGTCGCGCAGCGCCGTTTCGAAGTTGTGGTAAGCGGCCTGCGATTCGGGCGGCAGCTTGTCGAGATTTTTGAGGTAGTCAATCAGGCGCGCCTTGTCGAACTGCCCGGTCTTGGGGTCCGTGAAGGCTTGCTTGAGGCTGGGCGTAATATTGTCGCCCTGCACCAAGTCCACCAGCTCGTCGTCGGGCGTGGTCAGGCCCAGCTTCTCAAACTCGGGCTGGTAGGCACGGCGGGCCAGCAGTTGGTTCCAGGTTTGCTCGCGCAGGTAGCTCAGGGCCTGGTCGTCGGGCGGGCGGCCCTGCTGCTGGGTAAAGTTTTGCTTGGCCTGCTCTAGCGCGGCAGTGAATTCGGGCAGCTCGATTTTCTTGCCGTTTACCTCCCCTACTACCTGGTCGTTGCCGCCAAATAGCCGGTTGCGGCCCCCAATCAGGTCGCCACCCACGATGAAGAGCAGCATCCCGATGGCGACGGCGCCGACAGCTACCCCCGATTTTTCACGAATCGTGTTAATTAAAGCCATTTATAAACTTAGAAAATGTAAACGCTCCTGGTCAAATGAGGCGCAAAATAACCACAATTTGCCGAAAGTGCCAAGCTGCGCCGCTATTCAGAAGGCTCTGACTAGTAAAGCCTGTCATGCAGAGCGCAGCGAAGCATCTCGCGTGGTGCAGTAACTAGTAGCGTAAAAGTTTGCTGCGCCACGCGAGAGGCTTCGCTGCGCTCTGCATGACAACCATTCTAGTACTTACCGCCGTTTTTTCTTTGCGCCCGGCTTGCCAGACTTGGCTGGCTTGTTCAGGGCCGCCACTTGCTTTGCTACCTCTATTTCTTTGGCCTGCCGGGCTTCCTGCCGCCGCCAGTACTGCAAGGGCAGCCAGCAGGCCAGCGAAACCATGTATATCCAGTAGTTGCCCACCAAGTCGTTTTGCAACACGGTCTGGTAAGTGGCAATCACGAATGTGACCACGCCCAGCGAAAACAACACTGTTTTTAGCAGCGACTTATCAAATTTCATAAACTGCGCAGGCTAGATGCCCTGGGCTTTCGCCTGGTCAAGCGTAAACGTGCCGACGGGCCGCAAAATTCGGTAGCGCGAAAAGTCTTCGTTGGCACTCAGCCCAAAGCCCGTGAGCACTTCGGTCGGCGTTTGCACGCGCACCGCCATGGCGGTATCGGTGTAAATCTTGCGCTTTAGCTTGTCGTAAAACAGCTCCTCGGTGCGCAGCGTTTGCTGCTGCGGCACGTTGGCCACCCGCACATCGCCACGCATGATGTAGAGTTGCTTGGCTTTATCGAGCTGGCCAAATCTAGCGTCCAGCGTGTTGACTATCACTTTGCCGGGCTTGTCGTAGACCTGCACTTTCACGCTCTTGCGGTAGAGCATATCGCCGTTTTCGTACTGCTGCTCGAGCGGCGCCGTGAGGCGTAGCTGCAAGCGGGCCGAGTCGCTCACCAGCGTCTCCACGTTGGTGGTTTCGACGAGCGGGCCGCTGTACACGATGGGCTTGGCCGCTTCGTCGTCCTTTTTGGTGCAGCTGGCCAGCCCGAGCGCGCCAAGCGCCACCACCGCCAGGTACCGATTACGCGGGAATAGCATGATTACTGGAGGCGGCGCTTGATAAACCAGCGGTTGCTGAGCGTGACGCCCAATTGCGCCCGCAGGTAGTTTTCGCGCACGTTGCTGCCACCGGTGCCGCCCCCAAAGAGGTAGTCGGTATTGCCCCGAACGCCATACATGAAGCCTAGGCTGATAACCGTCGATTCGAGGGAGGTAGCCGTGGGCAGCGGGAACGCGAAGCCCCAGCTCACGGCCCGGTCGTAGAGCACCTGCCCACTGGGGCGGTAGGGCATTTGGGCCACATTTAGGCCAATACGGTAGGTTACGCGCTGAAAGTAGTGCTGCACCGAGCCGGGGTCGGGGGTGTACTCGCCACCGGCCGCCACGCGCCACGTATTGCCGAGCTTTGCATTTAGCCCGTCGGCAAAGCCCTGATATTTAGCCCATTGCTGCCAGCCAGCATCTACATTAATGGAGTAGTTGCGGCCATTATCGACCGAAATACCGCCCTGCGAGAGCATCGGGATATAGGTGCGGCCTACATCTTCGAGCAGGTTGATGGTAGTGCCCGCAATAGTCGCCTGGTTGGCATCCTGCTGCTCCAAGGTGCGGCGGCGCGTCACTTTGGTATTGGTCGGGAAGGTTTGGGTGGCACCTACGTTCAGGTTCAGGTCCTTGCCGAGCTTGTGGCGGTAGTGCAGCGAAGCCCGCATCAGGAAATCGGCGTAGCGCAACTGCTCGCGCTCCACTACCGTTTGCTGGGAGCTGATGGCCGTGCCGTTGCTCTGGTCGAGGGTACCAAACAAGTACGACGCGCTGCCACCGATGTTGAGGTCGCGGAAGACGTGAATACCGTGGGCAAAATAGGCTTCTGACAGTCCGCCCGTGCCCTCAAAGGTGCGGCGAGCCAGCACAAACGGGTCGCCGTTTACGGCGGCCGTCTGGGTTATCTGGTAATCAATCGAGCTATACGGCCTGAGGCCCGCCGCCGCCGACCATCGCTTGTTAATGGGCACGGCTAACGACAAATAGGCCAGCGTAATACTCCCCGTGCGGTACGAGTCGGTGGCGTTGCGCACGCTCTTGTACTGCCCACTAAAACCCGCCTCAAACATCGTGCGGGGCGTGTACACCAGCAGCGCCGGGTTAGCATCGTTGATGTTGCCGGTATTAGGCGCCGCCTGGCCGGTGCCGCCCATACCCATTTGGCGCACCCCACCCAGGTTGCCATTCAGGTCGCCCAGGCCAATACGCGAGTAGGGCGAGTTGCCCAAACCCTGGCCCAGGGCCGAGCCCGCCAGCAGGAGCGGCGCAGCCGTCAGCGCGGCCAAAAGTAGTTTTTTATCGGTCAACATTATAGCGTAAAATCCGGTCCAGGCCAATGAGCACCAGTTCGGGGACTACAAAGATAAAGCCCAAGTCCGCAGCCAACCGCGGGCGCAGGTGGGCGGCATCGCCGCCCGTCAGCACCAGGCCCAGGCCGGGGTAGCGCCGCCGGTATTCAGCCACCAAGCCGTTTACCTCCGCCGCTGCCCCGTGCAGCACCCCGCTCAGCAGCGAAGACGCCGTGGAGTCGCCAATTAGTTGCACCGACGCATCAGGTTCGGGTAATTCAAGCAGCGGTAGCCGTCCTGTGAACGTGTGCAGCGCCCGCAGCCGCATGCGCAGCCCCGGCGCAATACTACCGCCGTGGTACGTGTTCTCGGCTACCAAATCGAGTTTCAGCGCGGTGCCCGCGTCGAGCACCAGCGTGGGCTGACTGGGGCGCAAGTACCCCGCGCCTACCGCCCCCGCCAGCCGGTCGGCGCCCAGCGTGTGCGGCGTGGCGTAGGCATTGCCCAGGGGCACGGGCGTGAAACCAGGCCGCAGAGGCAGTATTTTGCCCAGGTAGTCGCGTAGCTCGTGCAGCCAGGGCTGGGCTTCCGCTTCGCTGACCACCGAGGCCAAAATGGCGTGTTCGGGCTGGTGCTGCTGCCACAGCGCGGCTAGCTCGCCGGGCGTGGCCAGCACGCCGCTCTCCCGCAAGCCAGACGCAGTAAAAACCCCGTATTTCAGGGCTGTATTGCCCAGGTCGAGCGCTAGCGTGGTCATAAATCAAAAAGGGCGTTGTCAATAAATAACTTATCAACAACGCCCTTTTTAAAACTTTACATAAAGTACTTCAACCGGATAACTTCCTGCTCGCTCAAAAAGCGCCACTTGCCGCGAGGCAAGTCCTTCTTGGTGATGCCAGCGTACTGCACCCGGTCGAGGGCAATTACATCGTAGCCCAAGTGCTCAAAAATGCGGCGCACAATGCGGTTGCGACCGATGTGCAGCTCGATGCCCACAAAGTGCGGGTTGCCGGCCACCACGGCCACGTCGTCTACTTCGGCTTTGCCGTCTTCCAGCTCCACGCCTTCGCTGATTTCGCGCAGGTGCTCAGCCGTGAGCGGCTTGTCGAGCTCAGCCTGGTAAATCTTCTTGTTGCGGTGCGACGGGTGCGAAAGCTTTTGGGCCACTTCGCCATCGTTGGTGAAAAGCAGCAGCCCCGTGGTGTTGCGGTCGAGCCGGCCCACCGGGAAAATCCGCTCTTTCGACGCCGTACGGATGAGGTCCATCACCGTTTTACGGCCTTCGGGGTCGTCGGTGGTCGTGATAAAATCCTTGGGCTTGTTCAGCAGCACATAAACCAGCTTCTCGCGGTTGAGGTTGGTTTTGCCGTACTGCACCGTGTCGGTGGGCTGCACTTTGTAGCCCATTTCCGTCACCACCTCGCCATTCACCCGAATTTCGCCGGCGGCAATCAGTGCGTCGGCTTCGCGGCGCGAGCAAATGCCCGCGTTGGCGATGTAGCGGTTCAAGCGCATTTCTTCGTTGCCGAAGTCTTCCTCGCTCGCCCGGCGCTTGTTGCCGCGAGTTTTGTCGTTTTCGTAGTGCTTCAGGTTTTTGTAATCGGGCGCTTCACCCGGCTTCTCGCCATACTTCGGCTTGTCAGCCCGGTTTTCGGCCCGGCCATAGCCCGTACTCGAGCGCGGGCCGCTCTCGGCAGCGCGTAGCGCCTCGCGGCGCTCGCGGAACGTGCCACCCGTGCTGGGCCGCTCGCCCGTGCTACGCGGCTTATCGAAGCTGCCCGCTGCCCGCTCACCGTAGGGCTTGCGTTCGCGGTCGCCGTAGCTGCTGCCGCCTTCACGGCTGGTGCTGCGCTCACCGTGGGGCTTGCGCTCGCCACGGTCGTTGTTGAAGCCACTGCCGGTGCGTTCGCCATACGGCTTGCGCTCACGGTCGCCACCAAAGCTGCTGCCGCCACGCTCGCCATACGGCTTGCGCTCGCTGCTACCACCTTCGCGCTTATCAAAGCTTCGGCGCTCAGAGCGGCCTTCGCTTTGCTCACCACCCTCGGTGCGTGGGCGCGGCGAAGGCCCGTAGTTAGCAGCCTTGCCTGCACCACGCTCCTCAAATGCCGAGCGCTCGTTGCGCCCGGTGTAAGCGGGGCGCGCTTCAGCAGCGGGGGTCGGGTTTTCGGGGTCTTGCTTGATAAATTTGCGGTTGCGCTGGCCGGCTGCGCCACGCGGCACAGTGGGCTTGCCCTCGTAGCGCACCGGCTGGCCCTGCCAGATTTGCTTGGGTGGGTAGGCGGGGCGCTCGCTGCGCTCCTCACGGCCACGGCGCTCGCCGCCCTCGCCCGCGTCGAAGCGCCGGGCTGGGCGAGCTTCGCCGCTGTTGTAAGGCTTGCGCTCACGGTCGCCGAAGGCACCCGGAGTACCGCCCTCTCTGGAGCGTTCGCCGCCGAAGCCGCCTCGGTTGCCACCTTCGCTAGCACGCCCGCCGCCAAAGCTGGGCCGGCTGCCACCTTCGCTAGAGCGGCCACCGCCGAAGCTGGAGCGGCTACCGCCCTCGCTCGGGCGGCCGCCACCAAACTTGTTGCCGCCGCCCTGCCCAAAGGAAGGCCGCGACCCGGCGTATTCGCTCCGGCCAGCGGGCCGGTCGCCGCCGCGTCCAGCATCGCCACCACGCGGGGCGCCATAGCCGCCACTGTTGCCACGCGACTCATAGCCTCCCCGGACTTCGGGACGGTTGGAGCGCTCGGGGCGGCCGCTGCCACCTGCCGGGCCGCGCCGGCCGGACTTGTTATCTGAAAAATGTTGCTTAGCCATACTGGTAGTGCGGGGTTGCTAGGTGCGGGTTATTGGATGTACTGGTAAGCCAGCTTTTGGTTTTCGGCAGTTGTTGCCGGCTGGCTTCCTCAAACCACGGGGCAACCTGCTATAAAAAAGGCCCGGACCCGCTAGCTGGCCGCCAATGCGCCAGCCACGGGTCCGGGCCAGAGAATCTGGTACTGCTTAGTCGCGGCGGGCCATTTTGGCCTCAATGGAGTGCTGGGTGTGCGGCACGGCGCGCAGGCGCTCCTTGGGAATGAGCTTACCCGTGCCGATGCACACGCCATACGTGCCGTTTTTGATGCGCAACTGCGCGTTTTCGAGCTGCTGAATGAACTTCATCTGGCGCGAAGCCAACTGATTAAGGCTTTCTTTCTCAGCCGTTTCAGCACCATCTTCCAGCACCTTCAGCGAGGCGGCCGTAGTGTCAGTGCCCGACTCGTTATTGCGGGTCAGCGTTTCTTTGATGAAAGACAGCTCTTTACGGGCAGCCGTGAGTTTATCTTGGATAATTTTGTCAAACTCCGCCAAATCTTCGCGCGAGTAGCGCAGGTTTTCCTCAGACATTGAAAGGGAAGGCATAAAGGGTAAGTCAATAGCTAGCTCGCGCCAGTTCAGCAGCCAAACACCAAACCTAGCTAAATAGTTTAGTATCGGTTAGTTTGCCCTGTTGGCAATGCTCTGGCTAAGCTATTATATAAGTACTTAGGCCACCACAAAGATAACGCCAGGGCGGTAGTTTGAAAGCGCCCAGCCTAAAAGCCCAGCATCTGAATAGCGGCCACGGCGGCATCTACGCCCTTGTTACCGTGCTTGCCGCCGGTGCGGTCCCAGGCCTGCTCCAAGGTATTGGTCGTTACCAAACCAAATATTACGGGCTTGTTGTACTTCAGGCCTACCGTGGTTAGCCCCTGGGCCACCGCGTGGCAGATGTAATCGTCGTGCTTCGTATCGCCTTTGATAACTACCCCAAGGCAAATAACGGCGTCTACTTCCTCGTGCTGTGCCAAAAACTGCGCGCCCAGCGTTAGCTCGAAGCTGCCGGGCACGGTGTTGCGGAACACGTTTTCGGGCTTAGCACCGTGCTGGAGTAGCGTCTCGTAGGCACCGGCGCTCAGCGTGTCGGTTAGCTCACGGTTCCACTCGGCCACTACTAGCCCAAAGCGTTTTTCACTGATGTCAATAAAGCCTGAGTTGTCGTAGGTGCTCAAGTTATGTAGTTCGGTTGCCATGATATGCAGATTAAAGGAGTCAAAATACCCCGTTAGGATGGTGTTGGCGGGCGAGCTACTTAGTATAGCTCGCGCTCGCCAAACCCAGTACAAAGTAAGCCTACGGGGCTGCTATAAACGACCAACGGCACCCCTCCCGCAGGAAGAGTGCCGTTGGCAACTAGCGTGAGCTAGCTTGTAGCTTATTGCTGAAGCCGGGCCTTCGCCTGACGAGCCTCGCCAACCTCCTGCGAGGTAGCGTATTCGTCGATGATGCGGTTGTAAGCCTTTAGCGCGCCTTCGTTGTCCTTAGCCGTCTCGAGCGCCACGCCTTGCTTGAGCAAGTAGCCGGGCGTGAAGTATTCATTGGCTTTGTAGTCGGCAGCCTTGCCGTAAAGCTCGGCGGCCTCTTTTGCTTTGCCTTGCTCTAGCTGCGCATCGCCCATCAAGGAATAAGCACGGGCCTGCACCAGGTAATCATCCGAGCTGAACTTGTCGAGGGCGGTATACGCCTCCGCAAACTTGCCTTGCTTGAGTAGGGCCACACCCGCGTAGAAATTGGCGAGGTTACCGGCTTTGGTGCCGCTGTATTCACTGGCTACTTTGTTCAGGCCAGGCAGCTTGCCGTCGCCCTGCAAAGCGGGCTTGAGCGAGTCAGCTTCCCAGTTATCGACAGCCCGGAACATGGCGGCCTGTGCTTGGCTATCCTGCTGGCCGCGCCAGTAGTTGTAGCCAAAAAACCCACCTACCACCACTATCACGGCTAGTAATGCACCCAACAGCAAGGTGCGGTTGCGACGCAAAAAGTCCTCCGAATCGGCTAGCCGGGCGGCCAGCGCATCGGGGTCTTCGAGCAGCGGGTTCTCGGTCACGTAGTTTTCTTCGGCCGGGGCCAGCGGGTCGGTCGAAACGGGCCGGACGGGTTGGCGAGCGCCCGGCGTCTTGCCGGTGTAAGGAATTTTAGACATCAGCTAGGATAGCTCAACGGCGCGGCTCCTTATGAGAGTCGCGCCGCAGATGGGGCCGGCGTGAAAATGCGCCAACCGAGTGTCAGTTAAAAATGATTAATCGCGAATATAAGGGTAATCGGTCTGCACGTACACATCCTCGTACAGTTCGGAAGCTTCGGGGTAAGGCGAGTTCTCGGCAAACTCAACCGCTTCCAGCACGCGGGCCTTTATCTTCTCATCAATGGCAGTGAGGTCGTCCTCGGTAGCCATGTTGTTGGTCAGAATAGTGTGGCGCACCGCCTCGATGGTATCGCGCTGGCGGTACTCTTCCAGTTCCTCCTTGGTGCGGTACTTCATGGGGTCGCTCATCGAGTGGCCCTTGTAGCGGTATGTTTTGAATTCCAGGAAAGTGGGGCCTTCGCCAGCACGAGCGCGCTCAGCGGCGCGGGCCACGGCGTCGTGCACGTCTTCCACGTTCATGGCATTCACGGGCTCCGAAGGCATGTCGTAGCCCCGGCCGATGTGGTAAAGCTCGGTTACGTTAGAAGTGCGCTGCACCGACGTACCCATGGCGTAGCCGTTATTTTCGACCACAAAAATCACGGGTAGCTTCCATAGCATGGCCATGTTGAATGCCTCGTGCAGGGCACCCTGGCGCACGGCACCATCGCCCATGTAGCAGATGCAGAGCTTACCGGTTTTGTTGTACTTCTCGGCAAAGGCAATGCCCGCGCCCATTGGCACCTGCGCACCCACGATGCCGTGGCCACCCATGAAACCAACTTCTTTATCGAACATGTGCATCGAGCCACCTTTGCCCTTCGAGCAACCGGTGACCTTGGCAAACATCTCGGCCATCACAGCATTGGGCGACGTGCCCAGTGCCAGCGGGTGGGCGTGGTCGCGGTAAGCTGTGATGTACTTGTCACCTTTCTCCAGCGCCGACACAGCCCCGGCTACGCAAGCCTCCTGGCCAATGTAGAGGTGGCAGAAGCCTTTGATTTTTTGCTGACCGTAGAGCTGGCCAGTTTTTTCCTCAAACTTGCGAATGAGCTGCATTTGCTCGTACCAAGTCAGATAAGTCTCCTTCGGAAACTTAGGCTCGGCCGGCGAGGTGGCGGTGGGCTCCCCTTCAGGGTTGCCACCGGCATGCGCATCGGGTAGCACTTCTACGGCCGGCTGCTGCACGGTCTCTACACCCGTGGCTTCATGCACCGTCGTGGGCGTTTCGGCCCCGTTGCTGTTGCTACCTTTCGCGCCCTTCGACGCATCCTTTACTTTCGACTCCGCCATAATTTGGGGTATATATTTTCGCGTTGGGAGGGCGAAATTACGTAATTCTATCCGTAGTTACGTAATCCTGTTTAGTACTCTCTGCAACCGCCCTTAATGACGCTCGACCAGCTCCACCTGCTGTTTTTCAAAAACTACGACGAAGCCAATTTAGACCTGAGCCCAGGTATCAATTGCTTCATCGGCGACAATGGCAGCGGCAAGACCAATCTGCTCGACGCCATCCATTACCTAGCGCTCACGAAGAGTGCGTTCACGGCCCTCGATGCCCAAAGCATCAAGCAAGGAGCCGATTTTTTCGTGGTTAAAGGCAAGTTCTCCTCTCCCCTGCTCGACCGGCCCGAAACCATTCAGGTCAGCCTGCGGGCGGGTCAGAAGAAAACGCTCACCCATGACAAGCAACCTTACGAACGCATGGCCGACCACATCGGCCGCTACCCCGCCGTCCTCATTTCTCCCTACGACACTGACCTTATCCGGCAAGGCAGCGAGGAACGGCGGCGCTATTTCGACAGCTTACAGTCGCAACTCGACCCAGAGTTCCTGAATCTACTCATTCAGTATAATGGCTTGCTGCGCCAGCGCAATGCCACCCTCAAACAGCACAGCGGCAGCCATGGCTTCGACACGCTGTACCTTCAGGCACTTGATGACCAGCTCGCGCCGCTCGGCGAAAGCCTGTCTACTCTGCGGGTAAACTTCCTGGCCGCATTCACGCCAGTATTCCAGAGCCACTACCAGCAGTTGGCCGAGGGCCGCGAGCAGGTGCAGCTCGATTATAAAAGCCAGCTGCCGGGCCAAAATTTCCGCCACTTGCTACTGGCCAATGAGCGTAAAGACCTGGCGCTGCAACGCAGCACCGTCGGCCCGCACCGCGACGACTTCGTGTTCCTGATGGACGGCTTACCCGTAAAATCGTACGGCTCACAGGGGCAGCAAAAATCCTACGTTATCGCCCTCAAGCTGGCGCAATTTGAAATGCTAGCCAACCGCCAACCAGGCCCCAGCGCTGAGGGCCAATCGGCGCCCGGTGGCAAGCCGCTACTGCTACTCGATGATATTTTCGACCGCCTCGACGACAAGCGCATTGCGCGACTCCTTCAACTAGTGGCCGACCACACCTTCGGGCAAGTCTTTCTGACCGATACCAATCTAGCGCGCACCGACCAAGCGTTGGCTGGCGTCGGCAGCGACATCCGGTGCTTTCGGGTAGAAGCCGGTACCGTGACCCTTATTTGAAGTCAAGCCTAAGTAAAGGAGGAAGGCCAGCGTAATTTTGCCTGGCCTTTAGGGCCCAGCGCCTCACCTCCTCTGCCATGAAAAAACCCCTTCCTTCGGCCAACTCTCGCCGGGCCGACATCATGCCGCTGAAGGAGGGCTTGGAAGCTTTGGTACGCGCCTATCGCCTCCAGGGCAAGCTCGACGAGGTGACGATAGTGGCCAGCTGGGAGCGCGTGATGGGCAAGGCCGTGGCCCAAAAAACTAAAGAGGTCTACGTGAGCAAAGGCAAGCTTTTCGTACGCCTCACTTCGGCCCCACTCAAGCACGAGCTGGTAATGGCCAAGACCCGCGTGCTCGAACTACTCAATTCAGAAGTGGGCTCGCAAGTCGTTACGGAGGTCATCTTCCTGTAAGCAGGACACCCGACAGAGACAGCGATTTTTTTATGGGTGGCTAGCACGCTGTAGCCTTTTTGCTACTCACTAGCAGTTGGCTCATTTCTCATTACTCCGGCAACAAACAAAAATGTTTCACGTGGAACATTTTTGTTACCTCGGTCCGTACACTTTTAGAAGAAGCTCATTATAGGCCTCCAGCAGGGCAATGTACTTGGTTTGGAGGGCTAGCAATTGCCGAGGCAGGTCGTTATCAGTTGGTTGCGCAGGCGTTACACGCGGTGTAACGCCTAGTGTTACACTCGTTTTAGGCGATTGTGTTACAAAGGGAAGTGTCGATTGTTCGGGCATTGTAAAGTCTTGGGCAAAATCATGTCCGATTATTTCGCCTATTTTTTTTACAAAGCTAGTATCCAATGTATCGTCTTTGAATTTGCGATAGATGGTCGGTCGTGTAATGCCCAACTCCTCCACGATGCGCGTGATAGAGATACCGCTGCTTTTAATAGCTTCCTGCACTATTTTACCCTGGTGAGGCATCGTGGTAAGGGTTATGTTACAGACAAATATGTAAAACTTCTTGTTGTAAAGCAAATTATCCTACCTACCCAATTTTGTACAGCACTACTGATACAACGCCGAATAGTGTAACAGGATGCGCATTGTTACAAAACAGTTGTTACAGCTAAGTGGATTGTAGCAAGTGGTCCTTCTATATCAACTACGCTTCGACTCTTTATAAAAAGGCGTATCACTGATACAGATTTGATACATCCAAAGCAGATTTAACCTGTATTGGCCATTGGCACCCACTTTTAGCTTTTGTTTCCCACTCGCCCGTCTCTGACTCAAGCCAGCGCTTAACACTACCAGCTTTACACCGGGCTGAGTAAGGCTAGCAGACGGTCAGGATAATCGGTAGTAATCCCGTCCACACCCCAACTGTGCACCAGTTGTAATTCATCCGGTGAGTTTACTGTCCAAGGCACTAGGCGCAGGGTTGGGTAAATAGCCCGAATGGCCGCTATTGTGGCAGCCGAGAGCAGGTGGAAGTCCGCCCCGAGCACGGTGGACTCGAAGCCCAGCCCAGCAAATAACTCCGTGATGGGTGGCAAATAGTCCTCGATAAGTAGGCACAGTGCCAGGTCGGGTTTTGCCAGACGGGCAGCTTGCAGTACGCGCGGGTCGAAGCTGAGCAACGTGGTGCGGGCGGCAACTCCGGCCGCTTGCAAAGCAGCTACTACCAAGTCTACGAATACGGCCGGAGCCGGGTGAAACGTGCCGTCGCCTTCAGGGCTGCTTTTTACTTCTACCGAATAGTGCACGGTGGGTCGGCCAAGCTGCTGGCACCATATTTCAGCTTGGTGAAGCACTTCCGTTAGCAAAGGCCGACGGCTGAGCATCGGCTGCTGCGACGGAAAATCGGGGTGCGGCCACTCACCTACCGGGCACTGCGCAATGGCGGCGTAAGGCATTTGGTAGAGGTTGTAGCTGCGCTCGCGGGCGGGGTCAATGCGTTCGCCCTGCGGGCCACGACCTAGCTTGGCCGCCAGCCACGGCTCGTGCGAAACAACTAGCTGCCCATCCTGCGATACGACGACGTCCAGCTCCAGCGCGTCGACGCCCAGCTCTAGCGCCCGGCGGAAAGCGGGTAAGATATTCTCGGGTAGCAGGCCGCGGCAGCCCCGGTGACCATGCACTTCGGGGCGGGCGGTGATTGGCGGATGGGGAGTAGTCATAGGAATTTATACGGGCGATGGCCCAGCGTGGAATATTCTCGGCGCCAGTCATCGCGTTGGCTGGCTTGGGCTGGTAATTTTACTCGGTTTTCACTCCCGCTACGCGGCCCTATTCCATGAAAAAACTAGTATTGCTGGTGCTTGTGCTCGCCTTGGTGGCGGGCGGTTATTACTACTACAACTCGCTGAAGTCGGGCCCAAGCTACGCGCTGATGCAGGCGGCCGCTGCTACGCAGACCCACGACCTCACCACCTTCGAGCGCTACGTAGATGTAGACGCGCTGACCGGCCACCTGGTAGACGATGTCGCTAACCAGGGCTCGGTGGTATCGATGCTGGTGCCTGGCGGGCGCTTTGCTATGCAGGGGGCGCTGCGCTTGCTCAAGCCGCAGTTGACTAAGGCTGCCCACGCCGAAATAAAGCGCTACGTAGAAACCGGCTCGCTCGAAGCGGCCAATGCGGCGGCCCCAAAACGCCTGGTAAATCTGTCCTTTACCGGCCTTGCCGGGCGCGTGGTAGGCCCCGATAGTAAGTTCAAGGACATCAAATACACCACGGAGAAGGGCGACGAAGCCTTGGTAGGGCTAGAGTTTACGCAGCCCAAATTCGATACCACGATGGTACTGGAAGTGAAGCTGCGCAAGCAGGCCGATGGCCATTGGCAAGCCAAGGAGATTACGAATACGGGCGAACTGCTGCGTCACGTAGCGCGGCTAGAGAAGCAGAAGCTGCTGAGCGGAAAGTAGCAGTTTCCCCAAAGGCTCTAATGTAAAAAGGGCCCCCTCGCTTAGTAGCGAGGGGGCCCTTTTATTACTTGGGCAGTTGCTAAGCCTAGCGGCTACGGCCAAAGAAGTAGTAAATGATGAGGCCGCCCAGGGGAAAGAAGAAAACAATAGCAGCCCACAGAAGCTTTTTGCCAATGTCCCATGGCTGGCCGAAGATGCTGATGAAGGCCCAAATGTCCAGCGCCAGCAGCAGCAGGCCCCAGGGAGCTGTGCTACCATCAGCGTTGAAGCGGCTGCAGCTGGCGGTGAGTAGCAGCAGCGGCAGCAACAAGGTCAGCAAAACGGGTAGGCGGTCGGAGAAAGAACGGAGTTGACGCATGAGAAGAATAGTCGTGGTGAAAGAAAGGTTGTGGGCCTTGTACGCACGACAATCAAATTAGGATACTCCTATCAATTATCTTATTGATTTACAGAATTTTACTTTAGATAAGCCGTCACTTGTTGCACAAAATAGGGCAATACGCTTGGTATCAGCGCCCCCGTGAGCACCACGCCGTAGAGCGCCCCGTAGAAGTGGGCGTCGTGGTTGATGTTATCGCCCCGGCGGCGGCCCATGTAGTAGGAATAAATGAGGTAAAGCACGCCCCAGATAAAGCCGGGGATGCCTATCGGGATGAACATCATATAAACCTTGCCGATGGGCTGGAACAAGATACCCGCAAACAGCACCGACGACACCCCGCCCGAGGCCCCCAGGCTACGGTAGCCGGAGTCGTGGCGGTGCCGGAAATAGGTGGGTAAATCGGAGACGATGATGCCGCCCAAATACAGTACTAAGAAGGCAATGGTACCCGTTTGCTGGCCTAGCAAGCCGGTGAAGGCCGACTGGGCCAGCCCGCCAAACGAGTACAGGGTAATCATATTAAAGATGAGGTGCCCCCAGTCGGCGTGCAGAAAGCCGGAGGTGATGAATCGATACCACTGCCCCCCACGCCGGTTCATCTGGTAGGGGTCGAGTATCCAATTGTTCATCAGTTCCTGGTTCGACCAGGCGTAGGCCGATACGGCCACCGTGAGGCCGAGCAGGATGAGAAGTGGGCTGAGAGGAGGCATAAAGTGTAGGGTAAGCTTTAGCTTGCCGTAAATAAGAAAAAGCTGTTTTTATGGCAAGCTGAAGCTTACCGCACTAGGTTACGACTCGCGCTCGAGTAGCTGAAGCGCTAGCCGGCGCAGCGGCTCCTTGCGCGCCGCGGGCACGCTCAGCCGCTCCAGATGCAGCAGGGCATCCGCGAAGTATTGGTTGATGAGCACCTCGGTCTGGGGGCGGATTTCCAGCTCGTCGTACACGCCACGCACGGCTTGCACCTTGGCCTCCGAATCGGGCACGGGCTGGCCGATGTGCTGGGCCAGGGCCGCCTTTTGGGTAGCATCGGCCTGGGCCTGGGCGGTGAGGAGCAGGAAGGTTTTCTTGTCGGAAATGATGTCGCCCCCCACCCGCTTGCCGAAGGTGGCGGCGTCGCCGTACACGTCGAGCAGGTCGTCGCGCAGCTGGAAAGCCAGCCCGATGTCGGTGCCAAACTGCCGCAGGTGCTCGGCATCTTCGGCGCGGGCGCCGGCCAGCAGCGCGCCTAGCTCCAGGGCGAAGCCGAGGAGTACGGCCGTTTTCAGCCGAATCATGTCGAGGTACTGGGCGATGGTGACGGTGGTTTCCGTCTCAAAATTCATGTCCCACTGCTGGCCTTCGCACACCTCGGCGGCGGTTTGGGAGAAGCGCCGCAGCACCTGGGGCAGCACGGCGGCGGGCACGTGTTCGAACAGCAATTCGTAGGCTCGCACCAGCATCACGTCGCCCGAAAGGATGGCAGTGCTGGCGTTCCATTTCTCGTGTACGGTGGGCTGGCCGCGCCGCAGCGGGGCCTGGTCCATGAGGTCGTCGTGCACCAGCGTGAAGTTGTGGAAAACCTCGGTGGCCAGCGCGGGCTTCACCAGCGGGGCCAGGTCATCGGTGAAAAGCTGCCCGCCGAGCAGCGTGAGCAACGGCCGCAGGCGCTTGCCGCCAAGGCCCATGATGTAGCGGATGGGGTCGTAGAGGGCGGCCGGTTGCTGGCCATAATCGAGCTGGGTGAGGGCTTGATTTAAGAGAGTAGAGAGGTCGGTTTGCACAGGGCAAAGGTAGGCCGAACGGGGCCGGCCGGGGCGGGCGCGGCCAGTCCGGTAGCGCAGGTAGTAAAGCGAGCTGGCCCTTCGAGAAGTCCGGTAAGGCAGGTGGGACGACCACCTAACCTACCGGACTTCCCGAAGGGCCAGTTATTCTTTGCGCCAGGCTTACCGGACGTCCGGTAAGCCTAGGGGCGGTTCCACCTGCCCTACCGGACGTCCGGTAAATCTGGTAGCCGCGCCACCTGCCTTACCGGACTAGCGGCGGCGCTTGCCGCCCTTGTCGCCCCGGCCACCGCTACTTTCACCACCCCGGCCGCCGCTACCAGAGCCGCCACGTGGGCTGCCGCCCTTACCGTTCTTGTCGCCCCGGTAGCCCCCGCCGCGGCCGGCGCGGCCGGCTTCACGCTCGGCCCGCTCGCGCTGCTTGATGTGCTCGGGGCGGTCGTCGACGAGCTCCATGTCAATGGTGCGGTCGAGCAGGTTGGCCGAAGTCACTATCACTTGCAGCTCGTCGCCAAACTGAATGATGCGCTTTGAGCCGCGCCCCACGAGGCGATAGTTGTCCTTATCGAGCTCGTAGGTATCGCCGGGAATGTCGGAGATGCGAATCATACCCTCGCACTTGTTCGCCTCAATCTCGACGTAGATACCACGCTCAGTCAAGCCCGATACCACGCCCGTAAACTGCTCGCCAATGTGCGTGCCGATGTACTCGACCTGCTTGTATTTAATGCTGGCGCGCTCGGCATTCGCGGCCAGCTTCTCGCGGGCCGACGAGTGCTTGCACTCCTCCTCCACCGGCTCGGCGGGCACGTTTTTGCCACCTTCCAAGTAGTGCTCGAGCAGGCGGTGGGCCATCATATCGGGGTAGCGGCGGATGGGCGAGGTGAAGTGCGAGTAGTGCGCAAACGCCAGCCCGAAGTGCCCCAGCGGCTCGGTGGTATACGTGGCCTTCGCCATGCTCCGAATGGCGAGGCCCTGAATCACGTTTTGCTCGGGCTTGCCCACTACTTCCTCACTAAGCTTGTTGAGTTCGGTACTCACCTTTTTGGGGTTGGAGAGATTCAGCTTGTGACCGAATTTCTGAGCGAACAGGGCGAAGTTTTCGAGGCGGTCGGGGTCGGGCGCATCGTGGGTACGGTACACCATGGTGAGGCGCGGCTTCGTTTTGCGCTTGTTGAACACGAACTCGGCCACGCCCTTGTTGGCTTGCAGCATGAATTCCTCGATGAGCTTATGCGCGTCTTTGCGCTCCTTCACGTACACGCCGAGCGGCTTGCCCTCGGCGTCGAGCTTGAACTTCACCTCCTGCGTTTCGAACGAAATAGCGCCCTTGCGGAAGCGGGCCGCCGAAAGGTTTTTGGCAATCCGGTTGAGCAGATTGATTTCCTCGGCGTAGTCGCCCGCGCCGGTTTCGATGCGCTCCTGCGCCTCCTCGTAGCTGAAGCGGCGGTCGGAGTGAATGATGGTTTTGCCAAACCACGAGTCGTGCACCTTGCCCTTCTCGTCGATTTCAAACACCGCCGAGAAGGT
>Ga0265780_10002544_pt1 | contig 24594 bp, 27 predicted proteins | sample P1T30metagenome_FD_192432 | JGI IMG/M metagenome (GOLD analysis project Ga0265780, IMG submission 192432) | Plant litter microbial communities from East Loma Ridge, Irvine, California - P1 T30 | ecosystem: Environmental > Terrestrial > Plant litter > Unclassified | place: USA: California... | reverse complement strand
CGGGTTTTGAGCTCGAGAGGAATATCTGGAATGCTGAGATGAGGTGAAGATGTGTGATTTTGAGAGGCGAAGCGGCATATATTTATATTGCCTATGTAGCGACTCGCTTCTTCGGAGGCTGAGTTCTCCAGACAAAGTTAACGCCCGTCTTCGGGCAGCTACCAATAACTGTCCGCAGATACTACACAGATGTGACATCTGTAACGCTTTGCATGGCGTGGAATGGATCGGCTGCGGCGAAGCAGTATGCAATTATCTAGGCATGACCCACATCCGTATATTTTGTCTGCAATGGTACACGATTCCTAACCACGGACCCGCCCCTCTCTACACTATATACGTTGATTGGGGTAGAGCATTCGCCGAAAAGTTTCGATCTCAGCGAATAGTATCCCCGCAATATAGAAATGGGGAAGTGGATCGTGGAACTATTAATATTAACTAGGATGGACAACGCGACGCGCAAGGTTTTCCCCAATCAGAGAGATGGCGAGAGCGAGAGAGAAAATGCTTCTGATTCCGGTCAGATCTGACCCTGATATGCAAATGTAGGTTTCCTATATACGCATGGACATTGTGAAAGGCTTCAAAGCTTCTCCAGCGCTTGAGCCACGTCTAGCTTGGAACCTAAGAAGTGCCGCGTCGGACTGAGCGGGTAGAGCTTAAGCGTATAGCATTTCGATGCTGATCCTCCGGTATCTGGGAGAGGTAGTCGAGCACGGCCCTTTTAATAATTTTAGTGAATTGGAAAGACGTAGGCTTCTTATTTGCTCAGTCTAGTGATGTGCGCAGCAGTTAGCTCGCAGCCGCTATCCCCTCCTCCAGGTGCACCGCCTGCATGCCCTGTCTGATACCAAGTGTTGCGCAACCCATCATGTGTAGTCAATCATAGCGGCGGTGTTTGTGACGACAGAGCAGGAGAATACAAGCCTTTTCGTCTGCTCTTAAGCAGTGCACCGGCGGATTAGTAGTTAAGTGGGTGACCAGTAGCGAATCCCCGCTGTTGTATGTTTTTGCCTTTTTTTGCTCACAAGAGTAGTACACGATTCAGCGCTAAAGTCGTTAGTGTCCAGGGGCTTTCCAGCTGTTCTCCCACAGCGTGCACAGTTCGCTTAAGCTTTGTTAAACATAGCCATTGTTGACGCAAACTAAATACTACTACTACAATTTTCTTTTTTAAATTTCTTGACTTGCTATTGCTGTAACAGACGTAGGCACAGCATGTAGCAAGAGAAGGTGTCGAAGCTGCCTAGCATATATTTCAAACTTTGAAGCTGGTGTATTCTTCCGCTGTGCGACTGTGGGGCTAGGCCAATTCTCACTTTAGATACCGCTTTAGGAAATTCGCCTCAGTCCTTACACCAGCTCTCCACATCGTAGTAATGCGAAGAAATCAGTGTTCAAAATGAATTCTATCGAGCAAACGGCTAATTTTCTTCGCAGAATGAAATGATGCCAACGGAATTTATGGTTGAAGGACGAACGTTGCGCCAACCTCTGCGTAGACGAAATCTGGCGCCCTACGAGTGCCTTTGATCATGAATAACTACAGAAGGCCTTAGTCTCAATCCTGGTTGGAATTCATATGAACGACGAGACATCTGAATCCTCGTATCTGACAGTCGTTGCCGACCTGGCAGGCCGTGTGCAGCATCGCAGTGCCCAGGTGTAACCGAATTGCGGAGGCGAACCTTGCCTGAATAGGAAAGTACAGCCGATTCTCTCTCCCACGACACCTCACGCGATATGCGTTGCGCTATCATCCTGGCACCGCTATCTTGCGATCGTCTGTGCTCCATGCCGTATCTCCAAGATGCGGAAACGTAAAGCATTAGTTGCGCCTCGGTGGGTCGACGCTCGACAAGTATAAGAGGAAGCCTTTCCTCGAGACCTTCTCAACTTCTCACACGACGTTCTTCACAAGTACAGGTGCTGCTTGACAACATATACTGTCTGTCGCCAATTATTTCTCTTCTTTACATAGGCTTAAGTTGACAATATGGCCATCCATCCCTTCAGGAACTTGACCGTCGAGGAGACACGCATTGCCCGCGATGTCGTTCTTTCTCTACATGCCGATACCGTCGTCGACTTCCGCGAGATCTTCCTCCAAGAGCCAGAGAAAGAGAAGATGAAGCAGTACCTCGAGTTAGAGCACGCGTCCCGACCTGGGCAATCTCCGAGTTCAAAGCGACCGCCTCGGTTGGCAAAATGCATGTACGACGTCATCGGCTCGGACAAAATCCCGGCCTATAATGAGTCTGTCATTGACGTCGAGCTGAAGAAGAGGGTCAAGCATACAGTTGTCGGAAAGGAGCACCAGGCCAGTCTTACTCTTTGGGAGTTTCAGACGCTCGTTGAGGCGTGTAAGAAGAGCAAGGAGTTCCAAGATGCGATTGCCGAGTTCAAGCTGCCTTCAGGGTTCGAACTTGTCGTTGAGCCATGGTCAGTTGTACAATCAGTTGCAATCATGGAGGACCACTAATCTTTAGCAGGCCATATGGTGGTCTTGACATCGGCGCAGAGAACCGTCGCTACTTCCAAGGGCTATGCTTTGCGCAAGATATGAACAACAAGAACGCTGATTCAAACTTTTATGCATATCCCATTCCGATCATCCCGGTGATGGACGCCCACAAAAAGGAGATCGTTCGCATTGATCGTCTAGCAACGGGTGGTAAAGGCGACAGCATGACTGGACAGACATGTTCAGAACGCGTGCTCGACCATTGCGTACCAGCTGAGTACGTACCGGAGATGGTAGAAGGCGGGCTTCGACAGGACGTCAAGCCCATCAACATCACGCAGCCAGAAGGACCCTCATTCAAGGTCACCGACGAATCACTTGTCGAATGGCAAAAGTGGAGCTTCCGTGTTTCATTCAACCCACGAGAGGGAGCTGTTCTTCATGATGTTAACTACGATGGTCGAAGCATCATGTACCGTATGAGCATCAGCGAAATGACAGTGCCGTACGCGGACGCCCGTGCACCTTTCCACCGCAAACAAGCTTTTGATTTCGGGGACGGCGGTGCTGGAAACTGCGCAAACAACCTCTCCCTTGGTTGTGACTGCTTGGGCGCCATCAAATACTTTGATGCTGTCATTGTGGGATCTGATGGAGAGCCCAAAGTGCACCCCAATGTTGTCTGTCTACACGAACAAGACAATGGCATCGGCTGGAAGGTATGTACACCGCGCGAATCAATTATCTTGATCGAACCTGATACCTTTAGCACACAAACTGGCGCACTGGGCGTGCGGTTGTCACGCGCATGCGAGAACTTGTGGTACAGTTCATCATCACATTAGCCAACTACGAGTATGTTTTCGCATTCAAGCTGGATACAGCCGGTGGCATCACCCTTGAAACCCGCGCAACCGGCATTGTTTCCGTCGTGAACATCGACCCAGGCAAGACATCCGACTACGGCAACGTCGTCTCGAACGGCATCCTCGCCCAAAACCACCAACACATTTTCGCCGCACGTTTTGATCCCGCAATCGACGGTCACAACAACACTGTCACATACGAGGAGTCCCATTCAGTCCCCATGAACACAAAAACAAACCCGAACGGCAACTACTACGAAGTCCGCAAGACGGTTGTAGCCGAGTCCGCAGGTTTGGATGCCAACCCCGTCGACCACCGCATTTTCAAAATCACCAATCCAACCAAAACGAACAAGATCAGCGGTAAACCCGTCTCATACAAATTCGAACCACTACCGACTCAGAGAATACTCGCAGCACCAGGCAGCATACAAGCCAACCGAGCACTGTTCACGAACCACCATGTATGGGTCACGAAGTACCACGACGACGAGTTGTACGCTGCGGGTAACTACACGATGCAAAGTCAGATAGAAAAGGGTGGTGTACACGACATGGTTTCACGGAAAGAGAAGGTGGACAACGAGGATCTCGTCGTGTGGAACGTGTTTGGCTTGACACACAATCCGAGGGTGGAGGACTGGCCAGTCATGCCAGTTGAGATTTACCAGCTACAGTACAAGCCAAGTGACTTCTTTGAGAGGAACCCCGCGATTGATATGCCGGGGCAGAAGAATGAGGCTAGTGTGTTGGTTGGGAAGGAAGGCGGATGCTGTGAAGGAAAGTTGTAAATAGAAATCTTGACAGGAGCTACAAATGAATGTGTAGGATTTTATCACGACTGGAAGAATTCGGGATATCGTGGTTGTGCTAGGAAACATCTGATCCCAATTTTACTGCTGAGCGGGAATGTAAGGATTCGTCTCGCCCGCAGCATGTGCGGCATGACCCTTGGTGACACCCAATTTCCTCGCCTCATCGTCCACAATCTCGGACAACGAATCGAAGAGCCTTTTCTGCTTCGGCTTCCATCCAAACAATTTCTCAGCCCTCGTGGCTTTACAAAGCGAGTTCGTACCCCATAGCACAGCGCCCCCGGGTCCTAGCTTTTCTGCCTCGTCCTTGTCAAGATGATCGATCTCCAGACTGTTAATGAGTTTCTTATCGAACATGAGCTTGGCCAGCTTCTGCCCCAGCTCGCCCCAACTGAACTGCCCATTCTCGGTGAAGTAATAGCCTTTGTCGTTCCAAGTGGCTTTGCCTCCGTCAGGTGACAGAGCGGCAGTGACAAGAGCAAGGTAGACGTTGCTGAGGTCCTGGACGTGGACTTCGGTCCACTTGTTGGCCCCTTCGCCCACCACGAAGCCCTTATGGCGCTGGAGAGCCGTGCGGGTCATGTTGTAGACCTGTGCGCTGCGCTGGTTGTCCGGACCGCGACCAGGTCCCCAAATACAAGGTGGACACACGATCGCCGTGTGGATGTTCGCAGATGCCTGACTGGTCGCTAGAACGACCTTGTCGACATTACGGTGCATTGCCGAGTCTGGGAGCGATGTGATTTCGCCAATGCCATCCCAGTCATCATACACTTTCTCACGCTTAACGCCGTATGTGCCTTGCTCGACATCCTGGAAACACAAGATTCCAGTACCGGACGTGTGGATAAAGTACGTCTGTTTTTGGCTCTTGGCAAGACCGGCGACGATGGCTTCGGCGGAGGCCAAGTGGTCGCAGTCCGCGCAGTGAAGCACGATGTCAGCGTCGGTAGTTTCTTTGGTGATCAAATCGGCGCTGTCCAGGTCGCCGTAAACGAGGCGGATTTTGGCATACTGGGATGCGACCTTGGCGCCTTTGTCGCTGTTCCGGACCAGAGCGGTGATCTCAAGATCTGGGTAGGTGTTTGCTACTGCGTACAGCGCATCGCCGCCGATGTAACCTGTAGCGCCAGTGCTGTTTATTGTCAGTGGGGATTTCGTAAGGGCGAGCGGGCGGAACATACATAAGAAGCTTCGGCATGTTCGCGTGTTACTTCAGTGCTCGTTGACGATATGCCACAGTCGATCTGAGTATAAAAGTGAAGATTAGAATGCTGAGATCCTGGAGTGTTGAATGTAGGTCTTAGAAGATCCGCCTTTTATACTGCAAACGTCACTCCGCTTCCGCTGCCTAATGAGCCAATTGGTGTAAAAGTTGCTTGATTACGAATCTTGAAAACACGTCAGCTAGTCTGGCACTGAACGCAGTTACTTGTTCCAGATCAGAGCACGCGTAGAAATGTTGGCATGAAAAATCGAGGTAGTTGTTTCATTGCGGTCGCGGCCTGCTGGCTCGGTCTTTTCAGTTAACCGAGAGTGCGGGATGCAAGACGTCATAACGAGCCGAACAACACCACTTGCGCCATCGTCAACTTCACTGCTTTCGCAGACTTATTACTGCACTCACACAAAGCATGAAACTGAGCAAGAGCGATACGGTGGTCGACAGCTCCATTTTACTACAGTCCCTCGACTCAGGTCGCATCAACGTGTTAGATCATTGAATCGCCACCGAAGTGAGAGGGCAGTTCGAGATATCCCCTTCAGTACCTACAGAGTCGACGTAAATGAACGTGTAGTTACCTAGGCAGTCAGAGCTTCTATACGGGCTGGCTTCACAGAGACCACCACAAAGTATTCGGAAGAGTTTGCGAAGCCTCTCGAGGCAGGCACCCGCTCATCGTTCTGAGGTCAGGGGCCGAACACGTCCGCATTGACCACAAACTCCACTTCGCGCATCACATACTTCCTACATTAAATCTTGCGCCTCATTCCTTGCTCCTCAAGATTACGACTTGAATCCACGCTGGCATCACTCAGGACCATGAGCACTCTACAATGTGGCGCCCTCCGCCAACCTTCGTTTTTATGTAAGTAATGCAGCCCAGATAATGATAGAGTCCATGCGAGCTTGTCAAGGCAATCTTGTGAAGCGTTTCCGAATAGCACTATGTATCTTGATGATGTATAGTTGTAACTAGCTTTATATGTCGTGGGCATTCATCGCGTTCGGGTATATACCTTACAAACGCGGTATAGCTCTGGAAGGAAGCTGCAACTTGGCTATCAGTGCTGATTGTCATCCCGGGCAGCATAGTGAAGCCGGTGGCGCTTCGCTATGCAAGCAAAAACCACAGTGGAGTATCATTATCACCAGCATGGCATCCCGCATTGCGGGCTTTCGAGCAAGGGAGTTGAGGCCGTAGCAAAGCGTCGGATGTACGCTTGAAAGCATCTTCTACATCAAATTGAGGCGAAAAATGAGACCGACCGGAGATTTGAACGACGCGAGAATGTGCGTATCGAAGTTCCAATGTCAGTCTAGCCTCTGTGGGGCTAGTCAGGATTCGCTACCAGACGGCGGAGTAGGCCACCTGGCCAGGCATTTGGCACCGTCTTCACACTCCCCTTCACGTTGCAGCTATTCTCACCGACCTCATACGCAACGCGATGGCTCTCGCAGTACCCCTACTTGTATCTGGCAGGTCAACACCACTTCACTTCCCCAACCCAGCCATGATACTTGCCCATTTTACCAGCTCCACCAAGCGCTGCCTCACGAGACTTGTACAGTCACAGCATGGTACATCAGATATGGGCGCACTCGCTCTGCCTGCCGAGATCATCTTGATGATTGCATCACACCTCGACAAAATCTCAACAATTTCTTTCGCTTTGACCTGTCGGCGTCTGCGTAGTCTCTGCTTCCCACCCGCTCCATCTCTGAACTTGGCGGAGAAAGAGAAAGTTCTCATCCTGATAGAACAGGACGAGCCCACAGTCAACTTCTGTCTCCGCTGTGCGAAGCTACATAAATGGCACACTCGCTGGAGCAGGTCGATACCTTCATGGGACATAGAGATAAGACTGCCATGTAAGCCATACTTGTTTGACACATTTTACTTACCACCCCTCGATTTAATTCCATACTACCATGCGCGCTTGGTTATGAACCGCCATCTCTACGGTTCTACACATGGCCCGCCGATCAGCATATTCAACCTGCGGACTGGGTCGCTCCAGGATTACACCTACGGGGTCATGACTACCATTACACGAAATGCACGCATCGTCGAAGATAGACTGCTTGTATTATTAGACATAACTATGTCCCATCCACGAGCTGAAATAGCTTCCCTCCAATGCAGCATCGACGAACACTACAGAAGTCTGGTCTGCCCACATATCGGCATGCGACCTCCCGCTCAACTTCCGCGACCTTCCGCTCAACTTCCCGAACTCGCAGCAAGCCCCACCAGCCAGTTCCGACTGTGCGAAGAAGCATTCGGCTCATGTCCTTTATGCCTGACTGATTACCGCATCGACATATCATGGCAGGGAGCTAAGAAGGGATACATCATCAAGCTGTTTGTTTATCGCGAGTTGGGAGATTGTCGCTCGCCTTTTGAGTGGAGTTGGCAGAGTGGACTGGGAGTGGGGATAGATGAAAAGCTTTGAACAGAGGTTTCGCCGGTCTATGGACCTGGATATGTCAGGGACCAGTGGAGCAAGGCTGATGGTATCACGAGTAGCCGACGTGGTGAGTGGGTGCACGTTCCTGGAATGTATGCTGGCACCCCTGTGTCTGTAGATGTGCTGAGTGGCCGGTAGGGAATCCAAGAGGGGGCCAGAAACGAACCGCAGCGAGCCCTTTTCATTATTTGCCGCATATCGTTCGATTCATTGCAGTATTCGGCTACTCCCATCTCGTACACTGTCAATCTGTCCACGACAACGAACGGATTTGATTCAATGAAGAACACCAAATTTGAGAATCTAGACTATCTACCTCGTTGTGGTTCAAAAAGACTCGTGCTTCATGAGATAGAACCTAGAGTCATTCTTTCAGAAGACAGGCATGCAGTCTCATCTCTCGGTAAGCAACACCCCGTTCTTGTCGACAACCCGCAACGGCGTTTCCCTGTCACGCAACTCAGCCCTTGTAACATAACCTTCTTCATCCCATCCAAAATCAACAGACCCTCCACCTCTCAGTCTCAGTCGCTTGACACTACCGTTGCCCCAAGCCGCCGGTATTGCAGGACCCAAAACAACAGTGCGTGTCCTCTCATCACCAAAAGCTGACGGCATATCAACGACTAACATACTCAAAATCGCGCCACCAAATCCAAAATTTGCATCAATCTGAAACGGTGTGTTGAGTCCCTTGTACATGGAAAACCCATTCCCAGCAAAGTTCTCGTCAATGGCGTATCGGAGTTCGAAGTACGCGCGCTCTGTGTCGTTGAGCCGAGCCCAACATGCCGAGCGCCAGACCTTCGCCCAGCCGGCATTCGCGTCTGGTCCTTTACCTTCCCCGCGGCTGTACAACTTCTGCTTGATAGCGTTCTGAATGGTGGCGTTGGAGTAGCCGTTCATGAATGAGGAGATCGAGTAGCCTGGATACCAACCATTCAGCTCTGAGAGGTGGCGATGCGTGTCGTTAATGAATTCATACTCGTCGAAGTCAGAGAGCTTCCATTCTTTGATCTGACCCCAGGAGCCGATGTGGAAGCCTTTGTCGAGACGCTTGAGCGAGCTGGACACCTCGGTGAGGAATGCAGTGTCTTTCTCATCGACGATGGTGCTGACGGAAAGGACAGCATGGAACACTTGATCGATGAGCTGTTGGTAGTGAGCACATCCAAATGTAGTTGGGCCGTGCTCTGGGCTGTTGCAGGGATTAACGACGAGTGTACCATCGCCATTGCGCGAGTCTTCTTGTAGTTGACTGAGCCAGAACTCGGCCACGCCTTTCATCATGGGATAGCCTTGTCTCTTCATCCACTCAACATCTCGTGAGTAGTCCCAGTGATCGAATACATGCTGCATCATCCATGCTGCCGCCACGGGATAGTTAGCCCACTGGGCATCGCTCTTCATTCCAGTATGTCCGAAGATGTTCATCTCATTATGGACCACCCAGCCGGGCGCATCATAGAGTAATTTTGCAGTTTCACTGCCCCGAGGAATCCAAGTATCGGCCATATAGTCCCAAAGCGGCGACTGCAGATCTGTGAGGCCAGTTTGATCCGCCATCCAGTGGTTCATTTGGAGGTTAATGTTTGCGTGGTAGTCGGAAGACCAAGAAGCAGTGATGTTATCAGCCCACCTCCCCTGCAAGCTCGGTGGAAGTGAGCCTGGTCTTGAGCTTGAAATGAAGAGATAGTTCCCGTAGTCAAAAAGCAAACTCTCAAGATATGGATCTCCAGTTGTAACGTTTGCGTTGTAGCGTCTGGTCAGATCCGATGTCTCCAATTGGGCTGAATTCAGTGTATCTGGCAGGGATAGCTCGAATCGACTCGTTAGGGTAGAGAAGTCCTCTACATGTGCTGTCTGTAGCTCTTGTAAGGTCTTCGCCGCAGCCTTGAGCGTCCGAGCTTCCACTGCCGGCCCTGGGTCTTCTCCTTTGAAGGAGTAGCCATATCTAGCAGTTCCTTTTTTCGCATCATAGTTAGTCTCAGCGCCGATAATTATGCCTACACTCGTGGTACCACTTTGTGGTTCGATTGTGAGAACGCTCGTGCTATCTTCACACGTCGCCTTCGTATTCGCTCCAGACACGAGCCGCGCGATCGCATCGTATCGCATGCCCTCGGGCGGTCCAAGCTGCGTGATACCACGCATCCGCACATAATTACGTCCACAAGTGACGTTCTGTAGTTCAGGAGCTACCAGGTCATTGTGCAATCTGACTTTCAACGCAGGTAATTGCTGTGATGCGCGAACAGTGTATACACAGACCTGGTCGGGAAACGAGCAAAACATGCTAGTCTCGAAGTCATTTGACGGAGCGCTGAAGTTCGTCGTATGGACACCATTGCTTATGTCGAGCGCCCGAATGTAATTCGAGACCGGAACGTTACTCTCATGTACAGAAGGTATGGTGATGGTAATATTCCCCAGCACTTGATACGATCCGTAAAAGTCATTGCTACCTTCAAGCTCAGTGACGTTTCCGGTCCCATTGGTAAAGATCCAGTCGCGTATTCCTGGTAGAGCCGGTGCCAGGGAAGAGTTTGGATTACCACCAGTGTAATTCTACATTCAAAGGTCAGTATATGCATGGATATGGAGACAAAGATTGCTTTACGTCAACTTCGAATGGTCCTCCGGACCAAAGAGAATCCAAGTTCAAGGTCAACGTCTCATATCCCGCAGGCCCGATTGGCATCGCAGCGAGTCGTCCATTGCCAACTGGATAGGTCGTGTTGATGATTTCGCTACCGTTTGCAGGAAACGAGGCCCATAGTGACTTTGCATCGATGCTCTGCGCTATGGATAGTAGAACAAGAAAGTATGACATTCGCGGGCCCTGTGACAGCTTGAACATGGCTTACTTATAGCATTCAGCATAGGATTAACCGTCTTTCGTGCTTGTTGGCTAGCCGTGGCGAGTCTGGATATATAAACTCTATGCACTTGTGTACTCACTAGCAAGCCTGTGATAACGGCAAGAAGACGCCTTCCTATGGCCGACGAGTGTAATGGTACTAAGATGAGGATTGGTCAATAGCATGATTCTCCGCAGCCATTCGAGCATCAATTATTCCGGTTCCAACCACTATTGTAGCGATGTGCGAGACACGTGCCTTTCACGCACTAGATCCGCGCGGGGTGCATAAAAATGTCGGGAGAACGTAGCCAGAGCCGAAGACATGTTCGACGCCCTATCCAACTCATTGCTATTCCTAGGCGTGAAAGACCTTTCCACTACTAAGCCATTCACCTTGATATACTTCACAAGCGGACACTGTTCGCTCATACTGACCGTCATGGTGAAAACTTGTCAGTAGTACGGTTGTGGCGTTTCGGACCGAGGTAACCGTGGTGACAGACGCCGGCAGGTAGTTACCCCGACATCCCGGCATGCAGGTACTGTACAATGACGTTTGACACAAGACTCTTTCAACCTCATGTGGCAACTTTTGTCAAGTGCCCAAGCATATTTACATTGACAATATATACATCAGAAGTAAGTTTGCCCCGTTGTAGCAGCAATGAACAGCGAAAGCTGAGCCGCCAAGGCCCTCATGGGCCAGCTCAGAATGGCTTCAACGTGTTCAAGCTCTTGGATTCCACTTGATAGCCGTCGGCTTGGTAGCCGGAGGTGAAGTAGGTGGCAGCATTGGTGTCACCCTTCAAGGTCCACAACATCCAGTTGAGGATAGCTTTGCCGAATCGACCACCATTGGCATCACCGAGAGTACCTCCGTGGCCGACGTTGATGTTACCCTTCCAGGTAGGAACACCAGCCGGGATGTTCTGGTAGTCGCGCTCGCCCTTCGTGTCTGTCAGCATGACAACTAGTAAACAGGATGAAGAATCACTTACGTTCGGATACGCGATATCGCTGGATCCTCCGAGTACGAACAAAACTGGCTTCATCCAGTTGTTTGCGGCAGTGTAGTTGGTCAACAGACCTGAGCTGATGATACCAATGGTGTCGACACGGCTGTCCCAGATGTTGTCGATGGCCTCGACACCGCCGCATGAGAAGCCGGCGGCCATGATCTTAGTGGCGTCCACGTTGGCGTAATCACCCTTGCCAGCATTCTGTATCACCCAATCAATCGATTGCTTCATGGTCTGCGCATCCGATGTACCACCGCCATTTAGTCCGCCCTCAGCGATAGCGAGGAAGCCGTAAGACGCGATGTTCTGGAGAAGCGCGGAGTTCGAGAGTCCTTTTGTGCTGCAAGCTCCGTTACCCCAGACGAGCACGGGCATCTTTTCGCTGCCGTTCGTCTTGGTTGGGTAGTAGATCGTCTTGCCTTGGAGGCTACTGTCGGTTTTGTAGGTGCCGGGGGCGAAGGGACCAGCACCACTGCCTTGCTGCATGCGCAATTAGTTGCAAAGAAGAGTTGAAGATGATTGGGGAAACCAACCTGGCGCGCCTCAAGGGGAGATGCGTTCACATCGAGGGCGAGCGCAGCAAGCGCGAAGGTGAACGTGTGCTTCATCTTGGGCGTTCGGAAGGAGTCTGGAAGGATGATGTGAGAGGTGCACACTGACTGATGCGCTTCTTATAGACTCTTTCAGTTCTATCTTTGCAACTGCAATATCGATCAAATTTACTTCTTTGGTCCATCTTGGCCAGTGTCGATATACTTTCTAACGCCTAAAAGCCTTGATTGATCTTGGCCTTCATCCCACCAATCGATGCGAAACATGCTCGATCATTCGGCCCCGATCCCAGCATGTGGCCTGGAGCTATCCGAGCGATCGCATGTAGATGTGAGGCAACCTGGTACCGCAATGCGTTCATCGCCATTGCATTTGCCGTTGGTCTAACACTAGCGCCGTGTTGTCAATTTGTTTCGAACATGCGCTCGTCTTGGCAGACCGGGTATTCACCAAAACGGCCACCGGGAGGCCTTTCGGATCTCGTTAATTCTCTCGATTGCGGGGAAGAAGTTCGCGTATCGTGACCGCTCCCGGTCGATTGGAGGAAAATGTCCGAGGAAGCATTGTACAGATGATGCCGAGTGTGATGCAATTTGGCAATGCTGCGTGCGCTGTCACGCAGAACCTCAGAGTAAAGCCTCGGGAGAATTGGCTTGCTTTTCATCACAGGGCCAACTTAGTGCTGATACCTACTGCTCAAGGCTGATGCTTGTGCGACTGCGGACCTTTCGCCGCACGTTTCGAAACAGTCGCCGGGTCTCATCTTGGGGAAGATTGCCGATTGAAGTCCTATCGGCCCGAATGACATGGATTGAACTCCACAAAATGTTGGGAGATTGACGCATTGAGGAATTAACAAATACTTGGGGTCACCATACAATGCAGAGGCTCCACGTATACTAGAAGTTTCGCCGCGTCTGCGAAGGTTCATTACAATGACAGTGCAGATTGTAGCGTGTGTAAGATCTGTTTACCCTGCCAGTTCCACAGCGAGCCATCTTCAGCTGCGTTACGAATGAACTCCTGGCGTCGTCTTGCCGCGTTCCTCATAGAACCATCTTTCTCAAGACAGTATGGAAGTAAGTATTCGCTAATGGACATATTGTCCGTGGGATCTAGAGTGATCCAATCGCACACCCAGTAGTAGTCGACTCCCTCGACGCGCCAGCTGGGCGTTGTCAAGATGACGAATCGCAGAGGCCGATCGGTATGCCGTAGGTGTTCTGATTTCGGGTCGCATGTTGGCATCTCATCAGGCTCGCGGACAACCAACGTGCTCAGCGAAGGATGTAACGCGACTTGCTGCCAGAAAGTCGAGTCGCACGATGCGCCTCCTAGGGCCATGCGCTTCAGTTTCGGCCAACAGCGCCACACAAAAGCACGCTCCCCATGGTATAGGTCGAGCGGAAGCTCATCTTTTACAGCGATGAATTCTTCTAGATTTACCAGCTTCTCAAATGCCTCCCGCAGCACGGGGCGCACACCAAGGAGGTCTTGTTGCGGAAGACATGTACGCAAGGGAATGTCGATTACTAGCTTTTTCAGAGTGTCACATGTATGGCAGAAAAGCTCGCGGATCCAATAACAAGCCCTCAGATCATTGATGTCACGCTCAAATGGCGTCAGAGACAGTGACGTGATCTGGCGAAGATCGGGTTGGAGTGGAAATGTCTTGAGGTAGGACTCCAGGCGAGCTTTGGAGTCTCTTTGGAGTCTAGGCAGACGCAATACTTGTGCAGACAGCGCACGGCCAGTCGCCTTGTCTCGTGGCAGACCAGGCTGAAGACCACAAGCAACTTGGTGGTAGGGTGTGCTGCTCTGAGTATAGCATCCGGTGTAGCAGGTATTGCACATGTAATGATACCGGGAGACGATGAAGTTTGTAGAGGTTGGGATGTGGCGTGGGCAGGAGACGCGATATTGAGCGGAACCTATACTCTTCCTGGCGCGATTGCGCTAGTCTCAATAGAGGGAAGCCGATGGACCCCTGCACACAAAGTTGAGCAATGCGACCCCACCATCTCTCTTCGATAGCATCGACATAACGCGACAATGGAGTACGATAGCTTCTCTGCGAGTGAGTAGGCGCTGCTTGAAGCCCGACGCATGCTTATCGTGGATAGCGCAGTACAGCACCAGCGACCCAACATCTTTCGCCCACACATCCGCACGTGAACGATGGCCCATCATCATCACCCAGGGTATCGATGACGTACATCGCTCGACACACAGTGCCCAGGATGAGGAGACTCAGAACGAGGGAAAATGGATTGTAGCCGAGCTTGCCAAGCTCAAGTACGAGCTGCAGCACGACCGCGAGCTCACCCCAATCCCCGATGATGGGGAGAAGGACGTAGAAGCATACAACAAGGAGTTGGCTGCGCGAGGCAATTCGAAATGGCACAACGTACCTTGGCTGTATTCCGAGTGCTATCTGTACCGGTATGCATAAATCAGTCTGGGACGGGGGAAGGCGCTGACAGCCATAGCTAGGCGCATCTCGAGCATCTTCAAGCGAACCAAAAAGTGGACGTCATATGATCTTTTCGCGCGCCAAAAGATGTCAACATTCAAGTCATCGCGCCCTGCCGTACTCGAACTCGCCGCTCGCTACCGAGAGATTGTAACAGAGCTCGAGTCCAAGCACACCATAAAAGGCGCCGAGACGGAGGAGCAGCTTGAAGCAGCCGAGCAGGTTCTCTTCACTGAGATGTGCGAGATCTGCCTATGGGGAAATGCCACAGACCTGTCGCTCCTCACTAACCTGTCCTACGAGGATATTCAGAAGTTGCAGGGGTCAGAGGCGCGCAAGAACAGCGAAAAAAATATTTTGGTCAATGATTTGAGCAAGGCATTCAAAGTGTTACGAGCGGGACAGAAGGAGGGAAAGAAGGAGCGCCGCGTTGATATTGTTCTGGATAACGCGGGTTTTGAGCTCTTCGTTGATCTAATCCTCGCCGGATACCTCGTCGCATGTGGTCTTGCAACAACAGTCATACTGCATCCCAAGTCAATACCTTGGTTCGTGTCAGATGTGCTTCCGGCCGACTTCATCGCTCTTCTCTCGGCACTAGCTGCACCCCAGAACTTCTACGGCACCCAGTCCGAAGAGGACAAGAATGCAGGGAAAGAAGCACTGCCCCTAACCGAGACCGAAGACTCCAACCTGCAGTTTCTCTTTCAAAACTGGAGTCAAATGCACACAGAAGGTCAGCTGATGCTCCGGCCGAACGACTTCTGGACCGCGGGCGGCAGCTACTGGAGACTACCCAAGGCTGAGCCAGAGCTGCTCGAGGACCTGAAGGAGAGCGAACTTGTCATCTTCAAAGGAGATCTCAACTACCGTAAATTGACAGCGGATGTAAGACGTCTTCGCCTTCGATACCTATCAATCCCCACTAACAGCTATAGGCGGAATGGTCACCCACCACACCTTTCATCGATGCCATTGGACCTATGGGGCCAGGGTCTGATGTCCGCGTCCTCGCACTTCGAACCTGCAAAGCTGATGTCGTTGTCGGTCTACCCGAAGGTGAAGATGAGAGGATCAGGGACATCACTGGAGGGGAGAAGTCGGGCGCGCGCAAATGGGCGTGGAGCGGTAAGTACGCTGTCGTCCAATTCTCTGACGGTAAGTCAAAACAGTAGACTTGTAACGCAATAGAATAGACCGGTGTAGAGGGCCTTCAAGGGACATCTATGAGTACGAGGCGCTGCGATTTCACTTTGAGCCTAGACCTCTAGAAGAAAATAAAGGCCTAGCACCAGTGTCCAGCTAAGTAACGGCGCCATTCCGCCGACTGCCTGGTACGGCATGCTCGGTACCAGAATCTTGGATGGGAAAACAATCTTCTAAAGATGCGCGTTAGCAGCTCGTGGCGTAAACTCAATCGTTGAATGAAGGCTGTAATCCGGACCATTTAGCCGATTCACAGACGCTGTAAATTAAAAGAGCAGCGCGCTGTCGTAAGCAAAGATAAACCGCAGGACATTTATCCTTCAGTGATTTGCGTCAATGACGCGTCTTGTAAAGTGCCTTCTCGGCGTGTTCGTAGCTTCCGTCTTTGTGTTGGGGCAAGATGCGTTCGAGCCAGCGAATTTCATTATCTTCGACTTCACCTAAAACGTACTGGTCGCTCTAACAGAGTGATGTGCAGCCAGATTGCACCATCAGCCCGACGGCCGCCTTGCAGGTCTCAACTACAGTTCTGCTATCGCGTTTGTTCTAATGCCCTTTTGCAGTTATTGAACTCAAGCAGGCAGCAACTGTGGGAGTTGGCGGCCTCATGCTCGGAGGTGGCATCAGTCACCACACGAACAAGTACGGCCTGGCATGCGACAACCTCGCCTCATACGATCTTGTCACTGCGTCCGGCAAGATCATCAACGTGAGCCCATATTCCTATGTAGATCTGTACTGGGCTCTCCGTGGGGGCGGCAACAACTTTGACATCGTCATAACCTTCCACTACGAAACCCCCGAGCAAGGACTCATGTTCGCTACTAAGCGCCAGTACAGCAGCACATACATCCCCGCTCTCATCGATGCCTTCAACAACGCAGTCCACGGTGCCGAGAAAGATACTAAACTTGCGCATTTCGTCGGCATTGCATATTTCTCGGGTATGCGGATCGTGAGTACAGAACATGAGTACCTATGGTACTTCACGCCCGTCCACCCTTCCAGCCCACCTCCTATCTTGAAATAATACCTAACAATTCCTCCCTCGCAACATGAGACGCGTAATAATACTTTAGCTAGCATAGCACCCGGTCTCAGCGGCAGCATGCCAGCTGGTTTTCGATCCACAATGTGGTCTCAAGCATTCAAGCTCAACTCTGAGCTCATGAAGCGCATGAGTGAACACTTCTTTGCCATTGCGCCCAGTGTACCGGGCATTGCGCCGAGTCTGGCTTTCCAAGCGTTTTCTGTACCTGCCCTACGCGCCATGCAGAAGAAGGGTGGTAATGCTTTGGGTTTGAGCCCAGACGATGGGCCATTGTTCCATGTGCTGTTTTTCGTGTCGTGGACGGATACCAAGGATGAAAAAGTCGTTATGAAGGCCGCACAAGACTTTCTCAAGAAAGCAGCGGAAATGGCCAGAGAGATGGACGCGGAGAGTAGGTATATGTACATGCCTATAGCAGTCCGCATCAGAGGGTTATTGAAGGCTACGGTCAGGAGAGTGTTGAGAGGCTGAGCACGGTGAGTAGGAAATATGATCCAGAGGATGTGTTTGGGAAGCTGCAGCTGGGGTATTTTCTGGATGGTGGCGCACCGTATGGTGAGCTTGTTTGAGTCGGAGAAGAGCACTGGGACAGACACATCCGTGAACACTCACTACATGCAAGAATATATGGTCATGGCCCCTTATTACACTCTATCATGGACATGCAGATTGTTCTATTGACCGAAGTATCGTATAGGCCTCGATAGTCCTCGACCGCATCTCATCGCATGATTGTTTAGACTGACTTCCATAATGCGTCCTTGACCTATCAGCACATCTAGTTCGGTGCTAGTGGACCTGCTTTTCAGAGACCAATCACCATATTGCATCGTTATGAGCTACCTTGCGCGCCCTCGACATGGGTCAATGCATAGCATCGTCGGGAAGACGCAGGCTCGATTTCTATCACGATTGCATCTTCGGGCACACTTTGAGCAAAGACTCGGCGACAGATACCATTGCATCGTCGGGCAGCCCTCGTGTGGAGCCTCACCTCCATGATACATAAGAGCTCCAGTCCTTTGCCCTGCGAACACCATCACCACTCCTGCCCCATCATCCCCAAACTCGAGAATACTCCTGGTTACAGACCACGATTACTGGGCTGTGTTACACTGCGGAAGCCTCTCTCAGGCTCTCCAGGTTCGATTCTCTCTCTGCCTCTTCTATCTCGCCCACTAACTGGACGTCAAAGACCGCCACCCGAGTGCGGTGGACATTGCTTTGACCTCGATCTCAGGCCCCTATCCCCCGGAAGTCTCCTTTTTTATTCAATCGCAAGAGACAAGCATCATGGCCAGCACTCAAGTCTCTCGAAATAAGGAGATACTCCGCATGACTCAGGGGCGTCTTCTTCAGGACGGAGACATTGCCGGTATCTTGCCTTACCTACCGGACCTTGATACGTACACATTCGTCGAACGTTACGACAAAACTTTGCAGATACGAATGGGTCGATACAAGGGCAAACATGGTTACGTCTCCCCAGCAGGCAAGTCCATCGGCTCTGGTATACTCGATATACGCGTAAGAATTCAGCAGCATGGATCGTGGGATGACTTCTCCATGACATCTGGTGTCTTTGGATGGACGGTTTTGATGCTGAAAGGCATCCGAGAACCTCTACATCCGCTTCCGCTTGCCATGGTACAATATCTATGTCTCCACAAGATCGTGGAGAAGAAGAGGGATGTGCAAGCTATCGCGCCAAACTACAAGGATCTTGTCAAGTGTATTTTGCACCTCCACAAGCACAGTGCATTCAGATCAAGCCGGGATAATACCGAAAGGGATTTCGATACTGCCAGTATTTCGGACTACGACTTCTCTGAGGAAGATGTTGCGGGAGTTTCAGAGGATGAGGGTTCTGCGCACAGTCGATTGTCATCGACCCTTCGTCCGCTGCTGCTCATGGTGTGAGTGATCGCATCATTACAGCACTGGTCGGACCAGACACCCAGGGTAGCAGCGCTAGTCGGTCTCCCAGAACATTCACTCGACGACCCAGCAGTGCAAGATCGATGAGCGTAGACTCCATGGAGTCCATGTATTCCGACAACATACTAGTGCCAAGTCGAGGGTATACTGCTAATGCCCCTACCCTCCGTTCTGGAACGAAGCCCGCGAAGGATCCTGCCCTTATCGTCGCGGGCTTTAAACACGACGTGTGCGCTCTTGAGAGCTCCGATGAAGAAACTGTATCGAAGAAAAGAACACCAGATGTCACACCTGCAGGACCGGGAGCTTTGTCGGTCATTGAGCAGAAGATCGCACCAGACCTGCTGTCGCGACTCCCTGTCTCCGATTCTCTCACCTTTGAAGAACATTCCAAGCCCATCAAGTATGCTCAAGTTCGTCTCCTAGTCGGTACATACGGGGAGAAGGAGCCAGGGAAATGGGGACAAGAAGTTTGGGCTTACGCTATCCCTAATAAACGCGCTGAATTGAGTCCTAAAATCTACATGGAGGTCTCTGAGACCGTTCTTAATGGACGACAAGAACTTCGTAAAGTCACTTGGGAGGACGACATGGCCAAAAGGCGTGTTAATCTCGAGGAATTCGCCAAAAAGGCTACCTCAGAGAAGGAGCTTGGCGTACTGATCAAGGCCTGCTTCCTGGTCGCTACCAAGGAAAAGAAGTGCGACTTTGAAGAAAATTTCATCCCAATTTATCCTACATTTATCAAACAGCTGAAGAAGATCTGTACGGAGTGGAAAGAGCGAATGACCGACGTAGAACTATCGGATGTAGAATACTCAGACGAAGACAAGCCACCTGATCCGTATCCGGTACGACATGCACATCGCCAGAAACGACACAAGTTGACTGATAAGGGTGTTGCGCGGGTGCTACAGCAGCCCGACTCTGAAGACGATACTCACCCCATCAACGAGGACGAAGACGCAGAGACTGAGGAAACAAAAGAGAAGGTCTCGAAATCAAAGAGAAAGACCAGGAACAAAACCATTCATGGTCTACCTCGTGTCCGGTTCGATTCACCTCTTGATGGTCTGAAAGCTAGTCGCGCTCTTCCTCGGCCCACTTCTAAGCCCTTCGAGCAGATATCTACGCCCACCCGCGGAGCTTCTACCTTTAGCTCACGAAAGAGTTCAAATGGTCAGTCACCCACCTCTGAACACTTTTAGCAAACTGGAAAGCAACGCCATGATCGCCACAAACTGAACTCTGCAGCGACGTCGCCCAATCCTAGAATTGATTGCCGAACTTCCACAAAAGTCAACAATAAAGTGGGGAAGAAGACAGCGGCGGGTCCCAATCCGCATCCTCATTAGATGAAGGAGAAGCAAGACAGGATTTGCTAGATTGGGCTTGCCCTGGTGATGGACGACAGAGGGAACGCTTAAGGTGGAGAGGTTTTGGACGACTAGGAAGATGGTGGCGTTGATGATGTCTCTGGTAACTAGATGAACGGTCCGAGCATGTGGGAAATGTTAAATCTGACTGTCAGTGTCATGTATGGGCAAGGTCCACCCTGATGTGTTGGACTGTGGACTGTCACCTAAGGCAACCGCTGGCAGATACAGGTTTTGTTTCCGGTTCTGATATGATGTCCCTGCTGAACAACCAATGTAACCTTTAGCGACGTAGTAATACAATCTACGTTATCGGTAATTTTTTTTGATGCGTCAATGTTTGGAAAGTACTTCACCAGACTATGAAGCTGTGACTACATTGAGAAAATCTTTGGGGAGCATTCGGAATTGAAATCCCATGGCATAAACGACAGTCACTGGCTCTTGCGCAGGCACCGCAGCATAATCTGCTCTGTAATTTACGCAAGTAGAGAACGAGCAGTCGAGTCGCCATAGATTCAATTGGAGCCATGCGATGCATTTGAGCTCCAGGAAGCTCCAGCGTGTGTGATGTTTTGCTAGCAGTGTATTGTAACGTCAGTGCTGATGTAGTTTTTATTAAATGCTCCTGCCAAGTGAGGAAGGCGATGCATGACCCTTTGTTGCAGTTGTAGCTGCAGGCGCTGTCGTGAGCAGTTCTCTTATTTACAATGCGACGAGTTCCTTCCGCCTCAAGGAAAAAATGCGTCCCTGCTTTTGGCGTCGAAGCCGCACTTCTGGGTTCAGGCTGCTCTTCTGATACCAACTACGTCGCTCGAGTCTCATTCCTTTGCAGCAACGCGGCCAAGATGATTGTACCCTCAGATTGATTCACATCAGCGTTCATTTGCTTGAACTCCCGGAGCGACAAACACGTGCAAACGCGCAGCGACGCGATTACACGCTAAAGACGCGCCGCAATTCTTGTATGAGCATGGAAGTTCGATTACTTCTGACTTCTTCAACACCACCGCCCGCCATGTTTTCTGCTACGGACACCCTGGAGCGACTCAGGAACGAGCTCGGAGCGCAAGCCGCTTTACTGGATCATCCGCCATTTCACCGGCTGATTACAGCGCCACTCCGAGACGATCCCCAAAGTCTGTCATTCAGGATAAAATTTGGCGCGATACAACATTCCAAACCGACCGCTCCTCCGATCGGCTCTTCACCGGGCCCACCCGATCAGGAGCCTAAAGTCGGTACCAAACACGAAATCTGGATACACATGTATCCTGCAAGGAGGGCCAACGGACACGTAGGAATACAGTTTCATGGTTACGACTCGGAAGATAAACACGTTGGCTGGTATGATGAAAAGAACATCGGCAAGGTCGTAACCGCGTGTACATCCGCATTTGCATTCCCGACTAAAGCCAGTCTGGGCAGGTGGACGAAGGACAAGCTCATGGCGCTGGCTAAGTGGTATTTCCTACGGAAGCTGGCAGAACATACCACAGAGGAGGACAAAGAAAAGTTACACATCGGTATAGCTATAACTTCACAGTTCAAGGACGACCTCAAGAGAGTCTGCTATGAGTTCGACGAGCAGGCAACCAGGTCGCAGACGAGCGCCACGCCTGTAGTACCGACAGCAAAAAATACGGACAGCCAGGGAACCGATTCCAGCGATCTATCAAGTGTTGACGTGAAGGAAGACCACCTTGAGACGGGAGACAACATTGCGGTCAAAGTAAATCGCCAGACGTCCAACGAAACTGGGCCCAGACCTATCTCAGACGCGGTATGCACAATGAAACGTTAGTACAAAAGCAAAAGCTGACATTCTGCAGCAGTCGTTTTCTACAGAGCACATGGCGGATACTCTGATCGAGTTGCAAGATAGGGAGAAAGTTATTGTCGATGACGTTGCAAAGACAGAACAGGAAATTGAGCGGCTGCAGCAAGTTCTCCAAGAGAGGAAGTTGGAGCAGCAGCAGCTTAAGAAGCAGAGAAAGGAAGTCTTCAGAGGCTTAAGCGTCGAGGCAGCATTCGACTTGGGACAGCAGGTCGAGCGCAATAGTGCGAAGCGCCAGCGCCTCGACTGATCCAGTGTCGCGATTCTTATGCTCCATTCATATGAGAAATAATGATTTTTATTCACCAAAAGTTATACTCTCTCGTGTGCCGAGAATGCTAAGAAAGCAAGCATTAACTCTTGATGCAGTGAATCTCAGATATACTACATAGAATTGGGATGATATTAATCGCAGAATGAGCTTTGAACCGGCGTAGCAATCCGGGCCCGCTTTATGCGGTAATACGCTTCGTACGAAGCATGAGCTTAAAGTAGTTTAAGAGTATATAAGAATTTGCTATGGTACCGAACAACTTCTGAAAATATACAGGCATAGCTATAAGTTCACGATTCAAATTACCCTATGCGGTGAATCCTCACTGAGCTCTGGGCAAGTGCGCCTTTGGATTTGGACGCGCTTGGCCGCTGTCGTGAAAGGCCGTTAACGCACACGCCTTGCCTAAGCGCCCCTCTCGCCACCTGGGCAGGCTCGACGTTTCGTCTCAATAGCTTTTCTTGACAGCCTCTTCTAAAACCCTGCTCAACTTACTTGACTTTTCCTTGCGCGCCCAACAATGTCCGCTCCACAATCGCGACACCAGGCGCCGGCTGGCGCGCCTCAGGCTCCCAAGGATAACCGCTCCTTCACTAACCTTCGTATGGAACTTGGCCAGAATGGAGAGCTTCTCAAGTATCTCCCGTACAATCGCGCAACATTTCAGGTTCAGTCCGAACTGCCAGGTGCCGGGCCAGAGCGAATCCTATATGGCGACATGATGGAAGAGAAGGACCAGTTGTGGATCTATTGGACACTACTAGGAGGTCTTCACCACACCAACAAAGGAGCTCATGGATCAGCTCGGATGATTACTTTTCAGACTCTAAAGGGTGCGCAGAACGGCGATGCTCCGATACGGCCGCAAAACGTCCAGAAGATTGCTCTCGCTTCCGCTCCTTTCAAGTTGGCTGGCGACACGTTCCAGATCATGGTAAGCGGATGAAATAAGTGGAGTACGTCCGGAACGCTAATCCAACAGGCGGTTGCGGCCTATTTCTTCGTGAGGCGCGGTGTTGATGACAAGCTGAAGACCCCGATCTCACTCAAGAATTACAAATCAGAACTTGTGAGCGCCTGCAAGATTTACAAGGCAGTGTACGAACAAGCACAGGCAGCGAAGATCCTCGTGACATCTCAAGCAGTTGCTACGACTGGTACAGTCGAGAGAGCGGCGTCGCGCGAGGTCTCGCACGTAGCATCACCGTCGCGTAGATCGGCTGAGTTCCGCCGGGAACCATCTGTGTTTCGATCTCCGTCTTCGGCGACCAGGTCGTATGAGCTGCTTGACGAGCCCTACGATTCACGCCCTCCTTTACATAGCAGCAGCATTGGACAGACACGCAAGCGCGCGCGAAGTCCAGCAGCCTACTCCAGCAACCAACGGCCGTCAGCCCGCTACCCTTCCACTCCCACGCCAGACTACATCTACCAGGCGGATTCCGACAGCTTCGAGTACCCAAGGCGAGAGGTCATGGTCGACAAATACGTCGCGCTCCAGGCCCAAGAAGAAGATCTCGATCGCCGCATCAATGATGCTGAGGGCGAGCGCTCCGACATTGCCGCTCAAATCGTCGGCTTCCAAAAGCGCCTTCGACAGGCAGAGAATAACAAGGCAGAACTGATGGAGGAGAAGGACAGGATCAAGATGGAGAAAAAGGACGTTCAGAGCTCGCTGAATGGAGACGAACAGTTGGAGTTTGGCTTTGAAGCGGGTCGGAGGATGGAGAGCAAGAGACTCAAGCGAGCTTAATTGGGGTCTCGCGCTGTCACGTGGAGATGACCAGAAGTTCCATCGTGCAAGCCGCAAATTCATGTTGCTGCTGCGGAACTCTGGTGTCGAGTGTCGGGTCCATGCATGTCGTTGACGCGTGACGTCATCCCACATGACAGCGCGCATGCACGTGTCCCCATCCGTGGAGAGTCTCCAGAGACATTCGAACGTTAGACGAATAAGAGGACATCTGTATTGCTGTATCACACCGCTTCTGCGGGACTAGAAAATGCCCTTGCCGTGCAGCCTGGGCACGCATCGACCGGTGATGTTTGCTTCGCTCTTTCTTTCTGCAACTCCCGGTCGTTTCCTCGTCTGCGACGACAGGTCACTTTTACATCGTGCTATATCAGAAGTCGTTTATATAACCTCTCTTCCAAACGTCTGCCG
>Ga0265780_10002542_pt1 | contig 24609 bp, 23 predicted proteins | sample P1T30metagenome_FD_192432 | JGI IMG/M metagenome (GOLD analysis project Ga0265780, IMG submission 192432) | Plant litter microbial communities from East Loma Ridge, Irvine, California - P1 T30 | ecosystem: Environmental > Terrestrial > Plant litter > Unclassified | place: USA: California... | reverse complement strand
TAAGCCAGGAACTGCCTTCTGTATATTCGTCGACTACCTGAACGGTATTATCAAATTTAAATGAACACATCAGCGAGCCGATTTCCTGCTGCACCATCATTATGCAATTATCAATAAGGTCTTTTCTGAATCCTTTTGTCTGCAGTTCGAGTACATAAGCAACTGATATTATTCTTCCCAGAATCCTGCCCAGGTCAACAAGTTTGCGCTGGGAAATATTGCTGCTCAGCGTAAAATTCAGATCTTTTTTGAAGTATTCGCAGGATTCGGAGGTTAAGCTGAACTCCTTAAGGAAATCGAACAGGTTAAGCTGCTTCTGTTTTTTCATCGACCTGGTTATCATTTCGGCGATCTGTGCATATAACATTTCGTTAGAGCCTTCAAAGATCTGGAACGGCCGGCTGTCCATAATACCACGTCCGCCGATATGACTGATGCGGTATCCATTAGCGCCCGAAAGCTGAACAAGCAGATGTGCAGATTCCTGCATTACATCTGTTACTACAGCTTTCATGCTGTTAGCTTCAAGACCTTCTGATGCCAGATTGTGGTCAATGCCGCTTATATTGCTGCTTCTGGCACACATGGCAGAGCAAATGGTATAGGCCGACTGGATTCTTGACAGCTGGAACTGAACCTGATCAAGACCTAAGAGATTACCGGCACCGACAATTCGATTTCTGCAATGCCCGATAGCTTCATCAAGCAGACGTTTTATAAAGCCCATTCCCATGCCCGGGAACTGCATCCTGCTTCTGTGCAGAATATCCAGCATCATCTTAATGCCTGTAGATTCAGGCTCAAGTTTATAATTGGAAGGGACTTCAATATCCAGCTTATTAAGTCCGTAAGGGATCATATACAAGCCGGCATTATCAAACAGCTCTTCTACTACGATCTGTTGTTTTTCCTGGTGGGTATCGCAGATAAAAAAGTCGATATCCCTGGCCAGTTCGCCGTTGCTGCTTTCCTTCCTTGAGGCTATGATCCAGTAATCGGCCATGCCGGTAAGTCCCTGCCAGTGTTTTGTTCCCTTAATATTATAACCGTTCTCCGTTTGTTTGTTGATCGTTTTCATATTGAGAGCATCACTGCCGTAGGCGGGTTCTGTGATCATCAGACCGCCCATATTCTGCTGCTCAAGGAAGCGGTCGAAAATGGCCTTTTTTACAGAGTCATCAGCATATTTCGAAACGGGCTCCAGGAAAAGCGCTATGTTTATACCGAAAGTAAGCGAAAGTGGGAGTGACTCGTAAGATGCAGCAGCAAGTACGCCCAGGCATTCTTTTACAATGCTTCCCCGGCCGCCGAACTGCTCGGGAATTGCTGCCGACAGGGGCCTGTGCGACATTATTTCACTCAATATTGAAGCAGGCAGTCCGCGCTCTAAACTAAGTTGGTTAATGTCTGCCTTCTCATGGAACAGATGTTTTAGCTTTTTTTCAAAGTCGTTTATAAATTCCGAGAATTCAATATTTGTCAATGTCATATTATCGTGTAATTATCTTCGTAGTATGCGGAAAGCCAGGCAACTATTTAATGCTTCCTTGTTTATTCCAGTGAATCTATAATCTGTATTTTTTGTACTTGTTTTATTGTGGGGTGATTTGGCTTATGCTTGATCAATATTCAGCTCGCAAACGATTTCCCAGATCGAACCAATAATAACATAAGATTTTATTTTTTTTAAATTTTTATGCCATTTTATTGAAAAATACTGTAAATAGTTCATTCATTCATTTTTTTATGATATAAAAGACGGCCAGATCATACCTGCTGACGATTGCAGAACACTTTAATAACTCGCAAACGATATTAATTATTATAACGGAAATGACCCCGCTCTTCGTTTTCAGGCCGTTTGAAGCTGTCGTAATATCCGGCTCAAAGATAAAATAACTCGCAGTATATCCCGGCTTTGCGACAAAGCTTTTGGCGAAATTTGCTGCATAGCAGGCAATCAGGGCGGTAAATAGCTATTTATAGCTATTGAAAATCTGCGGAGACAGGCAGAGATTTATATTTCTTTTATAAACCTGCGAAAAAATACCCGTTATGCCAGCAATCGATTTTTCTATTGATATACATGTTCATCCAACCTATAAGCCAATGGGGCACGCTTTTAAAGAAGATGAACATACACAAAGTGCAGACCCTGCTGAGAAAACAAGCTTATGGTATTATAATCCGCCTTCACCGGTTGATAAAATACTGAATTTCGCAGGAAGCCTTACCAAATTTTCACAATGTAATCTTACTGCCTGCCTGTATGGTAAAGTATGGGTGCTTGTTGTCGGCCTGGGATCGATTGAACAGCGCTTTTTTAAGAACAAGCTGGGGACAGGGCTCCCCGGAAACTTCCTGGATAATTTTGCATCCGGGCTTACCTTGCCGCGGATAGACGCCATAGAGCAGATGACGGATTATTTCGCCGATATACAAAATGAAATCAGGTTTCTGAAGGCTTTAAATAATGTGGAAACGGATGTCGATGGCAATAAAGTCAAATATAATATTGTGAAGGACTTCTCTGAGCTGGAAGCAGTCTGCGCCAGCAATGAAAAGGCCTTGAATGACGCTTCAAAAAAACAGGGCAAAACAAAAAAGGTAATAACCATCGCCCTTATTTTTTCTGTCGAGGGGCTGCATATCCTTAATTGCGGTTTGAATGTTCCCTGCGACCGCGATACTGTCATCCGGAATGCGAGGACGCTGAAAAGTCAGGAATTCAGACCCTGGTTTGTTACCTTCTCTCATCATTTTTATAATGAACTGTGCGGGCAGGCGAGGAGCCTGGCGGGGGTAATTGCTAAATTATGCGATCAGTCTGAGGGATTGAATACGGGTTTCACCGCTTTAGGCCGGGAAGTGCTGGATATCCTGCTGGATGAATCTACAGGCAAGCCAATATTTATAGATATAAAACATCTGAGCCCGGAGGGCAGAAAAGAGTATTTTGAGATAAGGAAACAGCGTGATCCCGGTAACAATAAGATTCCCGTTATTATCAGCCACGGAGTTTGCAACGGGCTGCAGAGCCATGGCGGGAAGGCGAGTGATAATCCTCTGGCGAAAAACTTCTGCGCAGATGAGATAAATTTTTATGACGACGAGATCCTTGAAATGGCAAAAACAAACGGCGTAATGGGCCTGCAGCTTGATGAACGCCGCATTGCCAATGAAAAGGCGCTCAAAAAAACCAAAAACTCTGTTTTTCGCAATAAGATTATGCATTATCGCAGCGAATTGCTGTGGAACCAGATAAGATATATTGCCGAGCTGCTTGATAAAAACGGATTACCCGCCTGGGAGCATATTGCAATCGGGTCTGATTATGACGGTATCGTTGATCCTATCAACAGTTTCTGGACTACCGAACAATACGATAGTTTGAAATCGTTTGTTGAAAGACATGCCTTTGAATACGCCGGCGGAGATATTGAAAAGATGAAGATAGAAAAGAACAGGAACATGAAGGCCGATGCAATTGTGCAGAATGTTTTCCAGAATAATGCCTGGGAGTTTTTCAAAAGATGGTATTGAGGGGTTAATGCCAATTGCCGTAATACAGCAGATGAATGAAATTCAGAACGTTTTTCACCTCAGTATATGTTTGAACTTGAAGCGCAGGGATAGGCTGCTTTGACCTCACATTTTGTGACCTCAAATACAAATTGATCTACAATAATATTTTCGGTATACTTACACTATAAATTCACTTGTGCTTTATGCGGTATTTTCTTTGCCTTATCTGTCCTCCTTTAGCCATATTTACTACCGGAAAAATGGGATCGTTTATACTGAATATCATTCTTACCATCTGTTTCTGGATCCCGGGAGTAATACATGCTGTCCTGGTTGTTAATAAATACTATTCAGACAAGAGACACAGGGAGATGATTTCTTATACACGCAGGAGATAAGCTCTGAAATACGCCCGCACTATTTATACATCCCAACTATGAAAAAAACTGCAGACCTGAGGCTGGCAGTCCTTATCGATGCCGATAATGTACCCTATTCGAATATAAAAGGCATCATAGAAGAAATTACCAAATATGGAATTCCGGCAATTAAACGAATTTATGCCGACTGGACCAAGCCCACTGTGTCGGGCTGGAAAAATGTGCTGCTCGAAAATGCGATTACACCCATACAACAGTATAGTTATACCAGCGGGAAGAATGCTACAGACTCGGCCATGATCATCGATGCTATGGATATTTTATATTCTGACAAGGTAGACGGTTTCTGTCTTGTATCGAGCGACAGCGATTTTACCAGGCTTGCTACAAGGCTGCGGGAAGCCGGAATGACCGTTATCGGTATTGGTGAGAAGAAAACGCTTAATCCTTTTATCGTTGCATGCGACAGGTTTATCTATATAGAAATTATTCCCAACCCTTCTGCCAAGATCCGCGAAGAAATTAAGCCTGCTGCCATAAGCAAAAAGAAGGCTGAAAAGGCTGCCGAAACGCCGGCTCCGAATAACAGGATAAGTAAAGATATCCTGGCATTAATATCAGGATCTATTGAAGACCTGGCCGACGAAAGCGGATGGGCGTACCTGGCCGATGTAGGAAGTCTGATGATGAAGAAACAACCCGACTTTGATCCGCGGAACTTTGGCTTTATGAAGTTAACGCCACTGGTCAGGTCTATTCCAACTATTGAGCTCGACGAAAGAGAAACTGCAAATAAAACAGTAAAACATATTTATATTAAAAACAGGTAATATGCCCCTGAGATTAATGAAAATTAATATGACAAATATTTTGCGAATGTTAACATAATTGTTACATTTGTACATCACTATTGTGATAAGGTTTAGGTTGCCTGCTGCATCTCATATACAGCGGGCTTTTTTATGCCCGGACGGATTTGTTTAACAAACACTGAACTCCTTGATCGTCCTCTTTGCAAACGAGGACGCAGCGAGAAATCCATTTTTAATGCATAAAAATGCAATGCAGTCGCTGATCTCGCAGATTCGCATTACAAAAGCGAACGATGAAGATAAATTCCAATGAAAGCCATCAGTCAGATGAAGGACGCTACTTTATTTATTTCGGCAGGAGAAGCCCGATATGATCGGCCTTAAGGTCGAAACGGCATTTATACGTGGCCGGAAAATATATCCTGATAACCTGCATAAACTTTGTATTGAAAGTATGATGAGAAATAGGGGTTGAGCAGGGCTTATAATAGAATATGATTTCTATGTATTTATCGTGCGCATACAAAGAGCGCTTCTCTCAACTTTTCGGGCAGAGCAGGTAGTTATATCAAAAACTTCAGATCCTGAATCTCAGCCTGATTGCCCTGCCAATCGCAGCAAGAAGATCTTTTTGGATATCGGGAGATTCTTCTACCGGCATCCATCCGGAAGAGGGATTTTTTTTCAGCTCAAATTCCTTGCCGTCAATGGCGATGGTGATTTCACTGGTATGTTTATTAATTCCTTTGGTAAGTACAAAAAATACAAAATCCGTGTCGTTGAAAGTAATTCTGAATGGCAGACTCATAATAATTCCCAAAGATAACTTATTAAAAGCTGTTTATATATAAAATATATATTAATAAAAGCGCGGCCCTGCACAGTGCAGCTACAAATCGCTATGCAAGGGCCGCGTTAAATGATAACCTGCGTTTAAGATCCCTCTCAGTATTTACTTATCCAGTCTAAGATATAATTGGCATCGTTTTCCCAGCCCGGCTGTCCAAGAACATGATGGTTGCGGCCCGGGAACTCTTTATATTCCAGTACAGATCCGTTCTGTTTATACTTTTGAAAATTACGCTTATTAAGATGTGGTGGTATGATATTATCTATGCTGCCGGAGGTAATCAGTAAAGGTGCATGATCTTTATTAAAATCAATTTTGGCAGCGGGAGATAAGCCGCCTCTTGCTACCGTTTTTGATTCCGGAATGGTTAAAGCCTCGTATGCCGCCTTTTGCTCACCGAGCGGCTGTTGGTTCACAAAAGCATATTGCCAGTCTTTAAAAGACATAAGATATGTTTTTTTCAGTGAAGTAAATAAGCCGAGCGATTTCCAGCCGGCTTTTAAGAACGAAAACTCATAGGGAAAAACACCCAACGGTGGCACCGGATGAATGGCAACCGCAGCCGCTGCGAGGCCGCGGTTTACCAGAATCTGCGTCATAAGTCCGCCGAGTGAATGCCCGATAATAATAGGTTTTTCCGGTAGCGACATGGCAATAGCAGCATAGTGATCAACCAGCTCGTATAATGTAAGAGCTGCGAGATCAACATCATCAGGCTGTCGCTTACGCAACTCTTCGGCAGTTCCGTCCTTAAAGGGCCAGGCCGGGGCTATCGTTTTATAGCCCTTGCTTTCAAAGTAGGTTTTCCAGTCATCCCAGCAGTGGTGGGTAACAAATGCACCTGTAACGAACATTACTGTCTCTGTTTTCATAAATGGGTCCTTATATGGTCAAATAAATTGTTGCGCAAGGCGTCAGCAACCGAACTCACAGATTAATCACACTCGCATGGGTGCTGTAGAGATAAACTTCTGTCTACTGCATTTTACTATAAATATAACTGTTTGTAAATCAAAAATTTATACTTTCTGCGAAAAAATATATCGCGTCAATTTCATGGTTTGCGGTGGAGTTAAGCCGGTAGCCTGCATCCCTGAAATATCGCTCCTTTTGAGTAACTGCTTTTTTACAATGCAAAAGACCCCTATATGCTGCGCAGACCCCTATTGCAGCTTCTTAAAGCTGTTTTACAGGACGCCACAGGTTGCGGAGCCTTTTGAAAAATTCTAGGTTCGTTTAACTAATTAATTATTAACCGGTGCCAGGCGGTACAGACTGTCAGGACCCTGATAAATTAACCAGATTAACACCTCTTCTTGTATGAAAAAATCTACTAATCTTCCACGCAGGATCAAGCTGTTGTATGCTTTCCTCTTTTTATCAGCCCTTTTTTCAGAGGTCAATGCGCAAACGTTGGCATTCCCCGGTGCACAGGGTTTCGGACGGTTTGCCCTTGGGGCAAGAGCCGCAGCCAACCCCGAAGTGTATATTGTGACCAACCTGAACGACGGCGGTACAGGATCATTCAGGGATGCAGTCAGTAAGTCCGGACGTATTGTGGTTTTTGCAGTCGGCGGAATAGTGAACCTGCAGAGTAATGTTGTCGTCGCCGCTAATGTCACTATTGCCGGGCAGACGGCCCCGGGCGACGGTATCGTGTTCTTCAATAAAAGAGTAACGTTTTCGGGGGCAAGCAATGCTATTGCCCGTTATCTGAGGATCAGGCTCGGTGCAACCAATAACTCGGGTAATGATGCTTCCGGCCTCTCTAACGGCGCGAATATGATATTCGACCATATGTCTTTTTCCTGGGCTATGGACGAAGTGTTTTCTATAAACTGGGATAACAAGGGCAGCTCGCCCGACAATATCACTGTCCAGAATTCCATTATCGGCCAGGGCCTGCATAGGGAGAACCATTCGGCCGGAGGTTTGATCCAAACGCCCGACGGAGGAAAAGTTTCCTTGCTGAGAAACCTGTACATCAGTAACAAGACCCGCAACCCCAAGGTAAAAGGAGTTAACGAATTCGTTAATAACGTAGTTTATAACTGGGGAAACGGTGGCAGGCTTGATCAGGATTTTAATTATCCATGGTCGGGTGATGCTTATATTATGGGAGGCTCTTCGGGAATATCCGAGGTAAATGTGATCAACAACTATTTTGTTGGCGGGCCTTTGACGCCTCCCGGAAAAACCACACCATTTTCAAGGGGTACGGGTACTTTTAACATTCATGGCAGCGGTAATTATTTTGATAACAATCAAAACGGCGTTCTCGACGGCAGCCTGGTTCCCTTCGATTCGGCAGGTTATCCGGGCATAACTGCGGAAGCCTTCAGAAACCAGCCTTTCGCTTATCCGGCGGCTTACCCTGCTTTAAGCGCTGCACAGGCTTATCAGCTGATAATAGACAGCGTAGGGGCATCTTATCCGCGCCGTGACCAGGTCGACGGGCTGATGGTAGATGAAGTGAGATCAAAAGGAACAAAGGGAATGTATGTGTACCGCGAAACCGATCTGCCTTTTTCAAACGGAGGCCTGGGAAATGTATCCGGTGCACCGGCTCCGCCTGATTCTGATCAGGATGGAATGCCTGATGCCTGGGAAGACGCAAATGGCCTTAACAAAAATAACAAGGCTGATGCCGTTGCTTTCAGCACCTCCCAGCCACAGTATCTTAATATAGAAGTATATATAAACTCGTTGACAAGTCAGGAACCGCCGGCTTTCGTGAAGGCGCCGACAGCATTAACACTAACAGCGTCTTCTCAGGAGCTGCCTGTGGCTTCAAGTACTATAAATGTGAAGTGGGCAGACAATTCAGATAATGAAAGCCATTTTGTACTGGAGCGCTCTGCTGATGGTATTACCTACACTGATATAGCCCATCCCGCAGCTAATACCCAAACTTATACAGATAATGCAGGCCTTATCCCTAATGTAACTTATTATTACAGGTTGAAAGCGGTATCAGCCTCTGAGCAGTCGGTTTATAGCACTGTTGTTTCGGTTAAAACGCCGCCAATACCTTCAGCGCCAGCAGTTGCTGCTTCTCCTGTACCTGCCTCCGGGTTCCAGTATGCGGCTCCGGCCGGCGGCAGTCTCAGTCTGAAATGGACGGGCAGTGCGAATACGATCAGTTATGCCGTATTTTTAGGCACAGATCCGGCTGCTCTCACTCAGGTGGCTGATGTAGCCTATGCGGCCAGCCCTTCTTTCCTGGCATCCGGACTTACGGACAATGTGACCTATTACTGGCGTGTAGATGCCAGGAATGCTAAAGGAACAGCTACAGGACCGGTATGGTCTTTCAGAACGGCACCTGTTATTCCTGCCGGCCTCGTTGCTCATTATGCTTTTGACGAATCTGCAGACGACGGTATACTGATTGCCGATTCGTCAAGTTATAATAATGACGGAGTACTGGGACTTGATGCAGATAACCAGGGGATCCGTATTACAGGAAAACTCAAAAATGCGCTGGATTTCTCTACAGCCAACCCTTCGATCTATGTAGTGAAGATTCCAAACGGAGATCAGCTCTTTCTTGATAAAAGTTCATTCTCTCTCTCATTCTGGATGAAAGCAGACGCCTCACTGCTGCCTGCCGATAATAATACGAGTTCTTACCTGCTGTGCAAGGGCTCGATCAGCAGAAATGCAGCCACCGGTGCTACCGGTAAACGTTTTGACATTGAGTTTAAGAACAAACAGATCCGTTTTGCGCTCGACGACGATAATGACTCAGGCGGCGGCGGGAAAGATGAGCTTGCTACCAGCGGTACTCCTTTTTTTACCGGTAAGTGGGTGCATGTGGTTGCCGTCAGGGACGTGGCAACTAAAAAACTGCAGTTGTATATGAACGGTAGTCTGGTAACATCAACAAATATCACCAAGTCAAATTCGGGGATAGGAGAGGCGAGCGCCCTGATCATTGGAAATATCGGCGAGCTTGAATTTCTGGCTTCTACAAATAAGCCTGCGCCTTACAAAGGAATGCTTGATGAAGTACGTTTATATAATTATGTTCTCTCTTCAGCAGAGATCAATGCGCTTACACAGGTGAAAAATACACAGAGCGTTACTTTTGCAGCTTTTGATAATAAGACAATAGGCGATCCTGATTTCAGCCTTGCTGCAAGTGCCAGTTCTGGTCTTCCTGTTACTTTCAGCAGTTCAGATACCAGCGTTGCCGTAGTAAGGGATGGTATCGTCCATATTACAGGTGCAGGCACAACTGTACTTAAAGCGTTGCAGGCAGGAAATGACATGTTTAATGCTTCAGAAGCCGTCCGCGAACTCGTAGTGGCCCCGCTGCTGCTTAAAATTTCTTACAGGGACGCCGATAACGGGCAGGTGCAGAATAATACTATAAAACCTGAATTTAAAATCATAAATGAAGGCAATACAGCCGTTGCCTGGAAGGAGCTGACTGTAAGGTACTGGTTTACTGCAGAAAATTATTCGGACATAGCTGCATGGATAGATTACGCGCAGCTGGGAAATAACAATGTAACATCAAAATATGTAAGCCTGGCACAGCCTGCGCAGGGCGCATTGGGTTATATTGAATACAGTTTTAAAAATCTGAATACTATGCTCGCCGCCTTGTCTAATTCCGGCAGTATCCAAAGCCGGTTTAATAACAAGGACTATGCGGTATTTAATGAATCTGATGACCATTCTTATAAAGGAGGATCTGCCTATAGTTTTAACGACCGGATGACTATTTACCGTAACGGGGTTTTAATCTGGGGTACCGAGCCCGGAAGTGTAAGCCCTCTTGTAAAGCTTAAAGTTCTTGCCCAGAACCGTAACAGCAATACTTCAGGAAACACCATCAGCAATACGCTGCAGTTAAACAACGAGGGAAATATGCCTCTGGCTTATGAAGACCTGTCTGTAAGATACTGGTTTAGCTCAGAAGGAACATCTTCCTTAAATGCCTGGATTGACTATGCGAAACCCGGGAATAATAATATGGAAACCAGCTTTGTGAAAATAGGTTCGCCTGCAGCAGGGGCAGATACTTATTTCCAGCTAAAGGTAAAACCAGCTGCCGGAACACTTTATCCGATGAGTAGTACAGGGAGCATTCAGTTCCGTGTAGCTAAATCAGACTGGTCGGCATTTAACGAAAGTAACGACTATTCTTTTAAACCAGCCGCTCCGCTGGCAGAGAATATGAATATCACTGTGTATTATAAGGGGCAGTTAATTTATGGAACTGAACCTGGAGATACCGGTGCCGGTTTCCTGGCTGCAGCCAGAACTGAACCTTTATCAATGCCTGAAAATGATTTCTCAGCAAAAACGATTGCCTATCCTAACCCTGCTGTTGATAAATTATACATCAGTCTTTCTAAAGAAGCAGAGGCCGGTGCGTTGTTAAACCTGTACAATATGGAAGGGCGCTTGCTGAGCACCCAGGGTTTACGCGGCAGAACTGCGACCCTCGAAATGACGGGTGTTCCTGCAGGGCTGTATATTATTCACCTTAAAAGCGGAAACTCTCTGGAGAAACTGAAGATAAGGAAGAATTAAAAAGAACAGAGTTTTCAGACTCGTCTGGCAAGGTGCTTAGCGGGTCTGAAAACTCTTTTTTATTCAATATGAACAGGTGTCTTTCCCGGCTCCTTAGAGCGCCGGTTCAGCAATCAGTCTATTCCCTTAAAAACTCTTTTCCACCTCACCTTATCCAGCAACGTTCCTGTCGAATCCGTACTGAACCAGGTTATCAGGGCTTTTCCCACCACATGGTCTTCCGGTACGTAACCCCAGAAACGCGAGTCGAGCGAGTTATGCCGGTTATCTCCCATCATCCAGTAATAATTCATTTTAAAAGTATAAGTGCCCGTCTTTTTTCCGTTTATAAGTACATCTTTCCCTTCAGTGCTCACTGTATTATTCTCATATAGTTCAATAGCTCTCCGATAAAGACCAAGCGTCGAATCGTTCAGTGGTATGCGCCATCCCTTTTTGGGAATAGACAGCGGGCCGAAATTATCCTGGTTCCAGCTGAACTTCTCTATGTGCGGGAATATATCAGGGTCGTACCGGCCTGCAGGCTGCAGCACCGGCTCAACACTTTTTACAAAAGGATAACTCTTAAGGGTACCGAGGTTTTCGCGGGGCACTACCATTTCATAAATGCCGGAATTCTGCTGCATAAGGCCGATGTTCAGGTCCTGCAACAGACGGGGATTAATGTCTGTGCCGTCTGTTACAACTTTGTAGGAGGTCTGCGCTTTATCCGGCACCGCAGCGCGTTTGCCATTGATATAAACTATGCCGTTCACGCTGTTAATTACATCGCCGGGAATTGCCAGGCACCGTTTAATCAGGTTTGTTCTTACATCAACCGGTTTGTCATAATCAGGATCCGCTTCTTCCGGTTTATTAAAAACAACAATATCCCCGCGTTTGATATCAGATAAGCCGGGCAGGCGGAAGTAAGGCAGTTTAATGCCATCCCAGTACGTTTTTATATTATATTTGGTTACCGTCGACTCCAGGAAGGGGATTTGAACGGGAGTAAAGGGCATCCTCGCGCCATAACTTATTTTACTCACAAAGAGATAATCCCCCGTAAGTAATGTGCCTTCCATCGATCCTGAAGGAATAGCATAGGCGGAAAATAATAAGCCGCGGATAATTGTCGATGCTATTACTGCAAATACGATGGCATCAATCCATTCGCGTGTTTTTGATTTTACCGGCTTATCATTGCCGGGAGTCTTATCTGAACCGGATTTCCATTTTATAACAAAGATTTTTGTTTAGACTTCTGCAGCAGCGATTTATTACACTTCTGTTGATATATCCGGCTGCAGCCGGATCTTGCTCTTCAGTTCAGCACCATGTAAACCGCCGGGTTTATAGTATTTTTGGCTCTCAATCACGCTAATATGGATTTTACATTTAAAAAAGCAGCGCCGGGAGAACTGGATCTGGTTCTTTCATATCTTAAAGAAGCAGCAGAAAGTTTGCAGGATAAGGGCCTTGAGCAATGGAATATCTGGCTGGATCCGGCAGAAGAGAACGTGCTCTGGATCTGGGAAGGGGTAGATGCCGGGGAGTTTTATTTTGTTGAAAATGAGGAAGAGGAAAAAACAGGGATGTTCCGTTTGTCTTACCAGGACCTGCTTTACTGGGGAGCCCGGGAAGATAAGGCAGCCTATATACATTCTTTGGTCGTCAGGAGAACTTCTTCGGGCAGGAGCCTCGGGCAGAAAATTATCAGCCTGGTTGAAAAAAAGCTGCTGAAAGAAGGGGTACACCTGTTAAGGCTTGACTGCAATGCAGGAAACAGCTGGTTATGTAATTATTATGAGCAGCTCGGTTTTGTTAAAGCAGGAGAGAAGCAGATGCCCCACTCCCTGAATAACCTGTACGAAAAAATAATCTGAAAGCTTATTCTTCTTCAAAAAGATAGCTGTTCATGGTAGCCAGATTTTTGACGGCATCGCCCATCGTATTATTGAAATATACATACACGGATTTTCCTTCCTCTTCCCATTCCCTGACGTATTGGGCATATTCATAAAGGAAAGCATCCGCATAACTTCCGCGGTAATCCCCGCTCGGCCCGTGAAACCGGAGGTATATAAAATCAGCTTCTGTAACCGGGCTGGTAAATGCTGAAAGAGGCTTATCGTGTAATACAAGGCTGGCCCCGTATCTGTTAAGAAGATCATACGTTTTTTCATCGTACCAGGAGCGGTTTCTGAATTCAACGGCTATTTTCCATTGCGGATCTGCGGTATTTTGCCGCAGCACATCCAGCAGGTTTTTAAGTTTTCCGGATCCGGCTGCAGTAAACCCGGGAGGAAATTGTACCAGCAAACAACCTTTCCGGCTGCCGGCTGCATCAATAACCCCCATAAAACGGTTAACGTCTTCGGCATTAAAAAACAGCTCCTTATTATGGGTGATATCCCGCCAGAGCTTAAAAGTAAACCGGAAATCCGGTGTAACCTCTTCCGCCCATTTTTTAACGGTCTTTGCCATCGGGATTTTATAAAATGAGCTGTTGATCTCAATGCTGTTGAAGAGCGAGGCATAATAGGTTAACCTGCTTTTATCGCGGAACTCTGCAGGATAATACTGCTTGTTCGGGAAAGGTAGTACCAGTCCGCTGGTGCCTGTATATATTTGATAATGCTTATTGGCCATTGGTTGTATAACAAATATGTAAAGAACTGTTATCAGCCGGTATTAGTTTCAGATCATCGCAGCTTCATTTTATCTGCGGAAGCCCAAAATACCGGCAAAAGTATTTTATCTTAGGTAAAAAGTATTCGCCATGGAAGAATCGGAGAAACTAAAGAGAATCATAGATGCAAGGATGAAGCTGAAAGCCCGTTTTGAAGAAAAGATGAAGCAGACTCCCTCTGTTGCCGACGAAACTCCCAGGGGTTCTGGTAAGCCCAATCGCCACGGAATGCCGGTTATTCCGATCGGACAAACGGCAACGGTTAAATGGCCGGTTCTTGATCTTGGTTATCAGCCGAATGTTACGCTTGACCGCTGGCGGCTTACAATAGACGGTGCGGTAGAAAATCCTGTTCGCCTTAACTGGAAGGAGTTTATGGCTCTTCCGCAGACAAAAGATGTGTCCGATTTTCATTGTGTTACCACGTGGTCTAAACTGGATATGCGCTGGGAAGGAGTAAGCCTGCTTGATCTTGCTGCCCTGGTTCAGCCTAAAGAGACTGCCACTCATATTATGTGTTACGGCTATGATACTTATACCACTAATGTTTCCATTGAAGAAGCGCTGAAACCCGATGTATTACTGGTACATAGTTTTGAGGGACAAGCCCTGCCAAGGGAGCACGGCGGGCCGGTAAGAATGATTACGCCGCAGTTGTATGCATGGAAAGGGGCTAAGTGGATCAAAAGAATCGAATTTCTGACGGAGAATAAACTTGGTTTCTGGGAAGAAAGAGGATATTCGAACACTGCCTGGCCCTGGAGAAATGACAGGTATAGTGAGTAAACTTAGATTGAAAATATCCTCATGCTGCTGCCCGCAGCCATGTTATTACAAAGGTATGTTATCCTGTGAATTAAGCACAGCATCTCTCCTGGTTGGTAAACCACGGTAGTCTTCAGAGTCCTCAAAAAAAAGATGGGACACAAAGTCCCATCCTTCGGCAACCAACCATTTTTTAAAGCATTAATTGTTATGTATCTGTAATCAAAATTACCAATAAGGAAGATGTTCCGCAATCCGTGTTTTAACGGTATTTTTAAATATATTCAGTCCTGAGGCGTAGTATTCAGATACTGATTGTGTCTGTAAATCAGTATGTTTATCTCTTTTCAGATAGGATATATTTAAAGAATTTTATCTATGTTTGATAACGTTATCCAGGGATACCACCCCGGGATCACCTTATCAATGTTATTCCTTTAATAAACTGCAGATCATGAATATAGACTATAATGAGCTGTTCCATATCCTTACACAAGGCGTAGCCCGGCTGGCCAAAGAATCTTTACCTGATTATTTTAAAGATGCTGTTTATGATGGCGACAGTATAATCCTGGATCTAAAAACGAGTATTGCAGACTGGACGCAGCTGCTCGTTAATGAAGAAATTGATGCGGCTAATTTTGGGTCTCTGATCAATGGAGAAAAGGAATTGCTGAATATGAAAGCGCTTGCAAGGGCCGGGTTAACAGATTTTGATACACAGCAGTTTAAAGATGATGTATTTAATCTGATCACCTCAACGGTTACAGGGCTTGTCAATCAATCCTGAACTTTAGGTTTGTTCTTCAGGTTAACTTTTACATTAAGTTCAAAATTTCCGTTGGTATATCCCTGAAGAGCTGAAGTTCCGGTAGTATAAAGTCCGCTGATCTGCATTAAAGATTTGTATTTTACTCCCATACCTATAGTTGCGCTTTCGGATGTATGGTAGAAAGCCATAACATTGACGATATTATCTGCAAGTGAAATATTGGTTCCGATATCAGCGAGGCTTTTGTTCCCTCTTATCTGCCTGTACACCACTTTGGGTTCGAATCCCATGCCCTCAATAATGTTCGGCAGGAAGAACTTATAACTTGCTGCGCCGAAAAAGCCTGTCCGGTTGGCCGTACCACCTTCCTGCTGGTCTTTATTAAAGTAAGTTTTAAGATTGGGAAGCGAGCCCTGTAACGTCAGGCGATCATTCGTATAGGCTATCCCGAAGTCACCGTCGAGGTAAGTCTTGCGCTGGTTGAACCGCCCTACAGTAGCATCATTCTGACTGCCGATTATTTTTTCATTCACTATACGTTCGTCCATAATTCCTAAAGACAGTCCGAAGTGCAGCTTTTCATTTTCCTGGTTAAGCGGGAGGTGATAGGCATATGTAGCCATAACCCGGCTCCTCTTAAGCAAACCAGCTTCGTCATTGTATATATTTAGCCCGAGTCCCACTTTTTTTTCAGAGCCATAATCTGCAGTAAGCGACTGTGTCTGAGGAGCTCCGGGAAGGGTAGACCATTGTTTGCGGTAAGCCATATCCATACGGATTCCCTCTTCAATTCCAGCCATAGCCGGATTTGCCAGGTATTGATTCTGGAAATATATAGCGCCTAAAGGGTAAAGCTGAGCTTTGGCTTCTGTTACTGAGAAGATATTTACAAGCAGAAGAGAAGCACCTGCACTTGCTTTTAGTAAGGTCCGTTTTATAACATGCAGATTTTTCATAAGATAGTTTTTAACTGTTCCGAACTGTTTTGCATACAAACGAGCCTTCCGAAAATGTCAAACATGCTGATACAGCAAAGCTTTTTTTCTGTCTGTTAACTGGAGCGAGAGACTTCATATCGAATATCATGTTTTTTAGGATACGGGATCTACAAGCAGGCAGGCTGGTATTTCCCGTTTCCTTATGATACGGATATCCTGAAAAAAGGTTACGTAAGTGTAGAATAACAGGGAGTTAGAGCAGCCTTTCTGCTATGGCTATACTGTTGGCGAGCATGTGCATAGTAATTGAAGTAAGTAAAGATCCCGTCTGTTTTCTGGCCAGGCCAAAAAGGATTCCGTCTGTGAAGATCTGGGAAATACCGAGCAGGGCAGCACCCGAGCCATCATAAACTGAGGCATGAAGGGCTACAAACAACAGCGACTGGATGATAATGGCAGGGAAGGAAGGTATTCCTTTTTTCAGCAGAAGCGACAGTAATATCCCTCTTAAAAGGATCTCTTCTGTAAGCGGGGCGAGCAAAACGGCACCAAAACCTCTTAGAATGGCAATGCCGGCCGGGTAATGCCATTTATGTATTTCTAAAAGACCTTTCTGATAAAGAAGCAGATCTGCAGAGAGGGCATATAAAAAAAAAGCTGATATCCAGATAATATAATGTTTCCATGAACGGGGAGCGCACAGCCCGGTAGCCTCGCTGTCTATCTTCCCTCTTTTCAGGGCGATACCTAAAAACAGAAGAGTTAAGGCAAAAGGCAGTACCTGCAGGAGTGTAGCCCCTAATTGGTCAGACATAGTTTGATGTTAGCGTTAAGTATTGAGCTAAAATACAAGCTTTTGTTACGTAAGTAAGAAGTTTTTTGCACTTGAAGAGTATTTATAACAGTAAGATGCACTGATAGTTGTAACCGCCGCACTGCCGGAATATATCATATCCATACATCGTACTCATGGTAGATTTTGTGCTTGTGTATATTCAAAAACAGGAATGAGGTTTTCGCCCCGTTCCTGGTAGTTTTTCTTTATAGAAGATGTTTGGTATAACAAATATACGGGTCTGTGTTTCCTTACGCAATCCGTGTTTTAACGGTATTTTCAAATAAAAAAGGATGGAAATTCATTCCATCCTTTAACGATTAACTCTCTTTGTCAATTAAGTTATATGTATAGTATAAGTACAAAAATATAGTATACATTCTTATCCGTCAATCCGTTTTTTAACGGTATTTATCAGTAACTATTCCTGATCTTTTATGCATCTCAGGGAAAGTCCGTAGGTCATATAAGAACTATCCCGGTCTACATCGGCAAACGTTTGATATATGCGCGAACTCCAGGAAAATACCTCGAAACTCCTGGTCGTGCTCCACCAGTAAGCATTACTTCCCGCAGTGTGGAAACTCCCGTTTTTGCCATATCTGTAACCGCCTGGTAAGGCGGCGAACCCGTTTTCATTGTTCGCACCCTCATTTGGCAGCAGCCAGTTCTGTGTTCCTGTCGCCTTCATTTTGGCTGCTGCGACGGTATCGCCCTTTAAATACTCAACAAGTACTGCTATTTCCTGCGGGTTGGGTACATGCCATCCTTCGGGAGCTATATTTCTGCTGTCGTTAATTGCATACCAGTTATAAAGCAGCCCGGTCTGCTCTGCATCAGAAGCGCTGTTGTTATAGGAGCAGTAAGCTCCGTCTTCTGCAGTAATCCATGATTCGTTATCTTTTAAATGTAAGATGGGATTACCGTTCCTGTATTTTGTTACTTTCAGGTTGCCGGCCATCCAAATCTGGTTCCCGATTTTTATGGTTTTATAAACATTACCGTCAATATCTGTCACCGATCCTGTATCTCCGCATGCTGTTATAAACAGGATCAGAATTGCGGCCATAAGCGACACGCTGTTTTTTACTTTTGGCATTGCTCAAATTGGTTTAATAATCTTACCTGGTTGCAAAGGCCGAGACCGTTGTATCTGCCCAGTGATAAATGCAGATCCTGTTCTCCAGCTCCATCATATTAACGGCATTGTTCAGCAGTATGAGCGAGCTGATCCGCGGGTATGCTATATCCACGCGGCCCGGAGGCTCTATTCCCAGGCCGTATTGCAGATCATTCCGTCCTTGATTAAACTTCATATCGAAATTTGCCGGCATATAATGCCTGTATGATTTTCCTGTGCTGATTATAAGAACGACTTTAAGTGAATCGCCGTTTTTCAGTATGAAAGCATGATCTTCTTTTCTGTCATTGTTAATATCCGCAATAACATGCCATGGCCTGCTGTTCCGATCGTAAAAAGACCACCAGCTTTTAACATAATCGCTGCTTACAGGTACATGCCAGCCAGGAAGTATGCTTTGCAGATACTTCGTCACCGCCGGGGGGATAGGAGCAGGATTTTCTCCGGGCGGTATATTGTTTGCCGCCGCAGAATCAGCGGGCTTTTGTCTGCACCCGCTTAAAAAGATAAGGAGCATGATTAATGGAATTCTCATATATGCTGAATCTTAAATAAAAAGGATACAGGCCCGGCAGGTCTTTTTCTCCTGCAGGGCCTGTATTGTATGATGCCAATCATCGGATTATTGATTTTAAGACGAGATTACCAGGAGCCGTTTGCTGCAGTATATGTTTGTCCGTTGACTTTGGTGGTACAGGAAGCTGTACGTACATGCTGCACATTGGGATGACAGCCTGAAACAGTGCCGGCATTTACTTTCGTATTGCTTGCATCTTCAAGAAAAATGCCGTGGCTTGTATTGTTGGCAATGTCTACCGTATTTACCGTACAACCGTTACTTCCCGAAACACTGAAGAATCCGCGTCCGCTGTTACGCGAGTAAACTTTCGTACAGCTTACATTCGGACCGTTGTTATTGGCGACCCTGAAGGTTGCATAACCGCCGCCGTTACAATTGTAATTTCCGGTCACCGTGCCTACCGTACCATTTTTAGACTGGTTAAGCAATACTCCGCAGCCGCGGTTATTACTTGATGTAACATTGCCTATGGTAAAGCCGTCGAGGCCATAGGTCTCGATAGACATATCGCCGCCGGTAATATTGATATTACCGCTGATGGTCAGGTTACTTGTAGCGGCTGTGCTGTGATCGACCCTGATTCCGAGTCCCATGGAGGCCGAAGATATGTTCATGGTGATGTTGCTGATAGCCATATTGGTACAGCCTTTAAACCAGATTCCATATCTCGGGGTTCCGGTAACTTTCATGTTCTTGACTTCGATCTGAGTTTTCCTGTCGGCCTGAACAGGTACGATCAGCAGATCGTTGCTGTTACAGTTGAAGGTGGTATTGTTAAAATCGATACCGGTATAACTTGGCAGGTTGACCGCTTTTACGGAGCCTCCCGAATTTCCGGAACTCCCCGAATTTTTAACCAGCACCCATTCTTTACTGGTTCTGCCAGCGGTAAGGTTATTACAGGCAGCCTGGATAGCAGCGATATAATCTGTGCCGGTGTATTTTGTAACTCCGTTCACTTTGGCGGTATAGGTACCACCAGATCCTGTCACCTCAGCCGAAGAGGCGGAGACTGTAACGCTGCTCTTTGAAGAGGAGATAACCGCTCCTTCATCAGCTGATATTCCTGCCGCTTCGCCTTTTTTACAGCTGCTGACAGTGAAGATTGCAGCAAGGGCTGCTGTGGCCATAAGGCCGTACATGAATTTCTCTTTTTTCATATTTAGGTCGTGGTTTAAGATAATTGGCATAACAAATTTGATAATTGTAGAACTGACACGCATCCTGTTCTCTCCTGCTATTTTTAATCTTTTTTTGAATTTTTTCTGTTTTTGTAAGATGTTTTCTGAAAAAAATGCATTTACCGTTATTTTACGGATCAATATTTTATAATAATGATAATAAATTCCCTTTGCCGGAGTGCCGCCTGTCTGGCGGGCAGCTCTGTCAAGCCTCTCCTTATCCAAATTTTGCATGTGCCTTTGTAATGCTTTGAGCCTGATGATCGTCTAGCTCACAATTCAATCGTTATTGAACACCGAGATAGTACAATAATTAATATTTAACAATTACATCTATGAAAACAATTAAATCTGCACTGTTAATGCTAAGCCTCCTTGCTCTTTCTTTCTCATCCTGCAAAAAAGATAACGACACGGAAAAGGACGATGCCGATGATGTGCTGCGTTCTGCTGCGATGACCTTTAAGATTGACGGCACTGCAAAAACCAGCACTCATTTATTTGCCGCCCGCGAAGACGGAAGCATTGAAATTTATGGTGGGATAAATGAAACGGAAACAATGGCGCTGCTGATCTATGACTTTAACGGCGTCGGGGATTATGCTGTCGACGGCGATGATGTACAGGTTTATTATGTGAATGGTACTGATCCTATGGCGAACTCGTTTTTAGGACAAAACGGGACTATTAAAATAACTTCTATAACAGACAAAGAGGTTAAAGGGACATTTGTATCTTCCCTGAAAAACACCAACGATGTAACTAAAGCTTTGTCTGATGGGAAATTTGAAGCTAAGATCATCGACGTGGAAGATTAAGGCTGCTTGTGTCTATTGGGAGGCTGACCCCTGGAGAGGGGCCGGCCTTTTTTATTTTTTCCGGAGAACAGCCCGCCTGTTTCCGGCCCTGGGTTCATTTAACAGATATTGGCTAAAGTTTAACCGATATTAATCCCGGTATACTACTTCGTTTATTATTTAATATATATGCTAAGCGGTTCAATAATTCTCAAAGCATCTAATGTAAATTTAACCAGCATGCTGAATAAGCCCCGGTAAGATGGTGCAGAAAAGGCATTAGCATAAGCAGGACTGATAAACAGGACGTTGGTGTGAGCGGGAATTACCGTACCTTTACAATAGACATTTTTCAAATAAAAGCGAACAGGCTTTAGCCGGAAAGTTTTAAACATAAATTAATATCGTGGAAGTGATTTCAGGGGCGAAAGCCGCCATAGAACAGGAAAAGAAGTTTGGAGCGCATAATTATAGTCCGCTGCCAGTGGTTTTATCAAAAGGTGAGGGTGTTCACGTATGGGATGCAGAAGGAAAACATTATTATGATTTCCTCTCGGCTTACAGTGCCGTTAACCAGGGACATTGTCACCCGAAAATTATCCGGGCGCTCACAGAGCAGGCACAGACGCTGACCCTTACGTCGCGTGCATTTTATAATGACAAGCTGGGGGCTGCGGAAGAATATATATGCCGCTATTTTGGTTATGATAAATCCCTGTTCATGAACTCAGGGGCCGAAGCTGTAGAAACAGCGATAAAGCTCGTCAGGAAATGGGGATATATAAAAAAAGGTATAACGCCGGGTAATGCCTCGATCGTTGTGGTAGATGGTAATTTCCACGGGCGCACCACCGGGATTATTTCCTTTTCTACCGACCCCTCAAGTACGGAAGGTTTTGGTCCGATGATGCCGGGTTATCATGTTATTCCTTATAACGACACCGATGCGCTTGAAGAAACCCTGAAAGCCAATAGTAATATCTGTGCATTTATGCTGGAGCCTATTCAGGGAGAGGCAGGCGTAATGGTTCCGGATGAAGGATACCTGACAAAGGCTGCAGAGATATGCCGAAAGTATGACGTTAAGCTGGTGGTCGACGAAATACAGACAGGCATCGGACGCAGCGGAAAACGCCTGGCCAGTGATTATGAAAATGTAAGGCCTGATGTACTGATTGTCGGAAAAGCACTTTCAGGGGGCGTGATGCCTGTGTCGGCAGTATTATGCGATGACGAAGTGATGCTTTGCATCAAACCAGGCGAGCACGGTTCTACCTTTGGGGGGAATCCGCTGGCAGCAGTGGTCACTATTGCAAGTCTGGAAGTGATCGAAGAAGAAGGCCTGTGCGAAAATGCTTTCCGTATGGGGGAGATATTCAGAAGGAGAATGTTTGAGCTGATGAAGCAAAGACCTGATCTGATCAGCGCGGTAAGGGGCAGGGGCTTGCTCAACGCCATAGATATTATTCCGGGAGAGAAGTTTGGCAAGGCGATCAACGTATGTCTGCTGCTGATGGAGAATGGCCTTCTCTGCAAGCCCACGCACGAGCATACTATACGCTTCTCACCCCCGCTGGTGATCAATGCCATACAACTGGAAGAATGTTGTGATATTATAGAACGGGTTATTACGGGGCTCTGAGGTTATGCTTCGCCCGTAATTATCGTTTGAACCTGTACGAATGAACTTTAGAAATATAAATATATAACAAACAGGGAAGCAGGGATTATGGAGCAGATCAGGAACGTGGAATTCCTGGTCTGCCTCAGATCACATTCCTGAGTTCCGGTTCTTTCACTTTAAACTTCCTGATATAATCTCTCGGAGAGGAACCTGTAACCTTTTTAAATACCTTGTTGAAATTTATCGCGCTGTTGAAACCTGTAGCAAAAGCTATGGAAGATATGCCGTCAAACTTTCCTTTTATAATTTTATCGCAGGCTGCATTGATACGTATCTCCTGCAGGAAGGTGATATACGTTTTACTTGTATGTTTCTTAAAGTATTTACAGAATGCCTGTGGTGTCATATAACATATCCCGGCTACCTTGTCGAGCGAGATTTCTTCCGCATAATGTTCGAGCGTGTATTGATAGATTTTATTTATCCTGATGCTTTCGGCAGCCGGTATCGGTTTTCTGAAACTTCCTGAAGATAGAGAACGGCATTCCTTAAGATCTATAGAAAGATAGTGTAACAGCTCTATAAAACCAAGCAGACGCGGCAAGCCGCCGGATTTACCAATTTTATGCATTCTTGCTGCAACTTCAATTGCATTTTCTGAAGGGATCTGAATGCCGTAACTTATGTTATTTATGAAGGTTTTAATATGTTCCATCTCCGGAAGATCGATAAGGGCTGAGGTAATGGTCTTCAGATCGAAATAAATATGGATGGCATGCGCATTGTCGTTTCCCGTGTTCTGGAAGTACGATTGATCAGACTGAAATATATGCGGCCGGTTCGCAGCAATAAAATAGATATCACCTGCAGAGAATCTTTGCGTATAATTATCGATAATTAAGGTTCCTTCTCCCTTTACTACGAGGCTGATCTGCATCTCATCATGCCTGTGAAAATAATTGTAAAAATATGGAAGTACATCTTCTTCAATTACTACAGAATCTTTACTTACAGGTACAGCGAATTGAACAATTTTCATCGGAGTAAATTAAAAATATATAATCTTATGTGTTTTACGGTAGAATATTTGTGTGCTTAGCTATATTACTGTTTTATGTATATAAATAATACTTTTAATTGAGTAATCTCAGATTAAAGTAGTCAAATAAATTATATGATCATAATAATTTATTGTCTTTGTTCTGATATTGAAAGTGACGACAAAATAATCCGGATAATTGATAGGTCTGACAAAAAAAACACCTCATATTTCCTATATGAGGTGCCTGAGAGCGATATTTAAAAGAGAGTCGTTATTTAGTACTTTCGGTCTGGAACCGGCTTAAGAACTTTATCAGTTCTTCCCTGAGAAGAGATTTTCCTGTGCTGAAGCGTTCGTTTAATTCTTCCTCCTGTTTTTTGGTCTTGGCTTTTTGAGCGGAGTAGATGCAGTCTCTCCTGATCTGGTCACTATACCCCAGTGAGATTTCCAGAGGAGTGGTAATTCCGGATTCAATCAGGGCGGGAACCATATCTTCTAATTCCTTACACAATGAAACCAGCTGATTACAGTCTGTGGATCTGATAGTTAGTTTGTCGATCTGTTTTACCAGTTTTTCTAATTTGCTCTGTAAATTTTTGTTGCCCTCTTCCATATTTATAAAATGTAAAGGGTATAACAAATAATTATAAAAAAGGTTAAAAAAATTAATCGAGTTAATAAATTATTTCAGTTGGCCTTTTATTCAACGAAGAATCTAATCCATAAGGATTATTTTATCAGGAAAAAATCTAAAATAATCTGCAATGTTTTGGAGATTATAAAACTTGTTTTACATTTGCAGTATCACTATTGTGATAAGGTTTAGGTTGCCTGCTGTGTCCCATATACAGCGGGCTTTTTAGTTTAAAAGGGCCTATATCTTTTGTTTCGGGATCATTGTAATTGTCAGGTTATGCCCCAGGATCCAGCCTTGAATCTCATTGTATATCATCATCCCATATCGTTTAATTAAAATCTGTATTAAGTCCTTAATAAGCCGGATAGCAGTAATACATTTACTGAAAAAAGTTATTATTTAGTCTGTGATGACCTCTCCTTAAAGGTCATGTAACTCCACGGTGATAGCAGGGTCATAGCGGGGTGAGTCCAGGTTTTTCCCGGGAAAACCTGGACTCACCCCGCGATGAC
>Ga0265780_10002541_pt1 | contig 24614 bp, 15 predicted proteins | sample P1T30metagenome_FD_192432 | JGI IMG/M metagenome (GOLD analysis project Ga0265780, IMG submission 192432) | Plant litter microbial communities from East Loma Ridge, Irvine, California - P1 T30 | ecosystem: Environmental > Terrestrial > Plant litter > Unclassified | place: USA: California... | reverse complement strand
AAATCTGGGAAGAGATGAAAGAAAAATCATTTCTGAATTATAATGTTGATATCAAAAGACAGGAACAGCATTTGGAAGAGTTTAAAACATTAAGCCTGGAAAACCAAAAACAGCATCTTTGCGAACTGCTCGATAAAAACCAGCTGTATGTCAATTTATCGTCCCTCAATGATAGAAATTTTGAGTGTACTGCGGAAGAAAAGAAAGTAACAAAGGATTTTTACCGGATAAAAGCGTAGCAGATGACATTTTTATACGATCAACTTATACACGAGTTCGGGAAAAGGGCCATTTCTCAGATTCCGATTCCGGCGCACATTTCCGATAATCTAAAATTCAGCCAGCGGCCTTATCAGCAGAAAGCGTTTCAGCGGTTTATCCTTTGCCATTCAGAAAATTTTACCGGGAAGCCTTCTTTACCGCTCCATTTATTGTACAATATGGCGACCGGAAGCGGGAAAACACTGGTTATGGCAGGCCTGATGCTTCATTTATATGAAAAAGGATACCGGAATTTTCTGTTTTTTGTGAACAGCAATAACATCATCCAGAAAACCAAAGACAATTTTCTCAATCCGCAAACGTCTAAATATCTTTTCAATAATAAAATTATAGTCAGCGGAAAAGAAGTTATGATAAAGCAGGTTGATAATTTTGACGAAGCAGATCACGAGAATATCAACATCAAATTTACGACGATCCAACAGCTGCATACCGATCTTAATAATACCAGAGAAAACGGCATCACCTATGAAGATTTTCAAAACAGGGAAATCGTTTTGATTGCTGACGAGGCCCATCATCTAAGCAGCGGGACAAAATCCGGAAACCTTTTCGGAAGCTGGGAAGATACGGTCTTGCAGGTTCTCCGGCAGAATTTTAAAAACATCCTGTTGGAATTTACGGCCACCCTGGATTATGAAAGTCAGGAAATTGTTGCTAAATACAAAGATAAAGTCATTTATAAATATGACCTGTCACAGTTCAGGAAAGATAAATTTTCCAAGGAAATCAATCTTGTACGCTCATTGTATGATGAGCAGGAACGCATTATTCAGGCATTGATTTTAAATTTATACCGTCAGGAACTGGCTTCCTTCAACAATATTAATCTGAAACCTGTCATTCTCTTCAAGGCAAAGAAAACAATTAAAGAATCTGAACAGAACAAAGAGAATTTCCATCAGCTGATTGATGATTTGTCTGAAACGATGATACAGAAGATCAAAAACACTTCTTCAGTTCCGGTTGTTCAGAAGGCTTTCCGGTTCTTTGAGGCTAAAAATATTCCGATGAGTGAAATGGCCAAACGGATCCGCATCAATTTCCGGGAAGAAAACTGTCTGAGTGCCAACAATGATTCTGAAGCGGAGAAAAATCAGATTCTGCTTAATACCCTGGAAGAAGAGAATAACCCCGTGCGGGCGGTTTTTGCGGTTCAGAAACTGAATGAAGGCTGGGATGTTCTCAATTTATTTGATATTGTAAGGTTGTATGAAGACCGTGACGGCAAAGACGGAAAACCCGGTAAAACCACACTTTCGGAAGCGCAGCTGATTGGTCGCGGAGCACGGTATTTTCCGTTTGCCCTAGAAGCAGGTGAAGATAAGTTTGTCCGGAAATTTGATGATGATATTTCCAATGATTTAAAAATCCTGGAAGAATTGTATTACCACACCAAAGAAGACAGCCGCTATATTTCCGAGCTGAAAAGAGCCTTGGTAGATTCCGGGATTTACGAAGACGAGGCTAATCTTGAAACCAGACAGCTAAAATTAAAACCTGCATTCAAGGATTCCGAGCTCTATAAAAAAGGACATGTCTTTTCCAATAGAAAATTGCCGAAAAGTTTTGGGAAGATAACTTCTGTTGAGGATTTGGGTGTTAAAAAAACCAACTACCGGCATCAGCTTTCATCGGGTGGAGGAAGGGTTTCCAATGTCTTTTTTGAATGGGAAAGTCCGGTTTCCTCTGATGAAGTAATGAAAACCAAAGATATTAAAATCACAGATATTCAGAAGCATGTTGTGTTATGTGCCCTGAGCCGGAACCCTTTTTATTATTTTAATCATCTGTCGCATTATTTTCCCAATATACATTCGATTTCAGATTTTATTGAACATCCGGACTATCTCGGCAATCTGGAAATAACATTTTTCGGAAGCCAAAACCGTTTACAGGAAATTTCGCATTTTGATTACCTTCAGGCATTAACCGGCTTACTGCAGAATATAGAAGCGGACATTAAAAATAATTCTACTGAATATGAAGGTTCTGCTTTTTATCCGCAGCCCATCCGGCAGGTGTTCAAAGATAAGGAAATCCGGGTTGCCAAAGATAATGAGCGGGCGAAAGGGCAGGAAGACCTGATTTCCAATGAATCCTGGTACGTCTATAATGCAAACTATGGAACCAATGAAGAAAAGAAGTTTGTGGAATTATTTTCCAGGCGTTTTGAAGGCTTCAGTCAAAAGTTTGAAAATATCCATGTGATTCGTAATGAAAGAGAAATTAAAATTTTTGATAAGCTTGGACGTGCTTTTGAACCGGATTTTTTACTATTCTGTAATAGGAAAGATGATGAAAAGTTAACATTTCAGGTTTTTATAGAGCCTAAGGGGACACATCTGATAGGGCACGACAAATGGAAAGAAGATTTTCTGAAAGAAATAGGAAACGAGAAAAAATCAATTAAAATAATTACCGATACGTATAAGATTACAGCAGTACCATTTTATAATTATGGAAATGAAAATGAGTTTAAAAATATTTTAGAAAGTACGTTTGAAAAATAAAACGATTTGTTGTAATTTTTCATATCTTTGCACCACTTTTTGCGGGTAAGGTTTGAAAAGGTAAATTATTATAAATTAATTACTTCCGTATTTTTTAAATCCGCATTGATTCAGACCGTTAAAAAAGAAGGAATACAAATTTTATTAGAAAATGTCAAAAGAGACAAATTCAGCAGAGGTTTTATTAAACCAAAACGTAGCACCGGAACAATTTGATTGGGATTCTTTCGAATCCGGTCTTGATGCAGATGCGAGAAAAGAAAAAAGCGATTTAGAAGAAATCTACAACGGATCTCTTAACAACCTGAGCGACAATGACGTTTTAGTTGGAAGAGTAGTTAGATTAACTGATAAAGAAGCAATCGTAGACATCAACTTCAAATCTGAAGGTGTTATCTCTCTTAACGAATTCCGTTACAACCAGGGCCTAAGCGTAGGTGACGAGGTAGAAGTAATGGTTGACAGAAGAGAAGACAAAACCGGACAATTACAGTTATCTCACAGAAAAGCAAGAACGCTTAAAGCTTGGGATAGAGTAAACGAACTTCACGAAACTGGAGAAATCGTTAACGGTTTTGTAAAATCAAGAACTAAAGGAGGTATGATCGTTGACGTACACGGAATCGAAGCATTCTTACCTGGTTCTCAGATTGATGTTAAGCCAATTAAAGATTACGATCAGTTTGTAGGTAAAACGATGGAGTTCAAAGTTGTGAAAATCAACCCTGAGTTCAAAAACGTAGTGGTATCTCACAAAGCATTGATCGAAGCAGATATCGAAGGTCAGAAAAAAGAAATCATCGCTCAGCTTGAAAAAGGTCAGGTTCTTGAAGGTACTGTTAAGAATATTACTTCTTACGGTGTATTCGTAGATCTTGGTGGTGTAGACGGATTGATCCACATTACAGACCTTTCTTGGTCTAGAGTGAACCATCCATCTGAAATCCTTGAGGACGGACAGACTGTGAAAGTGGTTATCCTTGATTTTGATGATGAGAAAACAAGAATCCAGTTGGGTATGAAGCAATTAGAGGCTCATCCTTGGGATGCTCTTTCTGCTGATATGAAAGTTGGAGATAAAGTAAAAGGAAAAGTAGTGGTTCTTGCTGACTATGGTGCATTCGTTGAGATCGCTCCAGGTGTGGAAGGATTGATCCACGTTTCTGAAATGTCTTGGTCTACGCACTTAAGATCTGCAGGTGACTTTGTAAAAGTAGGTGATGAAGTAGAAGCTGAAGTATTGACTTTAGACAGAGAAGATAGAAAAATTTCTCTTGGTATCAAGCAGTTGAACAAAGATCCATGGGAAAATATCGAAGCTAAATATCCGGTAGGATCCAAGCATGTAGGAACGGTAAGAAACTTCACAAACTTCGGTGTATTCGTAGAATTGGAAGAAGGTATTGACGGTTTAATCTACATCTCTGATCTTTCCTGGACTAAGAAAATCAAGCACCCTTCTGAGTTCTGTGCAGTTGGTGATAAATTAGATGTTATCGTTCTTGAACTGGATATTCAGGCAAGAAGATTATCTTTAGGTCACAAGCAATTGACGGATAACCCTTGGGATGCATTCGAAACTAAATATGCTGAAGGAACAATCCACGCCGGTAAAGCGGTAGAAGTACACGATAAAGGTGCTTCTGTACAGTTTGAGGATGTTGAGGTTGAAGCTTTCTGCCCATCAAGATTATTAGAGAAAGAAGACGGATCCAAAATCAAAAAAGGTGAAGAGGCTGATTTCAAAGTAATCGAATTCAACAAAGAATTCAAGAGAGTAGTAGTTTCTCACACAGGAATCTTCAGAGACGAAGAAAAGAAAAATTCCAGAGAATCTTCTCACAACAACAGATCTAACAACAATAACATGTCGTCTTCTTCAAACAATGAAGAAAGATCAACTCTTGGAGATATCGATGCATTAGCAGAATTGAAAAGAAAAATGGAAGAAGGTAAATAATTCTTTAATCATGTGATAATATTAAGCCACTCAAACGAGTGGCTTTTTTTGTTTTAATATCATATTCTTCAATGTTTTAGGGTTTACAATACGATAAGATTTAATCCTTAAAATGATATGATTATCCTGATTTGTGATAAAGTAGAGTTATTTTTAAATAAATATAAATAATTTGTTATTTTATTATTAAATATTTGTAGATTAGCGAATCTATTAGTGTATATGAAAAAAGTAGCTTTACCCCTGTTGTTTGCGGTTTCTGCAATCATTCCTTCCGTTCTGTTCGGACAAGACAATGAGAAGTTGATTAAAGATTATATTTCTCAAAATAAAATCAGAGAATATAAAAAGCCTGATCTCACCAATTTTAGTATCAATGTAAGTGATCATGCTGAAAGCATGAATGCTGATATTATTAAAATACAGCAGATGTATAAGGGTATACCTGTGTACAGATCTCTCGGTTCTGTTCTAATAAAAAATAATCAGATAACTTATTATAGTGATTCTTTTGAAAAGGATTATGAAAGTGTAGATGCGAATGTTCCTGTACTTAATAAAGCAGCAGCTTTTGGAGCTGCGATAAAAGGGACAAGTATAGAAGATCCAAGTAAAATTGCCATTCTGAATTTTCATGATGCTGATACCAAAGATATGTTGTTTGCAAAACACCAGTTGGTCTATGTAAAGAAAGATCAGAAGCTTGTTCTGTGTTATGAATTTATCTTCCCTGAAAGAAAGACTTCAAATTACTGGGACATTTTGGTAAATGCTACTACAGGAGAAGTTATTGAGAAAAATAATCTTAATGTAAGCTGCGATTTTACTGATCATCCGTATGAGCATTCTCATGATCATAAATTAGTCGCATTTCCTTTAAATAAAGAAAGTTATCAGCAGCCAAATTTACTACTTGCTCCGGATAATGCGTCTTACAATGTATTTCCTTTTCCTGTTGAAGCCCCAACATTTGGCTCAAGATCAGTAGTTACCAATCCATGGAATCTTACGGCTTCACCGGAAGGATGGCACTCTGACGGAACAACCCATTATACAACCACTCAGGGGAATAATGTTTTTGCCTATCAGGATTTATATGATGACGATCTTTTCTCAGGAATAACACCTGATGGTGGATCCAGCAGGAACTTTAATTTCCCTTACACAGCAAGTGCACTTGCTTTAAATAATCAGGATGCAGCCATTACTAATTTATTTTATGCCAATAATATGGTGCATGATGTTTTCTATAAGTTTGGTTTTACACCAGCTGCAAGAAATTTTCAAAAAAATAATTTTGGCTTAGGTGGAGCAGGAGAGGATTTTGTAAACGCTGAAGCACAGGATGGCGGCGGCACTGTGCCTACAAATACTGTTTCTAATTATAATAATGCCAATTTCGCAACACCGCCAGATGGAGGAAACGGAAGAATGCAAATGTATCTGTGGGTAAATGATTCTCAGAAGCTATTTTATAATGCACCGACTTCCGCTGCTACAAGGACCCCGGTTTCTTTTATAGCCCAGTTCGGACAGCAGATAACAGGAGTTCCTGTAACAGGCAATGTTAAATTATCACCTGTTTTAGATGCATGCACGGCCTTACCTGCCAATTCATTAAATGGTTTTATCGGTCTTGCGGAAAGAGGGAGTTGTGATTTCAACATTAAAGTTGAAAATATGCAGAATGCAGGAGCTACAGGTGCCATCATTTATAATGCTGCATCTTCAGCAGCTCCGGGAAATATGGGCGGAACCAATGCTAATGTTTATATTTTAGCAGAACTGATTGATAATACAGAAGGTGAATATATAAAATCACAGTTAGCAAATAATACAACGGTTAACGTCTCAATGGGATACAGTACAAAGCAGGACGGAAGTTTTGACAATGGAGTTATGATTCACGAGTACGGCCATGGAATTTCAAACAGATTAACAGGTGATGGCTATTCCTGTTTACAGGCTTCACAGAGTAGAGAACAGATGGGTGAGGGTTGGTCAGACTTTTTTGCATTAATGTTAACCAATAAATCTGGGGATAACGCTTCTGTTCCAAGAAGTATGGGTACCTATGTATCGGGTGAAGCTATATCAGGCGATGGTATCAGACCTGCTAAATATTCACCGGATTTTGCAGTCAACGGTTTTACATACGGAAATACGAATGGAATGGAGTTTTTAAATGGTACCACTATGGTTCCTAATGTTCACTCTATCGGTTTTGTTTGGGCAACCATGCTGTGGGATCTTCACTGGCAGTATGTTGCGAAATATGGATATGCATCTAACGTGACATCCAATACAACAAACGGAAGTTCCAGAGTATTGCAATTGGTTACAAATGCATTAAAACTTCAGGTTTGCAGTCCGACTTTCATCGACGGAAGAAATGCAATTTTGGCGGCCGAACTGGCAACTACGCAGGGTGCAGACCGTTGTATGATCTGGAGGACTTTTGCAAAAAGAGGACTCGGCGTAACTGCTGCTGCTGGATCCAAGACCAATATTAATGACCAGGTTCAGGACTTCAGTGTGCCGGCAGACTGTGTATTGGCAACTGATGAGGTAAACGGTGTAAAAAATACTACCATTTCAATTTATCCGAATCCTGCTAAGAATGAATTCTTTATTAACTTCCCGGATAAAACATTAGGAAAAGCAAGCGTTGAAATTTATGACATGTCCGGAAAACTGGTTTCTTCCGAAGACAAAATTTCTCCGAATGCGAAGAAAGCCATTTCTACAGATAAACTGATTAACGGAACGTATATGGTAAAAGTAAAAGGGATCGGTATTGATGCCGCAACCAAACTTCTTATCAAAAAGTAGTATATTATATCATACATCTTAACCCACAAGCGAAGCTTGTGCCGGATTTCTTTATAACCGCAGTATCAGTAATTCTTATTGAAATATCGTACCTTTGCAGGCTGAAAAAAGAATTATGAAGAAGAATATACTGAAAGGGGTTTTGTTTGTAGGGATTGGCGCGAGCATCTACGGAATGTTGGCAACTTTTGTGAAGCTTGCGTATGAAGAAGGGTACACTACTTCGGAGGTCACAACATCTCAGTTTGTTCTAGGGTTGACAGGGCTTTTGCTGCTGAACTTTATCCAGACCATCACGTCTAAAAAAATACTGCCTTCACCTACCTCAAAAGAAGTAAGAAATCTGATGTTGGCTGGGACTTCATTGGGCTGTACAAGCTTGTTTTATTACCTGTCAGTACAATATATCAATGTTTCCATCGCCATTGTTTTATTAATGCAGTCGGTATGGTTCAGTGTTGTGGTGGAAAGTTTTTTAACAAAAAAATTACCCAATGCCAGAAAAATTATATCCGTAGTGATCGTTTTAACAGGGACGGTCCTGGCTACCAACCTGATCAATACGGAAATTAATCTTGATGTAAAAGGTATTTTCTGGGGTCTGATGGCAGCGGCCTCTTATACCATGACCATGTTTACATCCAATAAGCTGGCAACGCATTTGCCGGTGCTTAGAAAAAGTATCATCATGCTTTGCGGAGGTTCCGTGGTTATATTTATTTTCCTGTTTTTTGCCCAGATCGGGCCCTTGCATTTTGAAGGATTAAAATCAGTCTATCTGAACTTTACGGATAATACTGAGCACATTCATGCGTTCCGGTATTCGATTTTATGGAAATATGGATTTGTTCTGGCTTTATTCGGAACAATTATCCCTCCGATTTTATTTAATATCGGTTTTCCTAATGCCGGACTCGGTTTAGGAAGCATCGTTTCTTCACTGGAACTTCCGGTTTCGGTAACCATGGCTTTTATTTTGCTGGGAGAAAAAGTAGTTTTTATCCAGTGGATAGGCATTGCCCTGATTCTTTTTGCAATTGTGCTGATGAATCTGCCCTCGAAAAGAGAAACGGCTGTTGCAGAAATTTGATAAGAGCTGTATAACGATAAAAAATAACAATGAAAACCGTTTCTTTTGAAGCGGTTTTTTTAATTTTATATATCCTTAAAATAAAATACTATGAAATATATTAAGAATGCTGTTGTGATCATCATGCTGTCGGCGGGTTCTAACGGGCTTTTTTCGCAGATAAAGCCTCTGGATGCGGAACTTACCAATTATCAATATCCTTACACCGTACATTTTCTCAGTTTTAAATCTCAGAATAATGATCTGAAAATGGCCTATATGGATGTAAAACCGAAAGCAGCCAACGGAAAGACCATTGTGCTTCTTCACGGGAAAAATTTCAACGGAGCATACTGGGAAAAAACAGCACGCGATCTTTCGGATAAAGGATTCAGGGTGGTTATTCCGGATCAGATCGGATTCGGAAAGTCTTCAAAACCTCAGCATTACCAGTTTTCCTTTTCCCAGCTGGCAGAAAATACAAAAGCGGTTCTGGATGAACTGAAAATTGAAAAGGCCATAGTATTGGGGCATTCCATGGGCGGAATGGTAGCGACACGTTTTACCTTGCAGTATCCTGAAAAAGTACAGAAATTAATTTTGGAAAACCCGATCGGACTGGAAGACTATAAGACTTTTGCATCCTATCAGACCATAGATGATGCGTATCGGTCGGAATTAAAAAATACAGCTGAGTCGTACAAAAACTATCAGCTGAAATTTTATTATGATAATAAATGGAAAGCCGAATACCAGCCCTGGCTGGATCTGATTGCGGGCTGGACGCTTCATCCTGACTACCCTAAAGTAGCATGGGATGCGGCCCTGACCTCAGACATGATCTATAACCAACCGGTATGTTATGAATTTAAAAATATCAAAGCCCCGACATTGCTGATCATCGGGACCAGAGACAGAACCGCGATAGGAAAGGACAGGGCTCCCAAAGAATTACAGGATAAAATGGGACAGTATCAGGAATTGGGTAAAAAAACACAGCAGCAGATTCCCGGCTCAAAACTGGTTGAAATTGAAAATGTGGGCCACCTTCCGCATATTGAAGTATATGATAAATTCTGGAATGCGCTGTATGGCTTTATCAAGTAGGTAAGTTGGATGACACGAGCTGAAAGTTTACATAATTGTGAATTATAATGGAAAACTTTTAGCATATGAAATTCCCTTTCTCTAGAGGGAATCAAAACTCAAAGCTTTTGAAGGGTAGAGCGGTTTTAATAATGTGAATTTTAAAACTCATTAATCCGAAACTCATTTACGAAGCAAAATTTACCATCACAATTACAGAGTCTTTTGACTAGCCCCGATTGTAGTGAAAATCCTTTTTTGAAAAAAAAGATTGCAGCGGAAAGCGGGAAACAGCTCCTCAAAATGATTCAAATAAAAAGAGACTGCTCAAATATGAACAGTCTCTTTTCGTATGTATTGTTGTCTGAATTATTTCTTCTTGTAAGCAGCGTCTTTAATTCTCGCTTTTTTACCTCTAAGATCTCTGAAGTAATAGATTCTTGATCTTCTAACCTTACCTCTTCTGTCAACTTCAATTTTTTGCAAAGCTGGCATGTTGATCGGGAAAACTCTTTCTACACCGATATCACCACTCATTTTTCTGATGGTGAAAGTCTTTGTAGATCCTGCACCTCTCAACTGGATCACAGTTCCTTTGAAGAACTGGGTTCTTGTTTTCTGGCCTTCTTTAATCTCGTAATACACAGTGATGGTATCACCGGCTTTGAATTCAGGGAATTCTTTTTTTGTAATGTACTTGTCTTGTACGTACTTTAATAAATCCATTATTAATAAATAAAATGTTTAGGCTAAGCAACTTACACGGACTTCGTCAGAGGTTGAATAACAGGTTGCAAATATATAAATACTTTTTAAATATTCAAAACAATTGTTTGTTAAAAATAATGCAGTGCTAAGGATAATTCCGACTGAAAATTAACATTTCCTTTAAGTTAACATCAGCCTTAGTTTATATGGCAGTTATAGTTTTGCCGGGTGATAAAATCTGTCTGTACATACGCTGTGCCATGCAGTTCAAATAAATATACCCACAACTTAAAACTGAATTTTATGAAACATTATTTTCTCTTTTTCTTCCTGGTCGTCCAGATGGCATTTGGACAGTCCTTATTTCCCTATCTTCAGAATCCGACACCCAATTCCATGATTGTTACCTGGAAAACGGCGTCCAATAATGAAACTACAGTTACCTACGGAACTTCGCCGGCGAATCTGAACGTGACGGTTACCGGAACAACCAATATTTTTTCGGATACCGGTTACAACAACAATTACTATTACCATACGGCAAAAATTACCAGCCTTCAGCCGAATACAAAATATTATTACAAGATTAAAACCGGCACCAGCGAATCGGCAGTGTACAATTTCCGGACGCTACCTTTACCGGGGCAGGCGGTTACCTCAAACGGAAAAATCAGGTTCCTGATCATGGGAGACAACCAGATCAAAGCGGAACCGAGGTATGATTCCTTAACATTAAATGCATACAAAAAATTAAAGGAAAAATTCGGAGCTAACTCAGATCCTTCAGATAATATCGCTTTAACATTTATGGTGGGAGACCAGGTAGATGTAGGAACACTGGACCATTATGAAAATGTACACTTTAAAAAGAATATCAAACTTTCACCTTACCTTCCGATCCAGACAACGGTGGGGAATCACGAAACCTACGGAACCCTGGGAATGAATTCCTACTATGCCCACTTTTATATTGATGAGATCAAATACAAAAACATTTCTTCGGGAAATGAGAATTATTACGCCCAGCAGGCCGGAAACGTTTTATTTGTAAGCTTAAGCTCAGAGCATACAGGTTCGGCACAGCAGACCTGGCTTCAGCAGGTGTTGAATGAGGCAAACAATGATCCTACGGTAGACTGGATTATTTCTTTAAGCCACAGGCCTTATCAGGCAGAGCAGTATGTAGGTGATATTTCAACCTGGGTTAGAAATACGGCAGTTCCTATGTTAACGGCTTCCAACAAATATTTAATGCACGTTGGAGCTCACCACCATTTATATCACAGGGGCCAGTTGAAAAATACCCCGAATTATCAGATTATTTCGGGAGGAACGGCCTGGGATCAATATTGGGGAATGTCAAACGAGCAGGATTTTGATGACGTTCAGAAGACACTGACCGACTGGACCTATCAGATTGTAGAGGTTGATGTCAATACAGGAAAAGTTGATATCGAATCCTATTCAATCGGGGGTGTTTACCATAAAAAATACAATGAACTGGTTGATACCTTTCACCGGTATAAAAATCAGCCTAAACCGGCCAAACCGTCTGTTACGAATACTTTTACTGCTCCCGTAACTTTACCTTTAACCTTAAACGGCAGTAGTTTTTCAACAACCAACGGAGAATTACTCAACACCACACAGTTCCTCATCAGTAAAGCGGCAGACTTTTCTGTGGTTGAAAAAGAACTGTACCGCGACTATGAAAACTGGTTCGGGAAAGACGGAAACGGAACGCCGGATCTTACCAAAAATCTGAATGCCAATGTTGATATTACAAAAGCTGAGATTGCAGCCAACTCAATAACCAACGGGATTTATTATGTGAAGGTCCGCTACCGGGACAGGAACCTGGAGTGGAGCGACTGGAGCGATGCAAAACAGTTTGAAGTAACGGGAAGTGTAGTTTCAAATCCGACTTTTACTTTAAATAAGACCGAATATCTTCAGAACGAACCCATTACGGCAACTTTTACAGACGGTCCCGGAAATAACCAGGATTGGGTGGGTATTTATAAAAAAGGGCAGACGCCGGCCTCGGTAACTTCGCAGGCTTATGCATATACCAACGGACAGACTTCAGGAACGGTTACCATCAACAATGGTTTGCCGAATAAAGGCCAGTATTTTGCAGGATTCTTTGCCAATAACGGGTACACGGATATTGCTCCCAAAAAAAGCTTTTATGTAGGGCCGAAAGTTGTTCTGAATACAAGTGCAGATGAATATCCTGTAGGCGGAACCGTTGTCGTTAATTTCAATAACGGGCCCAACCTGACAAAAGACTGGATCGGGATCTATAAAATGGGACAGGTTCCCGGACCGACGCCTTCCGTAAAATGGAGTTATGTAACCACCGCTTCAGGAACGCTTAACTTCACAGGGCTCCCGAAAGGATATTATTATGCCCAGTACTTCCTTGAAGACGGCTACACTTCAGTAGGAGAAAAGGTTTTCTTTAAAGTAGGGGATATTGTTACCGAACTATGGACCAATAAACCGGTTTATACATTGGGTGAAAATATCACGGCTTCATGGACGGATTCCCCGGGAATCATCAAAGACTGGCTGGGAATTTACCCGCAGAGTGTGACGACGCCTGATGACAATTTCGTTTCATATACTTACTTTGACGGAATCACGCAGGGAACAAAAACCATTCAGGGAACAGCAGTACCTGCAACGCCGGGCAACTATTACCTGGTGATGTTTACCAATGATTCTTATACAGAAGTTTCAAACCGGGTTCAGTTCCAGGTTTCCGGGCCATCGCTGGGAGCAGAAGAGGTGAAAAGCACGGAAAAAAATGTGATTTTATATCCGAACCCAAGCAAACCGGGCGAGCCTACCTTTATTAAAAGTGATTACCCGATTGAAAAAATACAGCTGATGTCAGCCAACGGGGATTTGCTGTATGAATCTAAAAACATCAACAACCAGCGGTTCTCCCTAGTGAATGAAAACCTTCCGAAAGGAGTTTATTTTGTAAAAGTCCATACCAGAAAATTATTTACGCTGAAATTAATCATTCAGTAATAACTGAGTAAAGAAATATACTGTAAGGATTTTCAGGAGACACAATTAAATTGGATTAAAAAAAGCGCGGGAAAATTTTAATTTTCCCGCGCTTTTATATGTATTATTAATCATCTGTAGACTTCAGTGCCCAGGCAATCAGGGGAGCCTGCATGAAAAGCCTTGCAAACCTCTGGTTATCCGTATTCAGTCCGAATGAATCCCTTCTGTTCTTATATTGGGCAATATTTCCGGGCAGAACGGCTGCAAAAAATCCGGCTACAATTTTTCCCATTGTTTTTCTATACTTTTTTGAGGTGGCAATCATGGCTGTACCCAATGCAATTTCTGCAATTCCTGAATAAACCACGGTATCATCCTTTTTCAGCGGAACCCATTCCGGTACCTGGGCCTGGAATTCTTTTCTTGCAAAAGTGAGATGCCCTATTCCTGCCGTAATAAGAAATGCGCCGAGCGCAATTCTAGAAATGTCTTTCGTTTCCATAATGTGATATTTATTTGTAACAATTGGTGCAGCATACAGTAACCAAAATTCAGACCATGATAAGATGTGCATCAGATACAGCATTCTGATAATGGACTTGTTTAATTATTTAAATGTCAGAATTTTTAAGCCTGCATATTCTTATCTGCGTTTATCCGTTGTACTGTTTAAACAAGTTATTATTAAACCGGAAAATTTTATCTTACATCAAAATGAATCCCTGTTCTCCGGAATAAAGAAAAAGTATTAAATTAGGCCAACAGAAAAATCTAATATTTCATGATAGATAAAAGAGTAAAAAATGCAAAGGAAGCCATCGCTGGAATTACGGATGGAATGACGCTGATGTTAGGCGGGTTCGGACTTTGCGGTATCCCTGAAAATTCAATTAACGCTTTGGTAGAAAGTGATGTAAAAGATCTTACCTGTATTTCAAACAATGCAGGAGTGGATGATTTCGGCTTGGGATTACTGCTTCATAAAAGACAGATTAAAAAAATGATCTCTTCTTATGTAGGCGAAAATGCGGAGTTTGAAAGACAGATGCTTTCCGGTGAACTGGAAGTGGAACTGACCCCGCAGGGAACCCTGGCGGAAAAATGCAGGGCGGCACAGGCAGGAATTCCGGCCTTTTATACACCAGCCGGTTTCGGGACAGAAGTGGCAGAAGGCAAAGAAGTAAAAGATTTCGACGGTAAGCCGCATATCCTTGAACATGCGTTCAAAGCAGATTATTCCATTGTGAAAGCCTGGAAAGGCGACCATGCCGGAAACCTTATTTTCAAAGGATCAGCAAGAAATTTCAATCACCCGATGGCAGGTGCCGGGAACATCACCATTGCCGAAGTGGAGGAACTGGTAGAGCCGGGAGAATTGGATCCTAATCAGATTCACATTCCGGGAATTATGATCCAGAGGATTTTCCAGGGTGAGAAATTTGAAAAAAGAATTGAACAGCGCACGGTGCGAAAAGAAGGATAGAATCTGAGAATAATTCAGTTTTAAATGGCTCTGTTAAAATGGAAACCAGATAAATGTGACGGAGTTTCTGTCAGGCCAATAACAAATAAACTCAGAATAATTTTTAATTGAACGCTTCGTTTAAACTGACGGAATTAACAGATTATCTCCAAAAATAAAAAGACAGCAGCAGTTTTCGGATTGCCGCATCATCAAATTTTCAAATTAAAAGTATGTTAAGTAAAGAAGATATAGCAAAACGTATTTCCAGAGAAGTTAAAGACGGATATTACGTAAACTTAGGAATCGGGATTCCTACTTTGGTCGCCAATTATGTTCCGGACAATCTTTCCGTAGAATTCCAGAGTGAAAACGGAGTTCTGGGAATGGGGCCTTTCCCTTTTGAAGGGCAGGAAGATGCAGATGTCATCAACGCCGGAAAACAGACCATTACCATCCTGCCGGGAGGTTCATTTTTTGATTCCGCCTTCAGTTTCGGGATGATCCGCAGCCAGAAGGTAGATCTTACGATCCTCGGAGCCATGGAAGTTTCAGAAAACGGAGACATCGCCAACTGGAAAATCCCCGGAAAAATGGTCAAAGGAATGGGCGGCGCCATGGATCTTGTGGCTTCAGCAGAAAATATCATTGTTGCCATGATGCATGTTAATAAAGCCGGAGAAAGCAAAATCCTTAAGAAATGTACGCTTCCCTTAACCGGAATCAACTGTGTTAAAAAAGTAGTTACCGAATTAGCCGTTTTGGATGTTACACCGGCAGGTTTCAGGCTTGTGGAACGGGCACCCGGCGTTTCAGTGGAACACATTATAAAATCTACGGAAGCAGACCTGATTATTGAAGGCGAAATTCCTGAAATGCAGTTTTAAATAAATGAAACCTTGTCAGCTTACCGACAAGGTTTTTTTATGCTTTTATTTTAAGATAAAAGAAAGTTACTTTCTATCCTGCGCCCCGAAAACCTTCTGCAGAATACTGGTCGTCCTCATGGCCGGGGAATTTCTGATTCCGCTTTCTTTCTGGGCAACCATTTTAAAAACTCCGTTAATGGTTTCAGTCGTTACATATTCATTAAGATCGGTCGTCACGGCCTGTCCTGTAAACGTATTGTATTTTGAAATTAAATTAGACCATACTTTGTCTGCACCTACTTTTCCCAGTGATGCTTTTACTTTCGGCTGAAAAGCAGTAAACAATTGGCTTTGGGTTTTTCCCTGTAAATAGTTCGTAGCCGCATTATCACTTCCCAGCAGGATATTTTTAGCATCCGTAATGGTCATTGACGTAATAGCTTTGGTAAAGATCGGAGCAGCTTCTGTTACCGCATCTTCCGCGGCTCTGTTCAATAATTTGACTCCCTGATCTGCGAGGCTTCCCAAACCGATCGAACGTAATGTAGTATCTATTTTCCTGAGTTTTTCAGGCATTAAAATTTTCACGGCTTCATTCTTCAGGAAACCGTCAGTCACACCCAGTTTTTTCACACCCTCCGTCACGCCGAGGCTTAAAGCCTGTTTCAGTCCTGAAGAAATCTGAGTTGAAGTCAGGCTGCCGGGATTAACCGGAGAATTTATTCCCGAAGTATTCTGAGTGGTTGTTGTCGTTGTAGAAGTGCCGGAACTTGTTGTTGTTTTTACCGGAGCATTCAGGTCAATTCCTGTTCTGTCTTTTACCGTAGATTTAATTACATCGAAAATCTGTGCCTGCGCAGAAACTGAAAACAGGAGTACGGATGCCAATCCAATCGTTTTTCTCATCATTTACTTTTACAGGATTAGATGTTTTATTTTTTAATAAGTTAAAGCTTATTAAGTTTTCGGAAAATAATTATCTTAGCCCAAACCTAATCCAGTACGATGATACGCTCAATTTTATTATTTTTTATACTTTTTTCAAATGCATTTTTTTCCCAGCATCGTTTAAACTTAATTCCTTACCCACAAAAAGTGGAATTTTTAAAGGGAGAATTCAGCATTCCTGAAAATTTTAAACTGGATGAAAACCTTCCGAAACAGGAAACCGAATATTTCAAAAAACGGGTTGGATCTTCATTTATATTCATTTACGGCAAAAAAGATGAAGGCGTTCATCTGGTGAATTCATTATTTCCGGCTCCGTCAAAAGAAGACCTGCAAAAAAAAGAAAAATATTCAATAGAGATCTCATCAGGAGGAATCAGTATACAATCCAATACGAAAGAGGGATATTTCCGAGCCCTTCAGACCGTCATACAGCTGATGGAACAGTATAAGGCCGGTAAAAAAATTCCGGCCATGAAGATTGAGGATGAACCCAGGTTTGCATGGAGGGGAATGCATGTTGATGTCTGCCGTCATTTTTTCACTGTTGAAGAAGTTAAACAATACATCGATTATCTGGCCATGTACAAGCTCAATACGTTTCACTGGCACTTAACTGATGACCAGGGCTGGAGGATTGAGATCAAAAAATATCCGAAACTCACACAGATCGGTTCAAAACGTAAAGAATCCATGATCGGGGCTTATGTTGACGATACTTATGACGGAAAACCGTACGGACCGTTTTTTTATACACAGGAGCAGATCAAAGAAGTGGTAAAATACGCTCGGGAAAGACATATTACCATCGTTCCGGAGATCGAAATGCCGGGCCATGCACTAGCTGCTTTATCAGCATATCCTGAACTGGCCTGTACCAAAGGGCCTTTTGAACCGGCTACAAAATGGGGCGTTTTTGATGATGTCTTCTGTCCGAAAGAAGAAACATTTACATTTTTAGAAAATGTACTCGCTGAAGTGATGGTACTTTTTCCGTCACAATATATTCACATCGGTGGCGACGAATGCCCTAAAACAAGATGGAAAGAATGTGCACACTGCCAGGCTTTAATTAAAAAACACAACCTCAAAGATGAACATGGCTTACAAAGCTATTTTATCCACAGGGTTGAAAAATATGTAAACAGCAAAGGCCGGAAAATCATCGGTTGGGATGAAATTCTGGAAGGCGGATTGGCCCCGAATGCGGCTGTTATGAGCTGGACAGGAATCAAAGGCGGGGTAGAAGCTGCCAAATCAAATCATTTTGCGGTGATGACTCCGGGTTCTTATTGCTACTTCGATCACTATCAGGGAGATCCGCAGACAGAGCCTAATGCTTTCGGAGGTTTTACGCCTCTGGATAAAGTGTATTCTTACCATCCGGTTCCTGAAGAACTGAATACAGAGCAGTCGAAATATATTCTGGGTGTCCAGGCTAATTTATGGACAGAATATATCCTTGATTTTAAGCAGGTTCAGTACATGATTTTCCCAAGGTTATTTGCACTTTCGGAAGTGGGCTGGGGAACTTCGAAACCGGAAAATTATAAGGAATTTGAAAACAGAGTAGTGCAGCATTTTAAAATTTTAGATAAAATGAACATTAACTACGCAAAAAGCATCTACAATATTTCCGGAAAAGTAATTCCTGATCCTAAGGGTGTTTCTTACGAACTTTCAACATCGCAGAATCCGGACGGAATTAAATTTACGATTGACGGAAGCGAACCAAAACCAAACTCGGCAACCTATCAGAATCCGATACCGGTTTCAAAAGCGATGACCGTAAAATCTGCTTATTTTGAACATGGGGAATTGAAATCTGCTGTTTCTTCTCAGGATTTTTCCACCTCAAAAACAACGGGCAAAAAGATCATTTTAGAACATCAGCCCGGCGAAAATTATGCTTTTGGCGGCGCATTTACTTTAGTTGACGGGATTATCGGAAATGTAAAACAATTGGGGAAAACCTGGTTAGGCTTTCAGGGGGCAGATGTTGTGGCAACCATTGACTTCGGACAGAATACACAATTTTCAGAAGTGTATTTCAATACGCTGGACAATAAGGGAAGCTGGATCCATCTGGCAAAATCTGCGCAGATCTTTATTTCTGATGATAATAAAAATTTTAAGTTGATCAAAGAAATTGGAAAAGAGGAAATTCAAAGTTCAAAAGGAAAACTCAATCTTAAAGTCGGAAATCAAAACTCAAAATATATCAGAATCAAAATAGAAAATGCAGGGGTTATTCCGGCAGGAAATCCGGGAGCCGACTCAAAAGCATGGCTGTTTGTGGATGAAATCGGAGCGAAATAAACTTACGCTTAATCATTGCATAAATAAACTGTTTAAAACAATAATCTAAACTTAAAAAAATGTCTTCAAGAAGAAAATTTATAAAAACAACCGGGATATTGTCATCTGCACTCCTTTTAAACCCTCTGGACCTGATCGCTAAAAACAGTCCTCAGCATAATGCAGTTATCAATAAGCCCATCGTTCTTTCTACCTGGGATTTCGGATTGCGGGCTAATGAAGAAGCGTGGACCATTCTGGGAAAAGGCGGGAGAGCTTTGGATGCCGTTGAAAAAGGAGTCCGTTTGGTAGAGCTGGACCCGACTGAAAGAAGCGTCGGGTATGGCGGACGTCCCGACAGAGACGGCAGAGTGACGCTGGATGCCTGCATTATGGATGAAAATTACAACATCGGTTCGGTAGCCAGTCTGGAAAATATTAAGAACCCGATTTCCGTGGCGAGAGCCGTGATGGAAAAAACGCCTCATGTTATGCTCGTAGGCGACGGTGCTTTGCAGTTTGCCCTTTCACAGGGCTTTAAAAAAGAAAACCTTCTGACACCGGAATCTGAAAAAGAGTGGAAAGAGTGGCTGAAAGACAGCAAATACAAACCTATTGTAAACATTGAAAATCATGATACCATCGGGATGATAGCCCTGGATGCACAGGGGAACCTTTCCGGAGCCTGTACCACGAGTGGAATGGCTTTCAAGATGCATGGAAGGGTAGGTGACTCGCCGATTATCGGAGCCGGGTTATTTGTTGATAATGAGGTAGGTGCAGCCACCGCAACCGGTCATGGCGAAGAAGTGATCCGGATGGTGGGAACCCATCTGGTGGTGGAACTGATGAGGCAGGGCAGACATCCGCAGCAGGCGTGTAAAGAAGCTGTGGAAAGAATTGTAAGGATTACCAAAACAAGAAATAAAAACCTGAAAGATATCCAGGTCGGTTTTATTGCCATCAATAAAAAAGGGGAATACGGATCGTACTGCATTCAGGGCGGATTTAACTTTGCCGTACATGACCTGAAAGGAAACCGGCTGGAAAAACCTGAATTTGCACTGAAATAATTAGCAATAAGCAATAAGCAATAAGCAATAAGCAATAAGCAATAAGCAATAATTTTCCCTAAACCCTAAACCCTAAACCCTAAATTCAAATGTCAAAAATAGAAATCGCCTGCTTCAACCCGGAATCTGCCATGATTGCCTTTGAAAACGGTGCCGACAGGATAGAACTTTGCGACGGATTAGCCGAAGGCGGAACAACGCCTGATTTTGAAACCGTTAAACAGCTCCGGGCAAAAATAAACATTCCGGTTTTTGTGATGATCCGGCCCCGTGGCGGTGACTTTACCTATTCTGATACCGAATTTAAACAGATGAAAAATGATCTTACCCAGTTAAAGTCTTTACAGGTGGACGGTTTCGTATTCGGGATTTTAGACGAAAATGATGAGGTGAACTTGGAACAGAATAAAGAGCTTGTTGAACTGGCAAAACCTTATCCGTGTACGTTTCACCGGGCCTTTGACCGGGCCAAAGATTTGGGGAATTCTTTGGAAAAAGTAATTGAATGCGGCTTTACAACCATCCTTACCTCCGGACAGAAACCCAATGTTTCAGAAGGAAAAGAAAACCTGAAAAAGCTGGTCGAGCAATCTGATGGAAGGATAGAAATCCTGGTCGGCGGCGGCCTCCGTTCAACCAATATTGAAGAAATCAGGGATTTTACCAAAGCTGAATATTTCCATTCTTCGGCAATTACCGATGGCGGTGCTTTTGCGAATGCTGATGAGGTTGTTGCTTTGAAGAACAGATAATATTTCTCATAATTCAACAGTGTACTCGTCATTCACTGATTAAACGTCTGCGAAAGAAGTTCAAAGTGGAGTAAAGAATTTCAGCTTAATATTCTTAAAGGCTTAACTTTAATCTTAACGGTTTAAATAATAATTTAGATTCTTCCTTCGTCAGAATGACAAACTGAACGTTAATTTAATTAATCTATTAATGAACAAAACTATATTTTTTGCTTTCCTTTTCATTCAGATATCAATCAATGCACAGTTTTCAGAGCGAAGCCTGTCCTCTGAAAAATGGCAGTTCAAAAATGCGGAAGAAAATTCCTGGCTCACCGCCACAGTTCCGGGAACGGTTCATTTGGATTTGATGAATAACCAACTCATTCCTGATCCTTACAAGGACGAAAATGAGAAAAAAATGCAGTGGATAGAGAATGAAGACTGGGATTATCAGGCTTCATTTGAAATTTCAACGAAAGAACTGGAAAATCAAAATATCGATCTGGTTTTTAATGGGCTGGACACGTTCTCTGAAATTTACCTGAACGGAAAACGGTTGAAGAAAATGGATAATATGTTCAGGAAATGGGAAATTCCGGTTAAGCAGGATTTAAAACCTGGAGATAATGTAGTACAGATTAAATTCAGGTCTTCGGTAACTGTCGGAAAAGAGCTGGCGAAAAAAGTTCCGTTCACGATGCCGGAATCGCCACGAAGTTTTGTCAGGAAAGCACAGTATCAGTTCGGGTGGGATTGGGGACCGAGACTGGTGACAGCCGGAATCTGGAAAAATGTACAGCTGAATTTCTGGAACCACGCTAAAATAGAAAATGTAAGAATAGAGCAGAAGGCAGTAACCGGGAAACAGGCAAAATTAAGCATCCACACTGAAATTTTTACACAGGAAGCCGGAAAGTACAGCGTTGCAGTAAACGGCAATGTTCAGAATATTTCTTTAAAACAAGGAAAAAATAAAATTTCAATCCCTTATCAGATTAAGAACCCTAAACTCTGGCAGCCCAATGGCTGGGGTGAGCCGAATTTATACGACTTGAAAATTTCCTTACGTAAAGATTCAGAAATTCTTGCAGATAAAGTGGAACGGATTGGCTTAATAACCATCGAATTAATTCAGGAAAAAGATGCAAAAGGAAAATCTTTTTACTTTAAAGTCAATGGCAAACCTTTGTATGCAAAAGGAACCAACTGGATTCCGTCCGACAGTTTTACCCCAAGAATCACGAAAGAAAAATACCGTAAGCTTATTGAAGACTGCAAAGAAGCCAATATGAATATGATCCGTGTGTGGGGCGGCGGTATTTATGAAGATGAAGAATTTTACAAAGCTTGCGATGAAAACGGGATTCTCGTTTGGCAGGATTTCATGTTTGCAGGCAGTTTTTATCCGTCCGATGAAGACTTTCTCAACAATGTAAAAGCGGAAGTTAAAGACCAGGTAAACCGGCTTCAAAACCATGCATCCATCGCTTTGTGGTGCGGTAACAATGAAATTGATGAAGCCATTGTCAACTGGGGCTACCAGAAGCAGTTCAAATATTCCAGAGAAGATTCATTACAGGTCTGGAAAGATTACAAAAAGCTTTTTCATGAAGTGATTCCCAATGCCCTTGATGAAGCAGCCGGAAAAAATCAGGCAATTTACTGGCCGAGTTCACCGTCAATCGGCTGGGGTCATAAAGAAAGCTTAACCGAAGGCGATTCTCATTATTGGGGCGTCTGGTGGGGCGAGCAGCCGTTTGAAATTTACAATGAAAAAGTTCCGAGATTTGCTTCAGAATACGGTTTTCAGGGAATGCCCAGTCTGGAAGCTGTAAAATCTATGTTTTCAGGAAAACCGGACTTAAGTCTGGAAAATCCAACCATAAAAGCACATGAAAAAAATGCCCGTGGCTTTCATATTATTGATGAATACATGAAGCGCGATTATACCGTTCCGAAAGATTTTGTGAAATACAATTACGTGTCGCAGCTGCTCCAGGCCCGCGGAATGCGGATGGCCATTGAAGCGCACCGCCGCGCGAAACCCTACAATATGGGGACTTTGTACTGGCAGCTGAATGACTGCTGGCCGGTGATTTCGTGGTCTTCAATTGATTATCTGGGAAACTGGAAAGCATTGCATTACGAGATTAAGAGAAGTTTTGAAAATCAGGTGATTTTAACCGAAGAGAAAGACGGAATGCTGAATTTTTACGGAATTAATGATGATTTCAGAAAGATTAATGATGTCTATGTACATTTCGATATTATTAAATTCAATGGAGAAAAGTTAGGTTCAGCAGGAACTGCAGATGACAAAGCTTTAAATGATAACGGGATCGTGAAGTTTGATCCGTTTTCACTCGAGGAAACCATCGGAGATTCAAACAGGAATGAAATTTTCCTCGATATTTCCTTTAAAGATAAAAATCAAAAAACCATTGCCCGAAATATCCATTTCTTTGCAAAACCGAAGGATTTAAAACTTACAAAACCCAATCTCAAAATAAAGGAAATCTCTTCCACGGAAATCGAAATTTCCACCGATGTCCTGGCGAAAGATGTTTATCTGATGGGAGATGTACATTTCAGCGATAATTTTTTTGATTTGCTTCCGAAAACATCAAAAAGGATTATCCTTTCAAAACCTCTGGAAAAAGTTGAGGTAATGAGCCTTTGGGACACGATGAATGAATAAATTCTGAGCTTGTTATCTTAACCAAACGAAGTAAAGCGAAGAATTTCAGTTTCTGTTAAAGTCCTGAAACTTAAAAACGCATATAAATATAAACACCTTAATATTCTTAAAATCTCAATAGATCTTAATGGTTCATCTAAGAATCTTCGTTTATAATAACGACAAACCAACCTTGCATGAAAATCACATCAGTATTCAAATTAAAATAAAATTTCCCTCTCCAAACTGAAAAATCAACCGTAAATTTGCACCAGATTTATAAAAGCAATGGTGAATTTTGTTCTGATCGCAGTATGCATTATCGCAGGAATGGTTTTCAAAGCAACAAAATCTATCCATCCCGATGCGCATAAAGGCATCAATACCTGGATTCTTTACCTGGCATTGCCTGCCGTTTCATTCAAATATTTACCCAAGCTTCACTGGACGAATGAAATGCTTTTCCCGATCATTGCAACTTTTCTGACTTCAGTTTTCTGTTTTTTCTTCATGATGTTTTACAGCAGGAGCAGAGGCTATTCCAGGCGGTCAAGAAGCACCCTGGAGCTGGTAAGCGGTTACAGCAACACTTCATTCTTAGGGTTCCCGCTTATTTCCGCATTCTACGGGGAAAGCCTGTTGAGCATTGCGGTTATCTGTGACCAGACCATGTTTTTTTCCCTTTCCACATTAGGGATCATAGCAGCCATAAAGGGCGGAAGCAAATCAGGGAAAGTGAGCGCAAAGCTGATCTTAAAACGGCTGTTTACCTTTCCGCCGCTGATGGGATGCATCGCCGCATTAACCTTATCCCAGTTCATCGATTTCACTTTGGCAGAACCTTTTTTCGATAAACTGGCAGCAACCGTCAGTCCGCTGGCCCTATTTTCGGTCGGTTTGCAGTTGAAATTCAACGGCTGGAAAAAATTAATCCCGCAAATGTCCGTTTCCATGCTCTATAAACTGATTTTAGCGCCCGCAATTACTTTATTGCTTGCCCTGATTTTCGGCATAAAAGGAAATATCGCCAGAATCACCATTTTTGAATCGGCAATGCCGGCTGTTTTAACGTCAAGCAT
>Ga0265780_10002540_pt1 | contig 24622 bp, 28 predicted proteins | sample P1T30metagenome_FD_192432 | JGI IMG/M metagenome (GOLD analysis project Ga0265780, IMG submission 192432) | Plant litter microbial communities from East Loma Ridge, Irvine, California - P1 T30 | ecosystem: Environmental > Terrestrial > Plant litter > Unclassified | place: USA: California... | reverse complement strand
CCGACCACACCCCACCACCCCACGCACCACAGCGCAAAAGGTCGATCGTGTGTAATCAGTATCAGCGGCGGTTGTATTTGAGGCCTATTATGCCGCCTACGACGAGGAGGCAGAGTCGGAGGATGGAGATGGGGGAAGTACCGGCGCCTAGGGGTGAAGCAGATGTGGGTGCGATGCGAGGGAGTGTGGGTGTAGAGGTTGTGGAGGGTGAGGCGTTGGAGAGGAAGCAAAGTGTTTTTGTTCCGTTCAGGGATGAGGAGATGGAGGACGTGGACCTGGAGTTGGAAGAAAGACAGCCTAAAGAGCGCACAAAGTTGATGGAAATGCACGAAGCGTTCGAGGCTTTACATCGCGATGACGACGGTATGTTACCACCCTTTTCCCCTCCCTCCTTATCCGTCTACATCTAATACTTATATACCCAGACACCCTATCCCACCGCCCCATCCTCACCCCCAGGCCGCCTAGCCATAACCGGCCCCTCCCCACTCACCCGCCCAGACCTCTACTTCCACTCCTCCCAACTCCACCACGCACCCATCATCGCCCCGCCCCCCCGGGACCTCTACGCCACCACCGAGCCCTGGAAAACACTGTACACTTGCGGCGGCGGCGTCGCAAACACGAGCGGCATGCGGAACGAGTTTGGGGGCATGATGCCGCCTTTAGCGGGGTGTGCGGAGCCCGTGGTGTGTAGGAGGTGGGAACCGATGCGGTGTCATCAGTGTGGGAGTTGGGTGTTGTATAAGATGCGGACTAGTACGATGGTGCAGTTTGAGGCGCGGTAGTGGGGATGTGTGAAGGGGGTGGAAAGTAGATGATATTTATTTATACAACTGTTATTGGGGTGGAGGTGAAGTATAAAAGATCTATGAAAGTGGCGTCATTTTCGCTTTTCCTTGCCATGTCTCGATCGCTTTGGTGAACATGTCGCGGCAGGGGACTCGGCTGCCCAATCTCGCACATAGTAAGAAAGCGCCTGAGAGCTTGCGATGCAAGGAGTATGTTTCTTCGGGCGGTGGAGCTAGACGCTCTTTCACCATGACAGGTATGAGACTGCGCACGCGGTCTGTAATTGTTTGATCTCTGAAGTCGTACACCTCCGGCCCATCTGCTCTGAACGGCTCCGCAAGCGTTAGGACCGACTGGATATGTGCGTCGAGCATAGTCGATGACTCGTCGCCAGTCAGGTATCCGAGCTCGATGGAGCGGTCGCGGATGGTGGTGCGATCGCCCTTGCTTGCGCCGATCAAGATGTTGACGTATGGTCCGACAAATTCATCTGGGTAATCGCGGGATGCTCCAAAGTCGAGAAGTTCGATCTTGTGGGACTTTGCGTTGTACAGGAAATTCGTCCAATTCGGGTCCGTCTGCATGAACTTGAACTCTACAATTTCTCGTAGGCAGAGGCGCAAGATCTGCGTGCCAATCCAGTCGCGCTGCTCTTGGGTCAGGGACTTGAGCTTCGTGACGCCGGTACCGTGCATGAGCTCCATTGTCAGAACGGAGGGACCACAAGCTTCAGTATAGACTTTGGGGACTGTGAAGGCTTCGGTGTCGTCGGCGAGGAAGTTGCGGAAGCGTGTCTGACACTCAGCTTCGCGTGTGTAGTTGCACTCCCATGCTAATTCAGTGCGGGCGTTGGCGATGGTCTTGTCGAGAAAGAGACCTCTGGGTAGTAGTCGCGACGCAGTGAGGAGGACGGAGAGGTTGTTGAGGTCGGAGTCGATGGAGCCTGCGACACCGGGATATTGGATCTTGACGGCTACTGCTTGCCCGTTGGACTTCAAGACGGCCTTATGGACTTGGCCGATCGATGCCGCTGCAATGGGCACTTCCTCAAATGAGTCAAATAGATCGCGCCAGTTGTCTCCTAGGTTGGCTGAGAGAACCTGGTTGCGCTGAGATGCGGGCATGTAGTCTGCGCTGTCTTGCACACGCTGTAGCACGTCATGTATCTGCGGTGGGAGCATCTTCATGTCTTGTATGCTGATCATCTGTCCAAGCTTGAGAGCAGCCCCTCGCATCTTGGACAGCTTCGAAACCAGAATCTCGATGTTGCCCGGGCTCAGCATAAGGGAGCCTCCAGTGGACGCAGCACTGCCGGTCACACGTCGCAGGCTCTCACCCACAGCACCTAACGCCATGCTTGTGCCGAGACCGGCGTACTGCCACATGCGACCGAATCGTGACGACGGGACTCTGGACTCTCGTAGCGCGTATGGAGCCTTTTCGGGCTCTGCCGCTGTTTCATCAGCTATCTGGGGCGTGTCTGTCAGCTAATCAGCAGGCTTCATGTGTGTGGTGAGGAAGTACATACCTCTCGTGCTGCAGTCGGCTGATTCTGTGCATCTCGTGCAAGCTGTGAGGCCAGATCCTGCATCTCTTCCTCGGAAGTCGCAGGCTCAGCCTTCTTGGCCTGCGGTTCTGGTGCTGTGACCTGAGGCTTTATCTTTGATGTAGACTCATGCCCATGTCCTGCCTGGTATTGAGGTGGTATGAACGGGTTCCTGCTGGGTGGCATTTTCCGTCTCGGGTAGTCCTTCGGCGCGTGACGATCATTTCCCTTTCCCAGCATCTGCGCGACTCGAGTGGAGTGGAAGATGTCGGTGTTGATGCCTTCTGGTACGTCCTCTTCTTGAGCAGCATCCTGCTTCGACGACGTCTGCGTGTAGAAGACATCCTGATTCAGCTGCTTGTCGTCTACATGCTCGTCACTCGCCTGTCTCGTGCCAGTGTGTTTTGGTAGCTGCGTGCTAGCTTGCGTGGAGGGCGATGACTGTGTCTCGACTGATCTCGCATAAAAGACATCGCGGTCGTGACCTGCTTCGAGCTTCTGTATCTGCGGTGATTTGCTCGGTGGTTGTAAGTCGTGCGCATGTGAAGGTATAGACTCAGCGGCTGATGACACGTCTCCCGTGGGCTTTCCAGGCAGAGGTATAGTCGACTCGTCTGACTCCACCGGCTTGATGCCCTCTTCCTCCTGCTGCGGTTCCTTCTGCTCCTCCACCAGCGGCTCCTTTGGCGCCTCTGGTGTTGGTCGCTCAGAGAAGATGTCCTGCCCTCTCTCTTCCTGCTCCAGCGTCACATTGCCCGAAGGTATCGTCCCATCCGGTAACGGCCTCCGAGGCGCCTCTCTCTGCTCGACCTCCAACTCGGACTCTGGCGGTGGTCTGATGGTGGTGTTCTGCTCCGATTTTTCATAGTGGTGGTCTTGCCGCAGCCCCTCTTCCTTCACATCAGCCGGCGCGTCCCTCTCGACTGTGTTCTTCCGCGGTATGTCCTCATGTTGTGTGCTTGTCGCTTGACGTGCAGCGTTCCGCGCATATGCCGGCGCTTCCTCGCTGAAGCGCTTCGAGAGCTCGATTGCAGCCGCGGCCGTAAGCGTGAACCGATCTGTCTGGTTCTTCACGGCTTTCGCGACCGTCGACGTCTTGTTGAATGCATCGAGCTGGTTCGACCGCAGCGCGATGTGCTTGCTCGCTATCGATTTGGAGGCATTGAACAGCTTCGCGGCGTCGACGAACCGCCTGCCTGCCATTGGGTTTTCGATGAAGGGTTACCGTGAAGGACTATTCATGACGCCAATAGACAGTCTGCAGAAGTTCGCGCTCAGGCCATGAGATCCACCAGTTCGTCGCGTCATGGCTGGCCGCAGCTAAGCTCAGGACGGTCAGCCAATCATGTACGAGCCCGTCTAACTGCAGGTACGTTTCGCCCAACAAGCTATTCTTGCACGACCAGCACGACACATACATCTTTTTCATTCTCATAATTTCTAATTACGGTCTACCGCTTTACACAAGAGCTGCCATTCGGTTCAGACGCCACATTCCGGACGTGTTTATATCATCTCTCAACACCAGTGCCCCGCTTCAGCTTCCCCACATCACGTTTATGATAGTGATTGCAAGGCCCGATTGAAGCAATTGAGCTTGCTCTATCACCAACCAAGCCCTAGAAAGAGCTGGGAATCCTTGTCAAAAATCAGCAACGAAAGTTAAAATCTAACTCAGAACCCTCGCCATGGCCCTACCCCCAGCACCACCCCAAGACCCCCAAAAAGACCGCCCCCTAAAAATAGCCTGCCTCCAATTCGCCCCCGAAGTCGGCAAAGTCCAAGAGAACATCCGCCGCGCAGACACCATCCTGCAAAACACACGCATCCCCACGGACCTAGACTGGCTCGTGCTCCCAGAACTTGCTTTCACGGGCTACAACTTCCACTCCCTCGAGCAAATACGCCCCTTCCTCGAACCCACCACCACAGGAATCTCAACACAATGGGCCATACAAGTCGCACAACACTACGCCTGCCACGTGACAATAGGGTATCCTGAACTCACGCCCACTACACAATATAACTCGACAGTCACTATATCGCCTGAAGGCCACGTCCTGCACAACTACCGCAAATCCTTCCTCTACTACACAGACGAAACATGGGCCTCGGAAGGCCCGGCTTCAAATTCACACATACTCTCCACTCCCTCGTCGCCAGATCAGCCATTTTATTCCGGACCATTGGGCGAGCTGGGCAACGTCACGCTGGGAATATGCATGGATATCAATCCGTATAAATTCACAGCACCCTGGGAGAGCTATGAATTTGCGCGCTCGGCGCTAACGCATGGCTCCAAGTTACTGTGCGTGAGCATGGCGTGGCTGTGTCATCTCTCGCCCGCTGAACTCGCCACGGACCCTGCACAGCCTGACATCGCGACGGTAGCGTACTGGGTTGAGCGTTTCCAACCGATTGTCGATGCAAAGAGTGAGGCGCCGGTGTATGTGGTGTTGGCGAATCGGTGTGGCATGGAGGGCGGGAGTGGAATTGGTGGAAGCGGGGCTGGGGGCGTGTGTTATGCGGGGAGTAGTACGGTGGTTAAGATTGAGAAGGGTGTGGTGAGTTTGTTTGAGACGTGTGGGAAGAGCGAGGAGAAGTGTTTGGTGGTGGATTTGGGTGAGAGGCCGAAGTTTCAGGTTAGGAGTGGGCGGTAATGGATTGGGAAGGGGCAGTACGTTGTGGAAAAGGTTTACTGAAGGGGTCTACGTTCGTCGCTGAAAGGTTGGAGTGTTGGGAAAACCAATCGAAGTTGATGCTGAGAAAGATACTGGATGTTAGTACTTGAGCGGAAGGGATGGAAGCTTGACGTCCGTACGCATTGCCGAAGAGTACGAGCGACGAAACGCTCATCAGCGCGTTCGACTCGTGGAGTGGAGCGCCGAGTGCAAGTGAATGCAGGATGAGGAAGCGGGTAGCGTAGAGCGAACTTTTGAATGTGCTGGGTGACTCGCATATGCCGTCATGTAGTTCGCAATGCAAGTACTGCCTGCATATTGATGCTTAATGTTTTCATCGATGTTTTGGCTGAGGTCGTTCTTTGCGTGTTGTTCGTGTCTTTTTACGTCAGCGACTCTGGCGATATGAATCTGAACGACATCGTTGGATTAGCCCTCCGCGACGCAGCAGAGGCTAGAAGCCGCAGTCGATCACAATTCGTTCGTCTACTCAAGACGCCCCACATCACGCGCACAAAGACCATCAATGTGTGACCAGCATGTTCATTCATATGACTGCCTAGTCTGTTCCATCATGCCGTGAATTCCGATGTTCATTTTCAGACCCCAAAGCGCCAGAGTGAGAGTATCCGGTAGACTGAAAAGTGCACCGTTCCCCTCCATGCGTCCTTTACGCAAAGGAAAGCCTCGCTCCAGTGACTGCCGCCATGTTTCCCATGATCGCTCGTTCGTGTGGTATTTGTCGTGAAGAGGGGTATGATGAAGTCGGAGAACGAGAGGATGGGTGCAGGGCGAGTCGTCTAGATACCGAGACGGGTCTTGCGCCAGTGTCGTCGCTTGGCGTTGTACCTGTGGAACATTGTTAATGGATGTTCGGGTCGTATTCATCGCTCGAGATGTGCTATGTAGCGAGTCGTGCAGAGAAGGCAGCGGTGCCGTACCTGATGGTGTTGCCGGTCCTGAGGCGAATCCACTGGGGGATGGGGCGGTTCTGCTTCTGCGCGCGCGCAAGCTTCTGCTTGGTGCGGAATGACTTGTGGGACTGCGAGCACGTTAGAATTGTCGATCCAGCATTACGATAGTGTCCGCAGGAAGTTGTATGCGTACCGGCATCTTGACGGCTTACGGCGTTGTCGATGTCGAAGGTGTGTGTCGTTCAGTGAGAAACTCGTAACCGAATAATGATCGAGGTGTGCGGCGCCAAGATGGTGGTGCGTGCACTGGGCTAACCGTGTCGGGGTGCTCTAGTGGCCAGGGAAACTTCAACGCACATCGCCCGATCTCCAAGACATGTGAGGCGAGACAGTGTGGGCTTTTCGGATGCAGTCAATTGAAGTAGTATCGAGGACGCGGTGTGCGCGACGATGCTTTCCGGCAGCCGACTGATAAGGGGCCGTGCACTTTCACGATGTTCAGGCATCACTTCCTCAACATCCACATCGACATGCATACGGCCAATACATCTAAGAGCAAGGGATGATTCTGCACAAGCGGAACCTGTGTTGGGGAGGCCCAGATCTATCTCTTTCCCGAACTTCACGTATGTCGGATGATTGCAATCTTTTGGCAAATGCTTATCGCCACAGCACCATGGGCTCCGACATTGTCATCGTGCGTGTCGGCGAGGCATCCGTCGACTTCTCAGTGCACAAGGACATCTTATTCTCTGCTTCTCGCTACTTCCATCGGGCTTGGGACCGCTCTTTCCTCGGTGTCAAGGAACGCATTGTCACGATCCGTGATGTAAGCGAGGCTACCTTCCGCATCTTTCTCGCCTGGTGCTACTCACAGTGTCTGCCTGGTTCTGCCCATCTAGACGTCCTTGTCCCACCCAGTCAAACACCACAAGATAGCGGAAGACGCACCAGTAAACGCATGTTCGATGAATACGTATCTGGAAAGTCGCCCTACCTGCGCAAACTAGCACCAGAGGATGTCGACAAGCGATACCACAGCAATCCCTCCTGGCATGCAACATACCAAGAAGTCATCAAGACACTCGTCCGGCTGTATGTCTTTGCGCACAAGTACTCCATCCACCAACTTGGAGACGATGTCATGACCACATACATGGGCTACTGCGTCTCTTACGGCCTCTACCCAGACGCAGACGACGCTGATATCATTGAGCTCGCTTACGCCAACCTTCCTCCAAACTCCTCGCTCGCCCGATACTTCGTCTTATCAACAGTGTACTTCTGGACTCCCCTGAAGGCCACGCTGGAATCTGGCAAGTTGGATCGACTTCATCGGCGGTTCATACAAGACGTGATGACGGCTCAGGCGCAGCGAGGGCAACCGCCGAACAGGGGAGAGACGACTGCTACGAAGTTGGTGCCTAGTCTCGCCAGGTACGGCTTGCGGGACTCATGCGTCTTCCACGAGCATGCAGGTACAAGCGAGCATGAGTGTCGCAGCCGCATGATCAGCTCTAAGTTTGTCTTCGACGGCTTATTGGACGCCTGCGTAAAGGAGGCGAGACTGGCGCTGTCAAACGTGACACGTAGATCTTCAGGTTCTTGATTCAGTTCCGTGGTCCTTCCTTTGCCTCCCAAGGAAGGAAATCGGTCGGCCCCTGCCCGTTTGCTCGACCGCCATACTAGGCCCAATCCGGAAAGGTCGAATTTGTACCATCACCACTCCACCTTTGCTGGCCTCGCACCCCGCTCATAACTTTTTGCGATTCGCCTGACATCTCACCTCTACCTGCGCCGGCGTTCAAAATGAAAACCGGAACGAAACCTGGCAGTGGCCGAAAGATGCCCTCATATCTGTACGTAAAACATTCCGATGCTTACCTTCAACAACTGACGGCATACCAGGAACATGAGCTTTGACATCGTCACCATCCGCGTTGGGGATGCTGAGGCAGCAACAGACTTACCTGTGTATCGCGAACTGCTCTCAGCCGCTTCGCCATACTTCAGGGCAGCCTTCGAGGGCGGCTTCAAAGAGGCGGAGCAGCGCCTCATCACCCTAGACGATGTATCCAAGCAGACCTTCCGACTGTTCCTTACATGGCTACACGCACAGCGCGAGCAGTCAACTATGAACACGGTCGCCACTGTTCCAAACTCCAAAATATTGCTTCCCGCTGGCGTTGTAGTCCAACAGCTGGTACAGGCAACTCTGTTGTCGGCAACGACGATCACAATGATAACGATAGCGAGGACGACTCTGATGACAGTAGCTGCTCCGTCAGGGCAATAGATGAAGACTGGTACGACGATCCACCTATGCCGCTTGAGCAGGTACAAGCCTGTCATGAACAGCCTGATTGGGATGCCAATTATGAATCATCCATCATGGCCTTCGCTAGGCTCTATATTTTCGCCGACAAATACCGCGTGCACCAACTCAAGGACGGCATTGCGACAGCTCTGCTAGCGCAATCTCAGGCATGGAATTGGTGGACAGATCCAGAGGAAGATCTGATTCCACTCATCTATGGCAATTTACCCAGAGATTGCGGCTTCATCAATTTCGTCGTTCTCTCAGCAGCCTTTGTGTGGCTATAGAACCCGTCTGGAGACTGTGAGAAGAAGCTATCGACCCTCCACAACATCCACCCAGAGTGCGCGCTTAACGTTAGCGTCGCTCTAGCAAACAGGCTCAAGAACAACTTCAGGGGTCAGGCAGCACTTGAAGTGCGTTTCGATGACGGTAAGGTCGACTCGTGTCCCTTTCATGATCACCTCCTCGATAAGGACGCATGTCGGAAGCGTATCGTCAACTCCCCGTACATCTTCACTGGCATGATCGAAGCATTGGCGGAGGCTGTCAAGAATGAGACTGTCTCTTAAAGCACGGCATGAACATGTGCTGCCATACCGCGGATGATGGGCTGGCACAGCCTAGGCTCACGGCATCTCAGCACGTCGCATTGAGTACGAAAAGTCCTGGAGCAGCGAAAAATCGATAGAGAACTGCTGGCGATGGAGGGGTAGTTAGGGCGCGATGTCGAAAGGCGAAAGGGGTCAGGTCAGCTCAAGAGGCTGACAAAATATACACGGTTCACATCACACGAAGAAGATCAATCAACAAATCTCGACTCCAAATCTCCACAAACACACATTTTAATACTGAAGTTCTCCCAGTGTGCTATGTGTCGGCACAATATCTGCTCGGCTTGGATGACTTTACTAGACGTGCACCGATGTCTTGGTGAATAGGCCATTTCACTCTGCCCTGACTGTCGAGAAACACTAAAACTACACATTGCTTGCGCAATATACGCTGTTCTATTATATCTTATATCAGAAGCCTATCAACCACTTACTATACATCCTCCCTCGCCACACCAGTCATTGATTCCCATACCCACCACCTCACCATCGTCAACCACACGTCTCCCCATCAACCAGAACAATGGCCCCATCACACACCTTCCCCACCCCGAGCTTCCTCACAATGAAGCTCGACCTCGTCACCGTCCGCGTCGGCGAGGAGCCACATGCCATAGACTTCCACGTTTACCATGAATTGCTCACATCCGTATCTCCGTACTTTCAGGCTGCATTCGACGGCGGATTTAAGGAGGCAAACGAGCGTCAAATCGCATTAACAGATGTTACCGAACAAACTTTCCGTATCTTCTTGCAGTGGGTCCACGCGCAAATGGACACTGCTAGGGACGGCAACGTCCCTGACCTTTCCGTCCTCTCTGCAGATCCCCAAGCCGCGAAGCAGAAATTCGAGGCAACCAACGTCCTTCCCACCACGAATGACAACAACCCCTCAGGCGCGCGTGCTCTCGACGACCACGACTACCCCCACGCAGCCACACACACAAGCAAGAAGCGCGAAGAGATATTCTTCAACGACCCGGCATGGCAAAAGAACTGCACTTCGTACCTCACATCCATCTTAAACCTCTTCGTCCTCGCGGACAAATACAGCGTCCACCAGCTGCGCGACGATATCATGATGCTCTGCTCGCGCAGTCCCATGCGTGGGACTGCTTCCCGGATCCACGGGAGGTCTACATCGTTACGGCGTACGCTAATTTACCTGGTTCTGCGACGTTGCTTCGCTATATGGCACTGTGCGCGGCGCTGTTTTGGCTCCGGCGAGAGGGCGAGGACTGCGTTGCTCGGTTTGTGATGCTGCGTGAGTGGGCGCCGGAATTTGCGTTTGATATGAGTGTCGCGGATGTGAAGATACGTCAAGATGCGGTTGTTCATGAATCGGGGGAACTTGGTTGTTTCGGTTGATGACTAGATTGCTAATTTTTGTTTGTTTCATGAGCATCTTGTGCTAGATAAGGAGGCGTGTCGCAAGCGTGTTATGGGTAATGCTCATATCTTTGCTGGTATTATTGACGCGTGTGTTAAGGATGGTGTGGCAATGCTTGAGGAGCAGGATGAAGAGATGGGGGTGGAGGATGACTTTCTCACTGTTGCTCCCGGCTTGTTCGCATGTGACTAAGGTCGCTCTCGTGCTCGCATGATGTGAGCTCTCAGCTTGCGAATGGTAGCTGACGACTTCCTTGGTTTCAAATACCTCTACGCTCGGCAATTAGTACGTCTGGATTAGGTCGTGGAGCGCTTTGACTGTATGTGTCTATGGTGGTTTAGTTGTAGTATAATGCAATACCATACTGACTGTCCTCATCTTTAAATGATCCTTTCCGAACCGCGAGTACCAAGCTCTTGATATTCGTGTACCTAATTCGTAACCCCTGTCAGCTCTCGAGTCCGAGCTGAGCTGAGCGAGTGAGTAAGTATGAAGGCTTGACATTCACTCTTCGAAACGGAACCCGTTGGTTCACCGCGGGCGCTAGTATTCGAAATGCTTCGCGAGCCTCGTAGCGTTGTCATTTCGAAGCCTTGGAATACCATCACGGATAAATCAACTTCTCACCAGTGACCTCAACTCCCGACCAAGCTCACACAAAGCACTTCAACTGCAAATCACATCTCCCGGGCATTCGACCAACGCCCATAATATGGCTACCCGAGGCATAGCCGCTAACATGAACGCCCTGTATGTTCTCATACTATAAATGTACCCATCCTACACCACGTACTGACCCCAAAAGTACCCTGAATCCTGACACTGTCACGATCCGCGTCGGCGATCCGAATCGCATCACCGACTTTACAGTCAAATTTGACCTCATCTGTTCGGTCTCGCCGTACTTCCGAAGTGCTTTTAAGGGCGAGTTCAGGGAGGCTACGAGCAGGTTCATTTCCCTGCGTGACGTTACGAAGACGACATTTTGGATCCTTCTTCAGTGGGCAAAGTCGCAAGCGCACGATTTTGAAGAGGATGTGCTGATTCCAGAGATGTCGAGTCTGCCGAATACGTCGCGGCAAACGGTTGTGGGCCAGGGCGCATGTATGTGTCCCATGTCAGCCCTGGTGCAGCCCCGAAATTCGAACGCTAAGACTGTGTGGAAGCAGCTATGGCAAAATCCGTGATGTTTTAAAGTTTGGAACGAGCGGTTAGACTCACCGGAACAGCGACGATCTTGCTGTGGACACGTGCTCGCTGGCGGGCAGCAATTCGTTCTCGAGGCCGTTTTCGACCCCACTCCAACCCCACACCAACGCAGGTGCGGCCGCCGTCTCGAACTTGTGTCGATCGGGGACCAAGCACTGTACCCTGGTGTCTCGGCGCACCACTTCGGAGTGCGACTCTTTCGTCGGCGGCTTCGTTCTCAATCTCTACATATATATGCTCCGGTGGTCTCTGTCGCAGCGCATCTGGTGGTAAACTCAAATTCATCCCAAGTTCCTGGAGATCGCAATCCCATCCGGTCGCTAGCGGCGCGATAGATAGCTCAATTGCGCTCCAATCGAGAATAAAAACAAATTTACATCGCACCGCATTCATTCCAGCGCTATCAGATAGGCTATCAGCAGCAACCATGGCCGACAAAATTTCTGAATCTCCCCAGAAGTCGGCTGCGCCCATTCCTCGCTCTCCAAGCGGTTTGCGCCTGGGAAGTTCCAAGCACTTCCTCCCGGTCAGCGACACATCAACCGCAATTTCGACCCGTGGACAGCATCTGCCCGCGCTCTTCACGCGTCGCCCTTCGACCATTCGCAGCAATGACCGCCGAGGAAGTCTGACCGATGACGACGACGACATCGAGAGCTTCCGCGCAGGGCTCATGATGCCCTACGACCGCGACCCAGAGCGCAGGAACAGCAATGCCGCGTCTTTTTTGAACACACCGCAGATGCGCAGTCAGCGCCTGATTGGCAACTCGAACCCGCGCTACAAGTGGGAGAAGTACTACAAGAGCGACGAGGAGCTCAAGGACATGAAGAAGCCAATGTATGTACGCATTCCTACTACGCAATGGCAGCATCTAACCACGCTTCAGACGAGAGTACTACGAGCGCAACAACCAGCTTATTCAGCACTACATGTACATCGACCGCCTCCTCGACTCGTCCCTCCCGCACGACCTGATCCAGGAATACGCCCAGTCTGGCGCCGTCAAGATACCCTCGACCATCACCGAGGAGTCTTCCAACGCCAGCACACCGCTCGCAACTCCCGGCGGCCACACACCGAATGGCGAGAACGGCAACGCAGTTCTGTCAAGTAGATCGTCTGGCAGCTACGGCACAAACGGCTCCAATGGCGCGCTGCAAGCCAAAGTCAAGCGAACGCCGAAGAATCTGTACAAGGTGCCTGAAGCCGACGAGAACTCTCCTCTGCTGAACGGCAATGACGGACATCTTGACGATGACGACGAGGAAGAGACTACATCGAATCCCAAGCTCAAAGAGTGGGTTCCCGAAGAAGACGAAGACACGGAATCGCCCATTGTGAAATTCGCACTCTACATGAACGTTTCCGCAAACACCGTTCTCCTCGTTCTCAAAGTCATCGTCGCAGTAATGACGTCCTCCCTCTCCGTCGTCGCTAGTTTAGTCGACGCGGCGCTCGACTTCCTCAGCACAGTCATCATCTGGATCACCTCCTGGATGATAGCCCGACAAGATCGGTACGCCTACCCCGTCGGCCGCCGGCGCCTCGAACCCATCGGCGTGCTCGTCTTCTCGGTCATCATGATCACGTCCTTCACCCAGGTTGGCATCGAAGGCATCTCGCGCCTCTCCGGACCAGACCACACAATTGTCGCACTCACGATCCCCGCCGTCGCCATCATGGCCTCAACAGTCGTCATAAAGGGCCTCTGCTGGCTATGGTGCCGCCTGATCCGCAACTCATCCGTACAAGCACTCGCACAGGACGCCATGACCGACGTCGTGTTCAACACCTTCTCCATCCTGTTCCCGCTCGTCGGCTACTTCGCCAAAGTCTGGTGGCTCGATGCGCTCGGTGGTATCTTGCTATCTGCTTACGTCATCATCAACTGGAGTAGGACTTCAGCGGAGCACATTCGTAACCTGACTGGCGCGAGCGCGACGGCAGATGAGCGGAACATTTTGCTGTATATGACGATGCGGTTTGCGAAGAGTATCAAGCGCATTCAGGGACTGCAGGCGTATCATGCGGGTGATAAGCTGAATGTTGAGGTTGATATTGTGGTGGATGAGCATTTAGCGCTGAGGGATAGTCATGATTTGGGGGAGAGCTTGCAGTATGTGCTCGGTAAGTTGGAACACTCGATGCGTAATGTGCGGATGCTGATACGTGGACAGAGAGCGTGCCGTATGTTGATCGTGCGTTTGTGCATATCGATTACACGGATTACAACTTCCCGACGCATATGTCGCAGCAGGAATAGTATTTGGGTCTTTTGTACTCGTCGACGCCCTTATAGTATGGTGTGACGTCGAGTGCTGCGTGGCTGGGCGTACGAATTATATTCAACGACATTGCAGATGTGTAATCTACCCAAGCTATAATACTCTGATCTTTTAAGAAATCCATTCTGGTAATGCGCTCAAAGATCACCTTTACTTCACACACGCGTCGTGTTCCTAGTCTACATTACAATACCTGGTGTCATGCCATTCTGCGTCGCAGAAGAAGCTGAGCTCGTAATTCATCATCGTCAGCCTAGAGTTGTTGTTTACTTCCAGGGCTTGGGATTCTTTATACGCCGGCTGCTATGGACCGATATTAGTTCGAAGGACTAAGCCGTGTTCCAAAGCACGACTCCAGTCGTTGGCCAGGCCTGGGGTCTCCGGGCAAATTACAACTGCGCAATTGTAAAAGACTTTGTCGAGTTTACCATCCTGTCGCAAAGATCAACAAGTACATTCTTTTCTAACGCAAGTCGTCCCGATGAGACCAAGAAGAAGATGTGGCTCAGCCATGACAAGGATCGCATCCAGGTCTTCACGAGGAGTGACTCAAGAGATGGAACGAATATATACGGCCACGTTGAGATGGGCGTGCGGTCAGGTGGAGCTCGGATGTACAGCCCAGGAAAGGACGAGAATTCGCTGGATAACATACTTGAACTGCTGCTCTGGCAGCGACACTAAAAGAAGGAACTGCATAAGATGGGGATCATCTTCTTTGGCCATAAAGACGCCATTGGGTGTCCCAGTGCTGGCGACCTGTCGAATCGCGAAAGGGAACTTCGTTTGAGTCGACGTTTGAATACGCTGGAGTCTACTTCTCCAACCTCGGCGCCCTCTCCTCATCTCTCCACCACTCACACTGCACCCTCCTCTCCCCATCTCCTTCCACCCTGCTATTCCCAAACGCTTCCATGCGCAATTGCAGCCCCGGCATGCCTTCTTCCTCATACTGATCAACATACTTCGGCCACTTCGGCACACCCGTCCTATTCCCCGCACTCGGATCTCCATGCGCAATAAAGTCAACGAAGTACCCATGAAGAAGCTTCCCTACGTCGGGATACTGCACGCCAGCAGGTCCAGCAGGTTCGGCCCACGTGTACTTCGTGTCGGCGGTATGCGGTATGCCCTTCCAGGTTGGGAAAGTGTTGTTGGTGGCGAAGCGCAATTTGTACAGTGGGGCGCCGGCATGCGACATCCTAACGGCGGTTTCTTGCCCGGGGCAGACGTACATGTAGTCCGTTAGCGCTGCGGAAACGCGGTTATACTGCGTTGAGTTCGGACTGTGTGCGTAAGGACCATTGATAGGATCGTCGGCTGGGTCCGGGTACAAGCTTTCGAGATCGGCCATGTCTTCGGTGCTGAGGCCTGGTATCAGGTTCTTCAAGTACGACAAGAACTCCTCGTTGGTTTCCAGATCGCCGGGACTGTAGTACTTCGATTCATCGTGGACGTTAGTAGTGATAGTAGGGATCTTGTAGAATTGCTCGTTTACTCCGGCTTCTGAACCTGCGAGCTCAAGAAGCGGGCCGCCGCGTGTGGGTTGGAAGGGCCATGTTATCGCATATTCAGACTCTTCGAACAGCAAAGAACTGATCTTTTGGATTGCCTCGATGGGTGCGGCGCGTAGGCAAGCGAGGATCGCAGTATCGGTGCCGTTGGCGATATGACTGCAATCGGTGGCCTCCAAGTAGCGGCTGAACTGCTCTTGGTACAGTGGGTATGATGCGTTGGGAAATGAGCGAGCAGTGACACTTCCAGATTGTAGCAGCGCCTGCGCAAATAGTGGGGAAGCGCCAGAAGAGCTGTTATAGTTGTGGAAGAGGTGGACGCCCACGGAATGAGCGCCTGCTGAGCGGCCACCAATGGTGACACGGCTGGGGTCTCCACCAAAATGAGAGATGTACTTTTGCACGAATTTGAACAAGAGCTCTTGGTCCGTGAGACCGAGGTTCAGAAGTCCCAGTCGTTCGAAGGAAGGATGGGGCAGGAATCCCAGAGAGTTGACCCGGTAATTGAAGTTGACGACAATGAGGGGCTCCCTGGAGTTTGCTACGAAGGAAGGTCCGTCGAAGCTCCTTGCGCTACCTTGTACGAATCCACCCTGGCCCAATCAGCTTTCCGGTGGTTTTCACGAGCTTTGAGTACTCACTCCATGGATCCAGACAAGTACTGGTACCTTATCCTCCGAACTAACATGTTGCGATCGAAATACGTTTATGCTCAAGCAGGCCTCACTCTGCTCGTATGAATGATCCGCTGGATCTTGAATGCAGGAGAGACCATATTGCGTAGCATTCTTCGTGCCATAGAAAGCTGCGGGTGGAACTGCTGGAGCAAATCTGCCATCACCAATGGGTGGAGACGCATAGTCTATGCCTAGCCATGCATCTACCGGAGCGGGGAGTGCTTTCTTCGTCAAGGTCTGGTTGATAGATGTACCGAGGAAGCTTCCGTAGCCAGGAAGGGTGATGGAACTTGTTGCCTTGACACTTGGGACTTGTGACAGGATGACAGATGCGAATGCCAGGTGCTGGCATGTAGTGAAGATGCCCATGGTGTCTCGCAAGAAAAGAAGAAGACAAAAGAGTAGGACGAGCGAGGGCATACTTATGGCAACCATGTTGCCCAGATACTGCCTGCGTGGAGGGCCGATTGCGGCTCTAACATCCATGTTGATCTGCATTGCTCACCGAATTCTGACTACTTGGCCCAAAGTTCAACGGTCATCGGTTTGTGAAGATAAAGACATGGCGCGAGTTTGTTGTGATGTGTGCAGCGACCACAGCCTTGGAGTGTCATTCCTACGATTTAGAGAAAATACCAAAGAGAAAAGTGTGTCTGTCTAACAAGACTCAAGGTCAAAAGGCAGATTTTCTGTAATCAAAGCCGATCTTGGCTTGAAGGTTATGGTTCTCCGGAAGACATCAATTGCCGACGTGCGCCAAGTGGCAAAACTTCGGGCTTGAGTCACCCTTGGCAATGGTCATAGAAAGCTGTCGGCCACATGAATAGGTGTTGTGATAAGGTAATTCACCGGAACTTATGATAAGGTCTGTCGGCAGACGATGACGGAAGCTTGAGGGCATGGTAGAGAGGAGAGATGCAGAGGGAGAGAGGAGAAACTTGGCAGGTCAAAGCGTGCCGAGCCGTACCTTCGTCCGCCACCACCAAAACACCACCATTTCCTGATACCTACACCACAACCGAATACGTCCAGATTTACAGCAATGCGATAATATCATGCGCTTGCCTGTGGTGTTCGCCCCTATACTCCAGGCCCGCTGAGGTGAAGCCCACCTGTTCACCCACGCTCACCGTCGTTCTTTGGTGTCAAATCAATGGGCACAGATGCGGACTTTTCGTTCAGCTGGAGTAGTAATACGATTGATTTGAGATCACTTGAGACATGCAGGCTACCGACTCGCGGGTTGTAGAACGATCTATACAGCAACAAGTAGTGTGCACACGCTGCAAGAACACATGGGCATAGGTCATCAAGTATGCGTTGCTGTCGAAGCTACCGGTATGGTAACATTCAGTCACAGACGACCACGGATCAATCGAAACAACGCCTGACAGCTTGTTTCTATGCTCAAGTACTACCCCGCAAATATCATTCCTCGCTTGACTTGGTCAAGACCCTCGCGCTCAAAAGCCCGGGCTTCCAACATGCCAGTCCGGCGACTCATCGCCATTCTCGCTCTTCTCCCCACACTACCACGACGGACTAGCAACACTCCAATCCTGAGAAGCATCTCCATTCGTGCGCGCTTACTCGCGCTTCCATGCCGGGCTTGCAGGGCCCCAGTCCGGCGACTTTTCGTTATTATTGTTCGCTTCCGCGCGCTTCCATGCTGGGCTTGCAGGGCTCCAGTCCGGAGACGCTCCAATGCAATCTGTTGAACGGCAATGGGGAGGCAGCAGGGGGACTGCTGAGATGGTTGTTGCGAGGAAGGAGACAAGTATGGTTGTGGTGGTGAGCTTCATATTGGATGATGGAATGATTGTTCAAGTTTGAGGAAGAGATCTTGGTGATGATGAGGGCTTTGAGGTACGTGGTATTGTGTCTTATATAGACGCAACACGGGGACTGTGCGACCGCTGCATTCACTGTCACGCCCGCTTAAGCTTTTGACCCTACCGCTAAGTATGAATAGTACACTGGACTACGCCTATGGTGAAAGCATGTCTATCTCCGGCTTCCCTGTTCAGTCGTAGCATCTGCAGATCACATCGTGTTGGACTATGCTCGTGGAAAGAGTGCCAGCATTTGCACTCTTGAATACGATGTTCGGGCACAGATTTGTTTCCGTATCAAACACGAAATTCTCGGAGTGCAAATGCCTTGAGTTTGAGATGCGATCTTGCACGGCTTGCGGAGCATATGCTTAGTTGATCATGCGCTTAGTTGTCCACGAGCAAGACGTCCACACTGCCCTTGTCGGTCTCACTGTCACGCTACATGCCATAAGCATGAAAGGTGCGTCCGGACCAGCAAGAAAGACCATCAGATGTCTAGCACAATACTGTATTTCATCATCTACAAACCATCGTAGCCCCATACATAGCGCACTACTTCCCAAACCCAGCCTCCGCCAGCCTCTCGAAAAATTCCATTGAATACGCCGAATCCACGAACTCCAAAATTTTCACAACCTTCCTCCCATCCTCCGCGAAATGCAAAATCAGCGCATACTCATTCTCATACGGTCCGATATCCGTGTCCGCCGTACTCGTCGCGTGCATCATACACGTATGCGCATCTGCGTCATGGACTGTTGTGTGAACCGTAACCTAGGACGATTTTAATTTCTGCTATATGTCAAGACATAGGGAACCGCTGGACTGTGCTAATACTTACAGTGAAGTTCCGAAACCACGGCAGCATCATCTCCAGACGCGTCCGGTACTCGGCATTGCTCATGGGCAGTCCTCGCATGGTTAAGGGGAGGACTTGTTGCTGGCAGTCTGGGGCGCGGGAAGCGAGTATGGCTTCGGGGTCCCAGGCGTTGTATGCGTCTAAGATGACTTGGGTGGTTTCTTTTTGGGCGGCGAGGGTGGACATTGTGTTCGATGATGTTCTAGTAAGTGATCGTTGCGTTGTGGTAACTTGATATGTTGGAGAGGCGGGGTCGAGACATGGACTATATACGGTCTAGAGTAACTTCGTATCTCGCATTCAACAGCATGGACGAGTTCTGCATATTGCTAGTTGACTTGTGAGTGTAGATGAGGAACACATAATGCAGATGTGAACAAGATACAGGTTTTGTCGCTTTTGGTTTAAGTTGCAAACGCGAGTAAAACAAGGCATACATCGTTATACATGCCCAATCGTCCACACCTCCCGTCCTACCAACGTTCCAAGATCTCACAAAGCATCACCTACGTCCTTCGATACGTGCAAGGGTCCTCGCAGCCGCTAATATTCTTACCACAAACGCGAAAAATAGTTGGATTATCGCGAGGTCGAGACTGCTCGATGATTAGGGCAGTCTGCGCGGCGACGAGCGCTTATATCGAAGAAGCGGCATGATGTTGCGTTTGGTGATTCTATCTGTAAAATGAGATGCTGCGGAATTTGAGCTTGGGGTTGTCGAGCGTTGGGGTGAGGGTGGAGTGAGGGATTGATGGTGTCGAGATGAAATAAATGGTCTTGATGGACAGTCTAGGTGGAGGCATGTGGTGAATGAAAGCATGGGTACATACACGTAGATCCCGTCATCTCTTCGAGCGACATGACTCTTGAAGTCCTGCAGTTGAACACTCGATCGTACACGCGCCGTCCTTTGACACGTCCGCTACCTGCATCCACCCCCATTCAATCCGCACCGTCCACACCAAACTCCTCCTGCACCTCCACAATCCTCACACCACGCTGATCAGCAATCAGTCCCATCAAGCCCTGTCCGACATCTTTCAGCTCGTTGTACTCGTGTAAGAGCTTGATGTGATCCTTCACGATCTTGTTTGACGCCTTCATGATGTCGATCTCGGTTGGCTCGTCATCGCCGTCAGACATCTCCGCGTTCGCCGCAGCCTGCTCTTCCATGAGAATCCTGATCGCTGGCAGAGTAGCGAGAGATGCTAGGAGTGCGGTCTTTTGTGCTCTGAGCTCGGCGAGGGTGATCTCTTGGGGCGTTTTGGGGACCGCTGGGACATCTGGGTCAGGGCTCTTGGTGACGTGGGCGTGTGCTGTTGGAGGGTCTGGCGAGGCTGTGGTCGAGACGAATGCCGATGCTTGCGACGTGGCAGCTGTGTCTGTGGCACCGCCGGCTTCTTCAGAAGTTTCGGGTGAGGTGGTCTTGAACTGCGCGGAGCCTTGTTGGGCGCCAGGAATGGACTCAGAGGCAGGCGCGTCACTTCCCGACAGCGATGGCACGTCATTTTCGGTGACGGAATAGCTCGCTGGTAATGAAGCGTGTTCTGAAAGGTCGGTGGGTGTGCTGATAGATGGTACAACCTGCTCGCTCGAGGTGGCGAGCGGAGACGTGTTTGATGCCTCTGTGCCCACCTCAGTTGGATGAACGTTCGTCATTTCTACGTCCACGTCTTCGTTCTCCCGTCTTGGGATAAGATATGGTCCCTCTGTGGGTGCGATCTATAAGAATGTAAGCATGTTGATGGTAAGCAAATGACCCTCGGACAGACTGGTTGTTCGACCCCATTGTCGCCGACAGAGCTCTGAGCAAGTAGCTGAGATGTGCTATTCCCAGTCACCTGCGTATCAGTCTCGCGCTTCGCATCCTGGTGGTCTGCGCCTGTGACATCTTTCGTGGCAGAGGTCACTTCTTTAGATCCAACGTCTTGCATTAGGGAATCTTGTGGCGTACTGTCGACGGCTGGCAAAGCACTCGACCCTGATGAGATCAGTTCATCAGTTCCAACGGTGGTTTTGTCTTGAGAAAGGTCGTCGTCGTCCGCGACTTGCGTGCTTGCATGCTCCTCTTCGATTTCGGTCGGACTGCTTTCTTCTGGCTTCGAATCACCGGTGATGCCAGTTTGGTCAGGAACAGGTGGCACAGCTGCAGGTTGCTGATTTGGAGCATGCTCGGTCTCTCGTTCTTCAGAATGAGAGGCGGATTCTGGACCAGGATGGATCACGTCAGTTGGTACTTCAGTCGCATCAAGGCCCGTCATTGTTTGGGTGGTCTCTTGCTGACTGTCTGACGTAGTGCTCGTAGTCACTGCACCTAGATACGAAACTACATCGGGGATTTGCGCGTGTTGCAGTGATGAGCTCGTTGATGGAAGAGGTGTCACTTCGCTGTCGTGAGCTTCACCAACGTGACCTTGTGCAGACGTCGCTGCTTCACCCGCAGGCTGCATGTCAATCGGCGCAATGTCGTTAGTTGAAGCATTCTCCTGATTAGCCTCCAAGCCACCAGCTCGGTGGGTCGGTGATTTGGCATCGTTCTCAGCGTTTGCTTGGTGAGTTCGTGCAGCGTCCTGTAGCGCGTCTTGGGTGTCTTGGAGTGCGACGGGCGCGTCTGCGCAAAGCTTGTCGGCAGCACTATCCGAAACATTGACAGGCGAAGATGTCATAGGCTCATCTTCCGAATCCAGGACCTCTGTCCTTCGCTCCCCAGCAGCCATGGTCGGTATGGTGAGTGAAGGTATGTGTGAGCGGAGGATGTCGGCGATGTTGGTGTTCCAGCCCGGCCAGTGGCGGAAGCCAATGAGCGACGCGCCTTCCCTTCACGTAAGCGCATGAATGCGCCTTCTCTTTACAGATTCGCCGTCATTCATCCCAGCATCCTTCGCGCACCTTCAAATGGTTCACTCACCCTGAAACGCTCCGCCTCAGGCTTTCAACACCCTCGCCCACGCGCTCACCACCAAGCGCCACGATCCGGCTTCAGCGACAGTAAAGATGGAGATGCGGACAAGAGCACTGGCCGCTGCGGCGCTGCTCCTCAGTACGGCCGTCACCGCACACGAACACCATAATGACAAGATAGAGGAAGGCCACGCGATATCGGCAGACCCTATTGTGTGTAATATAGAGTATTGAAGGAAGGTCCGAATGCTAACGCCTGCCTCAGGACTCGATACTATGGATACACATATTGATACAGTGCTTAGCCTGGGGCATCATCTTTCCCACAGGCATGGTCTTAGGCGTATGTTTTGTATGATATTCATACACTCCAACCATCTGACCAACCTCCAGATAATACGCTCGAAATGGCACGTCCCAGTACAGACACTCGGCTCCGTCCTCGCGGTTGCCGGATACTTCCTCGGCCACAAGCACAAAGGCCGCCAATTCTCCACGAACGTACACGCTCAATTCGTTCCTTACATCATGCTCATGCTCATCGCCCAAGTCGCCATGGGCATCTATCTGAAACTCCACCTTGAGAAAGGCATACAAGGAAAGATACGCAAGGTCGTGATCAAGGCACACGGAATCTGCGGAAAGGCCTTGCCGGTCGTGACCTGGGTCCAGTTCGTCTTTGGTGGCATTACAGCACTTGGGTTCTGCCGGTCTGAAGGCGACCACACCGGACAATGCCTTGCCCACTTCATCATGGGCAGCGCCTTCATCGCATACGGCATCGTCCTGATCATCCTTCTTTTGGTTGGACAAGCCTGGCTCAAGCGCACGGGACGAAGCCAGGAGTTCTTCGACTCGCTCGTAATCGCAGCGTGGGGCTGTGTCAACACTTTTACGGAGCATAGATGGGGCCACGAATGGGGCGGCAACGACCTGCAGCACACGTCCATGGGCATAGTCTGGTGGGCTGCCGGGCTGGTTGGTGTCTGGCTGAGTCGCACAAGAGACGGAAGACCGAAGCGGAACTTGATTCCGGGCATTGTTGTGTTCATGACTGGATGGGCCATGTCTTCGCACCCGCAGCATCTCCCTATCTCGACTATGATACACACGGTATTCGGTTACACGCTCATGGCTGCTGGAGCTGCGCGTGTCATCGAGATCGCGTTCGTACTCAAAGACCGCAACGTCATCGCAGACGGCTCAGACCCGAATAGCTTCCAGTACATGACGCCGTTCTTGCTCATGGCTGGTGGCTTTTTGTTCATGGGAGCAACCGAGGAGCAGATGCAGTTGCTTAGCGACGCGCATGTCACTCACGTGTCATACGTTTTGATTCTATTCAGCATTGCTTTCTTGTTGTTCCTCTGTAAGTGTCTTTTACCAGCTTCCTTGTGGCCTCGTTAACTTTTGCACAGTCGTCAACATGCTCGTGCATTTGTACGCGGTCAGCGCATGGGGCCACACCTCCAAGTCCGACGCCGAAGCACCACGCACGAACGGCTACACCAACGGTCACGTCACCAGTAACCGAAGAGTCCGCGATGCTGAAGAGTTTGAACTTGCTGGAATCGACTCAGATGATGATGACGAGAACGAGCCTCTTCGTAGTAAAGAAACGAGACCGCTTGTAGCGCATCATTAGATTTTGATGGCTGTATTTACTTCTTGATCAATGATAAGGTATAGAAGCGGCGTCATTAGATTCTGAACTTCACATGATCACGATTGAGGTTTTGTACACTCTGATATATATCTCTCGCTGTCTTGACATCGTGAACTTATCCACTGACAGCCACCTGAACCAAGATTGAACTAGCAATATACGTTGGCCAGAGTGCACGAATTGCAAAAACGGAATTGCTTTGTCAATTATGCTTGGGTATCATCTGAGATCGCACCTATTCCCACCTGGTCAAAACTCCAGCTCCTCAACTTCCATCCCACACTCGGCACACATCTTCTTCACCATGCCCGTCGCCGGATCAGCCACGCCTCTTCCCCACTCATGCTCATGTCTGTCATACCGACCCTTGATCTTCTGTCCAAACTGCGCATCAGCACCACCGTTCAATTGCGCGCGCTTGTACGCCTCCACTCTCGTCCGTTTCTTCAAGTCCTGCAGTTTGTTCTTGAATTTCTTCTCCTTTCGCGCCTTCGTCACAACGCGCCTCTTCTCGTACTCTTCATCCAACGCCTCCGAGCTCCCCCACTTCGCCGCACTGAACGCATATGCTTCGACCTGTAGGCGCAAGAACAGCTGCATGGCGTGGAAAGACTGCTTGTGCGGATTCGGACGCTCGAGATGGGGCAGGAGGTCTTCGTCTTTGAGTTCGGGGTCCGTGAGGAGGTAGTCGTCTCTCGCTTCGGTCTTTGTAAGAAGGGAGTATTTATCTGGAATCTTGTCCTTGCATATGTTGCACACCCCGATGCCGAATATGTCCTGCCACTTCCAATCGATCTCCAAGCTGCTGCACTCGCGACACTTCCCCCTGATATCGCGCTTGCCGTCGCCGTATTTGCCCTTGAAAACACCCGCTTCGAGTTCCGCGTTTTCGGCGGCTTCGAGAAGCGCGGCTTCTTCGTCTTCTTCTTCCTTGCCGTTGACGGTGTTGAGGATGGATATACCGGGCTCGAATGGGCCGGAGCGATTGGCGCGTAGTTTTCGGCGTATGCGTTCGCGCTCCCATTCGACTATGCTCAAGCCTTCGGGCTTTTGTTCTTCTTTTTGCATGCCTTTCCACATGGCTTTGTTGTGTGGGTCGTCGACTGTGTTTAGGAAGCCTCCCTTCGTATCGGTCATTTTGCTGAAATCATAGTCGATGTAATCGGACCGCGCATATTTCTTTGCGGGTTCGATATAGGCGTTCGATGGTGGCTGTATCATGCCACTCGCATCACGCTTTTGGGGCGATGCTACGGCGGCATTTCGTAGTTGTGGGGGCGCATTCGAGGCGCTGATTGAGGCGTGAGTGCGCTTTGCGCCTGCGACGGGTGCTGGTGAAGGTACTGCTTGAGTCTGTTGTGCGGCGGCTTTGGCTTTCAGACGAGCTATCTCCATCTTTCGGATCTGCTCTGGCGTGGG
>Ga0265780_10002538_pt1 | contig 24638 bp, 31 predicted proteins | sample P1T30metagenome_FD_192432 | JGI IMG/M metagenome (GOLD analysis project Ga0265780, IMG submission 192432) | Plant litter microbial communities from East Loma Ridge, Irvine, California - P1 T30 | ecosystem: Environmental > Terrestrial > Plant litter > Unclassified | place: USA: California... | reverse complement strand
GGCTTTCACGCTGGAGAAGTGGCACGTTGCTCATTGTCTGTACGTCTGGAGGCTGGGCCTCGACGCGCTGGATCGGATCCGTCGCGGCGAGAAGGGAGTGGTTGTCAATGTACGGGTGTTGGATGCCGCGCATGTCGATCACTGTAACATGGTCATTGCAGACCAGGAGCATCGGCGTAACGCCAAAGCGACGGTGACTTTTGGCTTTGGGACTTGCGTGCAGATCACTTAGTGTATGTAGTTCGAACAATGGCTGGTAGTTGGTCACGGCCGAGTGATCCCTTTCGAGAGCCTGGACCGCTCTAGCAAGTTTATGCATCATCCGATCGAGATGGGAAAGACCTAGAGCTTGAGACTTAATCAAGGTACAGCATATATTTTATCTAGAACATCAAGTTGGTGCACCGTCTTTCCTGTCACCCTCGTAGCATCCGAATCCAACGCAAGAACGTAAGACTCTCTCCAGAGCAACGAGGCGTAGATCCAGAGTATATAACATGCTTTCCGACAGAGGTAGAAAACACCAAGGCCAATGTTCACGGAATCTCCGTAAGCAAGATGTCACCTTTGCGGAATTCAACGAGATCCGTGCCATTTCGTGAGATCTAGTGGTCTCGCACCCAATCCCTCATGGAGTCGAAGTCCTTGCAACGATGCTCGGTGTTGAAGTCCACAAAAGGGCCGACTTTGTCAACCCACCACTGGCCAAAGACGCTGGTGTCGAAGGTGCACATCAGTTGCTGGCGGAGGATGTCTACGCAATGACCTGCTCAGGGAAGAAGATGCTGTAAGCCATGTCGTCGCGTTGAGATTGGGGGTGGGAATACTATGGTGGCTTACCGATGTGCTTTTCCAATATGTCGTCTTCGTTCACGAAGGCCCCTCGTCGTAGGCTCTGGTAGTACTCGTAGTTGAAGTGTGAGGACTGTCTGAGCAGGTTTAGACAGTGTAGGTGGTGCATACCCTCCGACTGCACGATGTAGCCGCCGCCTTGTGATGGCAGACGCTTGACCATGCCTGAGTGTAAGCCGTAGCGTGGACCATCACTCTCGGCCACAATGAAGCCCTCCACTATGCTAGTACGTTAGAAATTCGCTGCTAATTTGATGATGCTGTCGCTGTCGAAACTTACAATCGGCACCCAGTGCACTCCACGCTGCGTCGACTTCTGGAGAGGGCTTGCCACGGTAGACCGTCTCTTTCATGAAACTACCATTGTACGACACCGTGTGGAATCTGATGTCTAGTTCTTGCAGAAGGGGAGAGTCTGGAGTACGCTTTGTCAGCTCTCGCACACCACAAGATCGTGGTTGGTATTTCGCCGTACCGTATCGTTCCACATGAGATGCGCAGAATGAGTCGGACGACCATGACCGTGAAACGCCGTTGACCTTCAGAATCGAAACGATGTTGCAGGAGATCGAGATGGCCAGACATGCACATAACCAAAGCGGTACCCAGTTTGAGCCGCTCTCAGGCTTGGATAATGGACGGTCTGTCAAGAAGGGTGTATCGTCCGAACAGGTGTCCATGATGTCTGTGGTGATCGAATGAGGCGTCTACTTTTTTCGATGGTGTTTGGAGTCGCATCAAGGTACAACCTTCCAGACAGAGGTAAGTACCGAGGCTTTGCTGTGAGCTGACTTGACGATTCTCTTGTCTCAATGCCCCGTGTTCACGTCGGACTAAGAGACCGACGACAACCCTTTCAGGGAGCTACTTGGTGCGGACGCTACGATCAATCGCTAAGCGAGTAGGTGTAGCGGAGTTACAGCCGAGCAGGAAAGCCGTGACGGATTGCCACGGTGGATGGCCACACAGGATTGCTGTAAGGGATCGTAGTAGGGGAGGTCTTCGAAGGATTGCGTAAAGAGAACAGTGCAGCAGATCATGCCGAAAGACCAATCAGCAGTCAGAACACAATCGGGAGATCAGGGGCGAAGGACGAGCAGGAGGGACCGCGGAGAGTTCGACTGATGCTAGATTGCAGCGGGCTCTAAGTCAAGTAAATACAAGACGGAGCGGATTACCTGGATACACATTGCCCTACGCGAAAGGTTTGCCTCAACACACCTCCCACCAACTCAATCGTACATCTGCCTGCCGCTTTTTCGCACGGATACACTGTTATCGAACGCCCCAACAGCAATGCATCAATCCCGTGTTCTCGCTGTGTTGGCATGGTCCACGATGGCGATCGCCCTGCCAGTGTCGGTACGATTCATGCCCGTTCAATGCGACAGAGAAATTAGACACTCACTAGAGACTCAGACAGTCGATACCCAAGTTGACGGAGGAAGCGACATGCTTGAGGTCAAGCGTGGCATGGTCGGGGTTTGTCAACGTCAACACGAATCACGCCATCGTAAAGCTAACGACGGACTCACAGCAAGTGATGGACCCAGTCAAGGTGGCTCGTGACATTTCAGCATCTGACAGCGAGGATGCCGCGGTAAGTATTTCTCTACCCGTCAACAATCGACAGTAGTTTTTGTTGGGCTGACCATTTCCGACGCAGGACGGAGCCTTCTTTGGACAGTACATCAACTATGGCGTTCCGCCGTCCAAGAGAGAGGAGTCGGTGGAAGCCCAAGATGCGGCTTTCCACGGGCAGTACATCAACTACAGCGTTCCGCCGTCCAAGAGAGAAGAGGCAGCCACCGAAGCGCAAGACGCTGCTTTCCACGGCCAGTACATCAACTACAACGTCCCGCCGTCCAAGAGAGAGGAGGTAGTTGAACCTTGAGTGATTGCTCTCGGAAGCGGTCGCGTAGCGGTGTCCTGCTGAGACGAGAGCATCGAGCGGTATGCCTGGCCCTCTCACTCTTTCCGAATACCATACGCGTAGCGGAGGGTTAGTCATGCCTGAAGGAGACTCCCGTGTTTGTGGAAGGCATAATTGGTTATGTGGTGTTTTCTTCTTGGCAAGAGTTTCTTGATGTCTTTGCAGTTGGCGAGTTCGAGTGTCGGGAGTTGGAGATCGACTTGGTATGGAAGTGGAGCATAAACCGTGGGCAATACCAGTGCGTGTACTCGCCTATTCGTCTTGCACTCATCGACTTGAGCAATGTCCATCTTTGTCTGGGTGGAGTCTGTTTTGGAGTTCAGTCTGTATCGTGAAGGCGATATCCGAATGTATTTCCAGGATGTGTGACTAGTTACTGTCGCCGACGGACTGCTTACCACTAGTGGCGTAGATAGAGTCGGTCGTTGCACCGCCTCCGGTGAGTTTAGCGCTGAGAGTTGGATGACAGAAGACAGCCAGCCTCGAAGGGTGCCGCCCTGAAATGCCACGACGAGGAGAAGATATGATACGGAATTACATCGCCCGTGCCGAATTGGCTACCTACTGCGGCAACATCTGAGGAACTCCCATCGCATCCATCGCTGCCGACGGATGCCTCTTCCGTTCGAAAGGGACCCCGTTGGCATCGTAGTCGATGAACTTGCACCTCTGTTGGTCAACGTGGGTTTTCCACGCCGCTTTGCGCGTGAACCGCTTGCCACAGACCAAACAGGAGAACCCTGCTTCCTGCCTTGACTTTTCCCGGCAGTGCCGGCGGTAGTTGCTGAGGTGTGTGAAGGATCTTCCATTACAGCCGTGCAGCCAGCACCGGATGAGAGTCGTCTTGGTAGCCGCGTCTGGTGTAGGTGTGGCGGCTTGAGAATTTCGCTCCAACGAGTCGGATCTGACAGACGTCAGTGGCGAACGGTCCATGTCAGTCGCGATGTTGTTTTCGTCGGCATTCTCCAATACGGAACGCTGCATGCCATCATAATTCACGCCGGGAAGTTGGTGAATTGAAGATTGGCTGTCCGCTTGATTGTTCACTCCGTTGATCTGTGTCGTCGCCACACTGGATGCACTACCAGGTGCCAGATTCCAGTCAGTCGCTCCTGTCCCAAAAGGATGGGCTGACAAATTCGCTCGGTTGACTAAACCAGTCCAGACGTGCGTTTGATCGTCATCTGCGAGGTAGCTTCGGTGACTTGTGTCGTACATGTGCGAGTCCAGTACGCGTTGATCCAGAAAATCGATCATCAGACTGGGTTCCTGGGAAGCAAGAATGTCGTCACAAAAGAAGTCAGACGCGAGGACGAATTGGGCTGAATCATGTAGAGTTGATTGCGAGCTTTGCGGAGGTGACATGATCCTTGCCGGTGAGAAGATCAGAATACGTATCGTAGATCAAGAAGATACACCGAGGATGAGCACATGAGAGATCTGTACAGCGCAAGGTCAATACATCGATTTTGTATCAGCAGTTGAAGATAAGCTCGTGCAGGTACCACTTTCAGGATGAGGCCAGCGGGGGAATTAGGTGACGCTTATGCGTCTTGAAGCCAGCCGAGATGTTGGAGTCGTGAGTAGTATCCTCGGTGTCATTCAATCGGATTGTGGGCAAAGAGGCAGAGACTCCCATTGCCGCCCGCTTGGCCGTTTAAGCATTCGTCTAGGCAGTCTTGTCCAGGACAAGATCCCAGGACAAGATCCATTTCACCCTGGTCTAGTCGACGGAAAGATATCTGGTGGCCAGATCGCGCATCACTAGGGCTCGGCTGCTGTGCCGGAAGTATGAGACTTGTTGTAAACCTGGCTTCCTGTGTATATGAGCCGACGAGACGCAAGCGAGATGGGTTTCGCTTGGTGATTAGCGGCACTGCAGCATGTGACCTTCCATCCAAGGAAGAGCGTGGGCAAACCTTGCCAGTCCACGGTGTTTTCGATCTGTACTGTAGCCTCTGAAGTGCCGGATATCGCTGTAGAGAGAGAGCGGCGCTGTTGCCCCTTCCAGCTGCGCTAGGTCGCTAGACAGTGATCCCCCAGGCATACCCGCTTTAGTGGTCAGGGTGATGGTTCGATAGGTTGCATACCGGCACCAGTAACGTCGCAAGTTGCGTGATGTACTGTAGCCCTGTCAAATGTTATTAGGCAGATGGAGATCTCGTCTACCGTGTAAGTTAGTAATTGCGGCGTTCATGGTCCTCTTCCGGGCTTCCGCGCGCTTGGCTTGGCCTGCTCCTTCACACTGACTGTACTCGTCGCTTACAGTAACTACCGATACAACGACAAGGACAACGATCTCTAGTGGCAGCGCCTTTGTGGCACAGCAACAATGCTCCCCGCAGCGACCCATCTGTATGCTTGAGGCTAGAGTCGTGCTTTGGAGGGCTGCGGACCAAGGGTTTGATCATCAGGCCCACCGCCCGCGCCAGTTCCAAGAGGATCATCAATAGAGCCTCCTGTCTAATTACTTACTGACCTACGGGCTCATGTAGCCCCACTCCGAGATGAAGAAGGGCCACGTGACTGGTACATAGAAATCTGAGGTGCTTCCATTCTTGCACCTACACGTATTCATACTGGCTTCATTGCTCAAGATCGTCCCATTGGCAGGATCCCAGTAGTACCTTCATGGCAAGCTACAACCACATTTCCAATCGGGCACCTGAGTCGAGCCTGCTTGAGGTTTCGACTACACTGAGCCAAATCGTCCGTATGGTAGACCAGTAAGAGCAGAGAGCATTCATATAACAGACTTGGAGTAGTACCATATCATCCAATGGGGTATCTTCAAAAAAAAAAAAAGAAAGAAAGAAAGGGAAAACCGCAGCACACCTTAGCCATGTCCAGCATCGCCGTTTGCACTATGGTCCGTCGCCTGCCCGTACAAAATCTCACAAACGCCGCCAATAGGGATATCCATAACAGCATCCGTCCCTTCCATCCACAACTCCTTCCAATCCACGTCGGGATCCAGCCCAAACCCCTTGTTCACACTCGTGTGCCTGCTGTGGTGCCCGCCATACCTGCCCTTGCCACTTTTTCCCGCCGCCGTTCCACCGCGTGTCGCATCCGAGTGGTCTTTGCCCCAACTTGGCTTCTCGTCCCTCACCAGTCTCCCCCTAGCATCCACAACAGCCACATTCGCCGCCTCGTCAACCATGCACTCCACACTTCTCATCGGCAGTGTCAGATATCCAGTGTTGTAACTCGCAAGCGCTACGTATATGTAGACCATGAACATAACCGTCCACGCCGGTATCGCCAGCGCCCACCACCGGTTCGGGTAGTAGTAGATCCCGAGCGAGTGCAGGAACGGCGACGGCAGGAAGGACCACAGCAGGTAGACGACGAAGACCAGCGAGGAGACCAGGTAGAGCGTGAAGCCGTAGTATTCGTACGTCGGGACTTGCGGGCTGGCGCGCGGGATGGGCCGCGCGGTGCGGTACGAGGTCGTGAGCGTGCTGGCTGCGGCGGCGCTGTTGGGAGTTTGCGTGCCGGTGCCGGTGTTGGTTCGGTGGGTGTGTGGTGTGCTGCCGTTTCCTTCGTCCGAGGAGGGGTCTGGAGTGCCTGGGCGGCTGCTTTGGGAGGTGAAGTTGGGGCGTAGGAGGGATGTGAGGGATGGCGCGGGGGGGAGGGGGGTTGGAGGGCGGTTATAAAAGGGTGGGGCGAAGGTCGGAGCGAGGTAGGTGTGGCTGCGCGAGTGGTGGTGATGGTAGAATTTGGGGAGAGAGGCGAGGGGTGCGTCTGTTTCTTCGCCTGACGAGGCCGAGTCTTGGGGCGAGTCGAGGGAGAAGTCTTCGATTGAGGCTGGCTCAGAGGGAGAAGGGTTGGAATTGGGTGAGAGGAGGTCTTGTTGTTGGCGTGAAGGTTGGTTGGTGGGAGTGATGGTCGTGCTGGTGTTGGTGTCGTGTTGGGTGGTGTTGATTGAGTGCAGTGTCGGCAGATTGGGTGTTGACTTTGAGTAGAGGTTGGTTGGCTTGGGCGGAGGCTTGTGAGGCGCCTTACCTCTGCTTTGAGGAGGCATTGTGGTCATGTGATGTGAGTGAATGTCTTCACTTACATTTGTGATGTGATGTCGAGGTGCGTGTCGTCGGCGTTTGAAAGATGGTGCTTGCTCAAGCTTCCTTTCCTTCCCCACGTCCCATCAAAACATCCAAGGACCCGACCACAACCCTGAACATCGACAACACAGACCTAACAATATGAAAGTGGCAATATTACAGCTAGACTCGAAGATCCGCAATGTCGAACACAACATCGCCACAGCAAACGCCATACTTTCATCGTCACCGCCTCCTGCAGAATTAGATCTCTTGGTTTTACCGGAACTGGCTTTTACCGGCTACAATTATCCCTCCTACGAATCCATCAAACCCTACCTAGAGCCCACAACAGCAGGCGTAACAACACAATGGGCAATCTCAACAGCAGAGCGATTGGGTTGCCATGTCATTGCAGGCTACCCAGAGATTTCAACAGACACCGACGCCACCCAACACACATCGACCAATGGCAACCCAACCGAGCCAATCTACAAGCGATACAACTCCACCGTCACCGTCAGCCCGACTGGTGATATCCTGGCCAACTACCGCAAGTCTTTCCTCTACTACACCGACGAGAGCTGGGCAGCCGAAGGACCGACTGGCTTCTTTTGCGACACGCTCGGTTCATTGGGTAAAGTCGGCCTGGGAATCTGCATGGACATCAACCCTTACCAATTCGAAGCGCCCTGGGACAAGTTCGAGTTTGCCACGAACATTGTCGAAAACGGTGCGAAACTGGCAGTCATGTCAATGGCGTGGTTGACTTCTTTGCCCGGAGAGGAGATGAAATTGCTGCCAGGCCAGCCGGCGTTGGAGACGGTGAGCTACTGGTTGCAGCGGTTCTCGCCGTTGATTGAGACTAGTAAGGCTACTGGAGAAGACATTACAGTTGTGTTCTCCAACCGTGTCGGCAACGAGAAGAACGAAACCAACGAACTTGTGACAAAGACTGGACAGGTGATCCCCCTCGGAGACTCAGTCAGTTACGCAGGGAGCAGCTGTGTGATGAGGTTCAGCGGTGGTGAAGTGAATATTCTTGACATGATGGGCAAGGCAGAGGAAGGCCTATTGGTCGTCGACACAGACGAGGTAAGTCTCCAATCCTGTGTGTCTCGACTGCCAAAGCGTGCGAGCTGACAACTGCAAAAGCCCGCCAAGTACGCGCTACGGTTGCGACCGACAACCGGCGCCGAAGAAGGCGAGAACGACGTTTAAACTGCATGTACTCTCGCCGCACACTTCCCCAGCCATCGCAGGCGCGCGAACCGTCCGGTGTAGATGGCGCTACCCATCTCAATACCATTCCTCTTCTCCCTCTTCTTCTGTCTTGACCCAGCCGTGCTTCCAAAGAACCATGTACGGCGTCTTGCCGTCTCCGCGATATCTCAGAGGGATGACCCTACGGCGGAGCGTCAGTCTCTCGGGGAACCGGCTCCAAAGCTCGCAGAGATTGTCTATACTCACAGATTGCTCTGGCCAATCGAAGTGACAGGAAAGACGTAGAACTCATACTTGTCAAACTCCGGGAGAAGCCGACCTTTGAGGTAAGCAGGAACGCTCTCCCCAAAAGCTTTGATCTCATCCGGTGGGAGATCACGGTGTTTTAGAGCGTGCCTCACGTCTTTGCAGTAGTCTTGAGGGCAAGCGGACGGTTCAGCCTAGTTGTCAGATGGAACGGTTGGTACGGGGAGAAGGGAAGGGGATGAGGATGACTTACTGTGTAGCAGGGTTGTGAGATCCTTCTTATCCAGAAAAACACTCTTGAGACGGTTCACGCTGACAATGTCAATGACCTTGGCCGCCTCGTTGTTCTCTGGCTTTGCAGTGCCCTCTCCGTCGACTTCCGCGGCTTCGGAGCTTTCGCCTCCAACGACACTGAAAGTGACGCACTCTGGATGAGAAATGTTCAGACTCTTGCGGCAAATTGTGATGGAAGTCGAATACAAACCCAAGCAGCTCTCGGCGATGTGTAGAAGGACAAGCAACTCCGCCTATTAATCCACCTCCTTAAGCTCCTGCTTCCAAAAGACGAGATACGGCTTCTCCTTGTCGTCGTCGCGGTATCCGAGAGGGATCAAACTAGCATGCATCGTCAAACGTGTACACACATGGCGCCCAAAACACCGCAAAAGGGCAATTTGCGACTTACAGATCTGTGCCCTTGCCTTCCGACGATGGGAGGCAGTAGAATCCGAATTTGTCAAACGCCGGCAAGACTTGATCCTTGTTGTATTCGCGAATGGCTTGCATAACCGCCTTGCGGTCGCTGTCCGGCATGTCCGAGCTTTGCAAGCAGCCATCGACGCGTTCCATGTAGTCTTGAGAAGAAGATTAGCGGTCACGGACGACCTTCCAATCTGTCGAAGTAGCGGGTTGAAACGACTGACTCGCCAATGTCTTCAGGTAACTCCTTCGATCCACCGTGGTGCGCATGAGGTAGTTCGTGGTAACGATATCGATGACTTTCGATGCGGGAGCGGCGTCCTCGTCCGCATCGAGTGACTCCTCTTCTCCCTGACCACCCAAATCTGTCATGGGATCGTCAGTCTGACCGGATGGCCTTGGCGTGTATGGATCGCGTGTAGTTGCCTACCGTCACACGCCCCTCGGAGACCCATGAGCCTTCGACTTCCAGGACCGCGATGCCGATCTCCTTCACTTTGGCTGGATCGAAGTCGACGTCGTCGCGGCTTACGATTTCCTGCGAGCCTCTGCTGTAGCAAGAGGGCCTGGCGCGAGCATGTCCCTCAACCGACGACAACAGACCTCGTAATATGACATGTTTGAGTGGGAGGTTGTGGTGGTCTGGTGTGTTGGTGGGCGAGAAGATTTTACGACGCAAGTTGGGTTGGAGAAAACAGAGCTGTTAACGTGTACACGATAGCCTATTGTAAAGTCCTAGAAACCCCTCTTCGAGCCAGGCTTCAGCGCAATATGAGCCGGGGCAGTGATAACAAGACTAGGCGGTGAACAGGAAGGCGCATGCAAACGCACCACGTCCACATTGTGCATTCTCCCAAACCTGACAAGCCGTTGCCCGCCGGAGGGAAGACGTACTGATTGTTCGCGTCGCAACGTCTAGAACGTCTTTTATGTACATGCATACTGTACCGACAACTTCGCAGTCACGCGATTGCTCTGTGATCCGGAAGCGCCTCAGAATGCGGAAGTTGGACTTGAGAAGAAGCTCGCCCAGACGGCATTGGTAGATGGAGGGTTCCGATATTGCCTCCTCATGGAAGGATATGAATAAGGTGAAGACGCGCGCTCGCCGAGTATCACATCAGGCGCTTTCAGAGAAAATCAATAGCTGCTCACAGCCTCATACCGCCATTTCTCATTCTCCAGCTTCGACAGAACCAGCTGTCTAACCCGCGAAACCACGGCCGGATAATGGTCCTCGAAACCTGATCACAGTCAGCTCAGCCCATCATCTGGCCCATTCCACAAAACCGCAGGAAGATCCCAATTCACTTACTCCGCTCATGTTTCTCATTCGCCCTAGTCCCAGCCACAGGCGCAGTAGTAAAGTAATGCCTCACAGTCGCCGAATGCACATCATCCATAGCCTTGAGCTCCGCCTCATCCACCATCTCCTCCGCCAACAAATGCGCGCCTAGAGCGCTTTCCAAGCCCTCGACCTCTCTCAAAAAGCTCCCATCAGCCTTGCGGATCACGAATTCGGACTCTTCCTCCCGCTCTCGTTCAAGCCTGGCTTTCTGCTGCGCCCGCGCGAGCTTGCTCTCAGGGCTCCCATGCCTGGCGCGCGCCTGCCTCACTTGTCTGCGTTGTACATGTAATGCTGCGTCTAGCTCTTCGGCAGCGGCAGCAGCCGTTTCTTCTTCTTCTACCTCGTCTGCCAAGACATCTTCCTCGAATGCAGGTGTTGCGCGCCGACTCGTAGGCCTCCGTGATTGTGAGGGTGCGAAGAGGTTTGTCTGTTGTTGTTGTTGTTGCTGTTGGCGGGAGCGAGATGAGGCCGTGCTGGCGTTTGAGCGGAGGGCGTGATGAGATGCTGCAGATGCAGATGCAGAAGCGGATGCAGAAGCTGCGGCGCGAAGGTTCGGGGGCGCGATGGTGGGATGGCGCAAGGGTGCGTCCGTGAAGGGATCGTGGGCTGCGTGGGTTTGGCGTGTTGGTGGCATGGTTTTTGTTTGTTTTTGTGTGGGGGGCGGGCTGTTGTGTTTACTTGAGTTGTTTACATGTACTGCAATAGTGTGTGAAGATGTAACTATTATGCTTCTGACACCAGTCCTACAATCTTGGTTCCTTGTCACCTGCAACGAAGTGAAATAGACCTGGCATGACCTCGGCGTGAGCTCGCTATGGACGGATTGCATGTGCCTTTCTACGGTAGACCTCTCGGAAAGACATAGCTGGCACACGACGTGAATGGAAGGAAGGAGCACATCTTCTCCAACGTCTCCGCATGTAGCGAAGAAATTGATGAAAAAGTGATGGTGTTCGCATCAGCCAGATGTAGTGCAATACTGGCGACACTTACCGAGAGCATCAGCAAGCTGAGCGGCCCATCGATTGGTGCAAAAAATGGTTGATCGTAAAAGTCACCTTGGTGACGTTTCAGCGGTCAAACTGAAAAGAACAGATACTACACTTTGGTGGAGTTAGCATTGATCGACGAGCCTGAGATGGTGAGAGATGCATACCTTGATCTAAGCCAATTGGCAAAGCGAGTTGTCCAACTTGAAGAAGGTCGAAGGATGAAGCTCAATGATATACTTTCCGGCCGAGGCAAGTCTTGGCGTTCAGCGTCACCGTACTTGCTTGATTGGGAGGCGGTGTCGGTTGCTGCCTAAAGCTGTTGTTCTCTGTCCTCCAAGCGTTTTCTGAGTCTTACGACCATGGAGGAGATTCCAACTCATCCTCTGACATCCGGTTTCCGATTATCCGATAGCCGGGGAAGACTCCATACCTAACAGCCTCCGTGAACGGCACTCCACATCGGCACTCCACGACGGAGCTCCACGATCTCCATTGCTTTCCAAGCCCTATCCGCCCAGAACCGCATCGCTCTCAAACAACTCACGAACGATGGAGCGTTGTGAGCGGAATATGTGCGTCAACAACGGGCCAATCATCTCATGACTACAGTAGGGTTTGAGGCTCTGCGAGGCATCATGAACCCCCACCCAAACTCAATCCACCTCGGCATATGGCCAGGTAGTTGGTGTGAGGCTAGATTATATCATCGTCACAGTCTATCCATACTACTACTACCGCTACAGCTACTACCATCTCGAGATTCTGCTAAACAAGAATCGTCTACCTGCTCAGTCCAGAACGACAAGTCTCGTACTTGCGTTGATCACTGCAACAAGAAACTCTAGCTTCTCCTCAGTCCAGGATTGAACCTCACGTCATCACACAGACGTTGTACTCACCCACATCACACTACTACTCCAAGATGGCATCCACGACCACAAAAGGCTTCAACCTAGCGATCATAGGCGGCGGCATCGCAGGCCTGACTCTGGCACTCGCCCTCCATCACCGCGGCATCAAAGTCTCAATCTACGAGCAAGCGCCCAAATTCGGCGAAATCGGCGCTGGAGTTTCTTTCTCGCCAAACGCGGTTCAATCCATGAAGATATGCCACGACGGCATCTACCAGTCGTTCGAGAAGGTCTGCACGCGCAATCAGTGGCCTTCGAAGAGGAACGTCTGGTTCGACTTCTTCGATGCTTACGGGCGCGAAGGCGAGCAACTGGAGACTTCGACGCCTAAATTCACCATCAGCAACAGTCTGGGTCAAAATGGCGTGCACCGTGCGACGTTTCTGGATGAGCTGGTGAAACTTGTCCCGGAGGGAATCGCGAATTTCGGTAAGAGGCTGAAGAGTCTTGAGCAGGACGGCGAAGGCGGCAAGTGCATTATGCATTTCGAGGATGGAAGCTCTGCGGAGGCGGATGCTGTCATTGGGTGTGATGGGATCAAGTCTAAGACCAGGCAGCTGATGCATGGTTTGGACCATCCCTGTGCGCATCCCACGTATACTTATAAGTATGCGTATCGAGGAGTGGTACCAATGGCGAAGGCGATGGAAGCTGTGGGCGAGGAGAGGGCTTCGAACTCTTGCATGCATGTGAGTTATCTTGTTCCAGAACCATGAGAAATCGTTCTCTCATACTAACGGTAATGACAGCTGGGTCCCAATGGACACGTCTTGACATTCCCCGTCAAGCATGGTGAAACCCTCAACATCGTTGCCTTTAGAACAACAGACAAACCCTGGGAAAACTCCGACAAGTTGACGGCTCCGGCACACCGTGAAGACGCTCTCAGGGACTTTGCGGGATACAGCAACGATGTGATGGGTCTGCTGAAGCTGACGGACGAGAACCTCGACGTTGTAAGTGAAACGCCCCATGCATGAGACGGCATTCTTGATCACCAGCTGACGAAGTATCCGCAGTGGGCGATCTTTGACCTTGGAAAGAACCCTCCACCCACTTACACAAAAGGCCGCATCGCCATCATCGGCGACGCAGCTCACGCCACCTCGCCCCACCACGGCGCCGGTGCGGGCTTGTGCATCGAAGACAGCGCAGTGATGGCCGAGCTGCTAGCCGACGATGCCGTGAAGAGTATCAGCGACGTGCAGGCCGTCTTCTCAACATTCAACGACGTGCGCAAAGAACGCGGCCAATGGCTCGTGCAAAGCAGCGCGAGGATCGGCAACGTTTATGAGTGGCGCGCGGATGGCGTGGATCGAGATTTCGGCAAGATGGAGCGGGAGATCAATGAGAGGAACGACACCATCGGAGGTGAAGATGTTGATGTCAGTGAGATGTGCAAACAGGCCAGGGCAACGCTGCGGCAAAAGTTGTCTGCGTGATTGCGAGACTGTCATCTCGCCAGAAAACATCAATTTCGAAAGGGGTATCAGAAATTGAGTATATCAAAATCGGGAAATGCCAGTGAGATCCGTCATCCGGCCTGGTCGTCCTTCGATATGAGCTGATACAAGGATTCGTTACCTGCAAGTATCACAGGCGTGCCGCTGAGAAAGCGCTTCTACTAAAGTCACCGTAACCTTGGCTCGCTCACATAGCCGTAGCCCCCCTTTCCAGACACCACTTTCACATGCGCCTACCCGAGAGCGCCTATCCGAAAGATAACGCAAGCGACGATATCACCACCCCAATCTTTCTAGTAGGTCCGAAACCACGCCTCTCGTATGCTTCGCACGCCGAGAACGGCTGTGCATGTGATGGTCGGGTCAAAAGGAAACGCAGTGGTAGTAGTGTCAAGGGCTAGCTAACAACCAATAACTAACATCCACTGATACTAGAGTTTCGGTATAGCCGTATACACGAGTGAAGTTACAAACCTAGGTACCTAGTCGAACCACGGGCATCGCACATCTATTTTCCACAAAACCTCAACGTAGAGTCAGGTAGGGTGGGAAAATAATAAAGACAACGTATCAGCCAACCATAATCTTACAAAAGCAACAAACCTGGTAATACAAACCAACAAAATCTATGGCTTACACCCGAGAATCCACCAATCAATCAATCTACAAGAACCGCCTCGACTCCTCCACCACAGCACCATCACCACCACCCTGCTGCACCCTCCCCTTCCAAACCCCAACGGCATCCGCAAACATATCCCTCGTGCGGATCTTACTCCTCAGCCTAGCACAGAGCAAAAACGCTCCGCTGAGCTTGCGGTGCAGGCTATAAGTCTCCTCTGGCGGTGGCGCCATGCGCTCCCTCAGCATCAGCCCGATGTTCGCCCTGACGCGGTCGGTGATGGTCTGGTTCTCAAAGTCGTAGACGTCGGGCGCGTTGTCGTTGAAGGGCTCGCCCAGCACGAAGATCGAGTCGACGTGCGCCGCCAGCATCTCCGGGCTCTCGCGGCCCGTCAGGTAGCCGAGCTCGATGCTGCGGTCGCGGCAGGTCTCGCGGTCACCTTTGCCGGCGGCGATCAGCAGCTCGACGTAGGGCTCGACGAATTTTGCGGGAAAGTCGCGGCTGGCGCCGAAGTCGAGGAGCTCGAGTTTCTGCGCGGGGCGGTTGTAGAGGAAGTTGGTCCAGTTGGGGTCGGTCTGCATGAAGCGCCACTCCATCAGTTCGCGCAGGCAGAGGCGCAGGATGTGCGTGCCGATCCAGTCGCGCTCGGCTTGGCTGAGGTCCGGGATCTTGGTCACGCCTTTGCCGTGCATGAATTCGGAGGTCAGGACGTCGGGCCCGCAGGCTTCGGGGTAGACTTCGGGGACGGAGAAGGTGGCTTGCTCTTCGCTGAGGAGTTGCTTGAAGCGGATGCAGGCTTCGGCTTCGCGCTCGTAGTCGCATTCCCAGCCTAGCTCCGTGCGGGCGTTGGCGATGGTCTTGTCCAGGTAGAGGCCTTTGGGGAGGAGGCGGCTGGCGGTGAGGAGGAGTGAGAGGTTGTTGAGATCCGAATCGATGCTGTTGCGGACGCCGGGGTACTGTACTTTTACGGCGACTTGCTTGCCGTTGGACGCCAATGTAGCCTTGTGCACTTGACCGATCGAAGCCGCAGCGAACGGTCGCTCTTCAAAGCTGGAGTAAAGGTCGCGCCAGTTCTCTCCAAGACTGCGAACGAGGACCTGATTCCGCTGTGAAGGAGGCATGTAATCCGCACTGTCCTGGACCCGCTGCAAGATGGTGTTGATGGTCGCAGGCAGCACTTTCGAGTCCTGGAAGCTCATCATCTGGCCCAGCTTCAGAGCTGCTCCTCTCATCTTGCTCAGTTTGGCCACGAGTCGGTTCATGTTTGCCTCGCTGAGGACGAGACTTCCATCGCTACCGCTGCCAGTGAAGCGCTTGAAACCCTCTCCGACAGCGCCAAAAGCCATACTGGTTGCCAGCCCACCGTACTGCCATAGCCTGCCGAACCGTGATTCCGGCACTCTCGATTCCCGCATCTCGTATGCTACCCTCTCTGCCGGGGGTGTAGCTGTGCTCGACTGTGCCTCTGCAGCAGAGTCCTTCATGATAGATTCTGCCAACTTCTCAGTCTCTGCGTCCATGGCGACTGGCGTAGCTTTCTCCGTAGGAACATCCGCAATAGGCGAGGGAGGAGCATCCTCCGCCGCCTTCACACTCTCCTGCTTCTTCCTCTTCTCCATAGCCGCTACCATCTCCGGCAAAGGCTTCGCAGCCATCCTCTTCCTCCCAGCATACGGGTTCGCCCTGTCCCCTCCTGACCTTCCCAAAGCCTGCGACACCTTGGAGCTGCTGAAGATGTCCAGATTCACGCCCTCAGGCGTCGTCTCTCCACCCGCAGGCGCAGGCGCAGGCTCCGCCTTTGCCGAGTAATAAACATCCTGATTCAAACCCTTTTCTTCCACATGCACATCCCCGCCCTGCCCATCAGCCGGACTCCTAGGCAGCTTGACCCTAGGCAGCGACGAGAGCTCCGGACTCACACTGCCCGTCCGCTCCCCAAAAGTATCCCTGCCCGAATCCGCCTGCTTCAAAGAGCTCCCCTCCGCATCCGCCTCCACAGAAGGGATCTGCTCCTCAGCCAACCTCTGCGCCCTCCTCTTCGCCAACGCCTCGTCCCCACCAGAACCAGCAGCAGGACCAGCAGCAGAACCAGCAGCAGCAGCAGCAGTAGAACCCCTCCACCCATCCCCCCCAGCACCACCACCCCCCAAAATCTCATCCCTCACCCTCTCCTTCGCCCCCTTCATACCCTCATCCCAAACAGGCTTATTCCCCTCCCGCTGCTCGCCCCCCGCCCTCCTCGCCAACTGCCACGCCGCGCCCGCCGTGACCGTGACTCTATCCGTCTGGTTCCTGACCGCTCTCCCCAGCCCGGAGCCCTCGGTCCACGCGCGCCACTGCCGCGCGCGGAGCTCAAAGTGTTTGGCGCCCACGGCGCGGCCGGCAGAGGCGAGTTTGGCGGCGTCGAGGAGGCGTTTGCCGGACATTGTGGTTGGGAAGCAAAAGGTATTTCCTTCTTGTCGATATTTGAATTGATAGGTGTGCCGGTAATTGGCGATTTCGTGATTTGTTAGAAGCTCATGTCATGTTGAGAAGTGTGGTTGGGCCGGGTGGTTCTCGATACTTGAAATGTGTATGGTATCTATGTGAAGTAGGATGGGGAAAGTTGAAAGTCGAGATGGGAAGTGACCTCATGGAAATTAATGCAAGGAACCTAATTACCTAATATTAAACATTGATGATGCACATTCAACTGCGTACACGCAAGGAACTTGTCATGAAATTACTCATTCACGTTTTGGGGCTATCCATTAAAACTCGAGTTGTGCTTGTTCAAAATACCCATAGACGCGACTGAAGAGGTGAGAAGAGGGCTCGTAAATTTTTGGTATAGTACAACTTCTTGCTCGCTAAAATACATCTAGTACAGGTTTGTTTTAATAGTACAGGCCCCGCCGCTAACAATATCGCCATGCAATTTTTTTTAAGAATCGCAAGAGCGGAGAGAAGGAGTCGCAGTGCTCTTTCTGATTATGACAAACAAGAAGGTCCCAAAATGGTGGATTTTGTACACGTCTCGCGGGGTATCATATAGGTGAAGCTTTTTGGTTTTTTGATGGTCAGGGGGATAACGGGGGAAGCGACAAGCTTAGAACATGCCGCCGCCCATGCCGCCCATACCACCCATGCCACCACCCATACCGCCCATGGGAGGAGCAGCGCCAGCGGGCTCGGAGGCCTCGACAATGGCGACCTCGGTCGTACCGAGGAGGGAGGCAACACCGGAGGCGTCCATAAGACCGGTGCGGACGACCTTGAAGGGGTCAAGGATACCGGCAGCGATCATGTCAACGTACTCGCCCTTGGAGGAGTCGAAGCCCTTGTTGAAATCGTTGCGGTATTCGTCCATGAGCTTGCCGACAACGACGGAACCCTCGGTACCGGCGTTCTCCACGATGGTGCGGGCAGGGCGGGTGATGGCGGACTTGATGATCGCGATACCGAGCTGCTGGTCGAAGTTCTCGGGCTTAAGGTCGTTGAGAGCGTTGGCAGCGGCCTTGAGAAGGGCAGTGCCACCACCGGGGAGGATACCCTCCTCAACGGCGGCGCGGGTGGCGTTCAAAGCGTCGACCATGCGGTCCTTCTTCTCGCCGACCTCAACCTCAGAGGCACCGCCGACCTTGATGACGGCAACACCACCGGAGAGCTTGGCAAGACGCTCCTGGAGCTTCTCCTTCTCGTAGTCGCTGGTGGTGGGGTCGTTCATGACACCGCGGATCTGTTCGCAGCGGGCAGCGACGGCGTCCTTGTTGCCCTCACCGTTCAGGATGACGGTGTCCTCCTTGGTGATGGTGATGGATCCGGTGGAGCCGAGCATCTCAGCGGTGGCCTTCTCGAGCTTAATGTCGAGCTCGTCGGTGAAGACGGTACCGTTGGTGAGGACACCGAGGTCGCCAAGGATGCTCTTGCGGTTGTCACCGAAGCCGGGGGCCTTGACGGCGGCGACCTGGAGCTGACCACGGAGCTTGTTGAGAATGCAGACGGCGAGTGCCTCACCGTCGATGTCCTCGGCGATGATGACCAGAGGCCTGCGGAGCTGCTGGGAAGCCTCAAGCGCGGGAACGATGTCCTGGACGGCAGAGATCTTCTTCTCGGAAAGGAGGATGAGAGGCTTCTCGAACTCGACCTTCTGGGCCTTGGTGTCGGTGATGAAGTAGGGGGAGATGAAGCCGCGGTCGAACTTCATGCCCTCGGTGACCTCGAGCTCGTCCTCGATGGTCTTGCCCTCCTTGACGGTGATGACACCCTCCTTGCCGACCTTCTCCATGGCCTGGGAAAGGAGCTTGCCAATGAGCTTGTCGCCGTTGGCGGAGATGGCAGCGACCTGGCCAATCTCGTCGCTGGTGGTGATGTCGCGCTTGTTGGCCTCGAGGTACTTGACGACGGCCTCGACGGCGGCCTGGGTACCCCTGCGGAGGTCCATGGGATTGCAGCCAGCGGCGACGTTCTTGACGGTCTCGGAGAAGATGGCGCGAGCGAGCACGGTGGCAGAGGTGGTACCGTCACCGGCGACCTCGTTGGTCTTGCTGGCGACATCCTGGAGGAGACGAGCGCCGAGGTTCTCGAACTTGTCCTTGAGGGAGATGGCGCGGGCGACGGTCACACCGTCCTTGGTGATCTTGGGAGAGCCGAAGCTGGACTCAATGAGGACATTGCGGCCCTTGGGACCGAGAGTGGTGGCCACGGCCCTTGCGAGGGTCTCGACACCCTGGAGGAGTGCTTGTCGGCCCTCGACGCCGAACTTGAGCTCCTGTAGTATCGCATCAGTATCCGCTGTTCTCGTGCTCTTTCGTTGGTGTATTGATGCCGGCGTACCTTGTGCGCGAATCTTTGCTGGATGAGAGAGCCAGAGTTGACTCTGGAGCTGCGCAGGGCAGCCCTGGGTGCGGTAGCGAAAGCACGCTGCATGATGTGATGTGTGGAGAGGAAGAGGAATGGGTATTAGCGAAGAAAACAAATCAACTCCGCAGTTCCTTTAAGTAAATGAAGGTATGTGGGAGGGTGTGGTGATGGAAGGGGATGGAGATGGCAAAGGGAATTGTATGGTCGGATGTTGATGGAGAGAAACTCGGAAACCCATAGAATTAGCGGAGCTAGCACGGGCCTTTGACTAGGACCGTCTAGAATACATATACCGAGGTGCTCACGTCTGACATCTGGACTTGCTGGAATGCGATGGACATATTTTCTTCATCTTGCATTCATGTTCACAACTTCAAGGCTTATCAATACAATGTGTTGAGCTCATTGGCGTGTGCAATTTTCGTCTGCAGGTCGCACTTCAAACGAGAGCGAAACGACGCATTTGAACTCTATTCTTGATGTCATTCAATTCTGCACAAGCCTGTGGAAGATGAAAACTGTACATGGATCAATGCTAACGATTGAGTAACATGATGGCATCAGCTCCTAACGAAAGCGAATGATTTAGGTTGCGTTGAAGAATGCTGGAACTGCCGAATGTCTCGTCTGAAAGTCCATCCACCCGAATGCCAGCTTACATCCTGTATAAAGAGGTGGTTTGATCGGTTCACAGTCGATAGAGTGCGGAACTCGGGTTGGTCATGTAGTTGATCCATGGGAGGTAGTATTACTGAAGACATCCTTTACAACTCGGCAACAATCTAGCCAGTGAGAGAAAATGCAGTCCACAGTTCTTAGAAACCTGTATACGATCACTACACAGCGCTACTACGCGCGAACAAGAGTAGCATTCCACTTCGATAGCAACCTCTCTCATTCTTTCGTCTGTGAACTTCTCAATGCTGTCAAAAGTCAGTGATCGATCACTTCCTCGAAGACCAACGGTACTCACGTCGACATCCTCCCACGCACGACCCTGCACATTCGAAAGCTCCTCCATCGTCATGATCTTGCCAGTTGTGACTATGGTGCATTGTCAGCGTTCATGTCAACACAAATCTCCCATCGAAAACACTCACAGTAACCAGCGTGGATCTTGGCGTCAATCTCAACCCTTCCATCCTCGGGGATCATCTCATCTGGAATAGGCACTCGCTCGTGGATGGGAATACCCTGCTGGACAATGGCATCGTGCTTCATGTCCGACATGCTCAACATGCGATCGATCTTGGTGATACCCAGCCAGTGAAGAATGTCCGGCATCAACACTTGGAAGCGGGAGTCCTTGACACCAGCAATATTCTCAGTACGCTTGAAGTACTCGGAAGCCTTGTCTGAGCCACGCTTGCGGGCGTTGTAGACGAGATACTTGGTGACTTCGCCCAGCGCGCGGCCCTCTTTGCGGAAGTAGATGACAACTCCAGATCCGCCTTTTTGGGCTTCTTTGACTGCCTCCTCGATACCAAAGATGAGATAAGGCCGGCAAGTGCAGATGTCCGAACCAAAGACGTCGGAGCCGTTGCACTCGTCGTGAACTCGAAGTGCAAGCTTGACATTGGGGTCGCTCATCTTGGCAGGGTCGCCAAAACAGTAGACCGTGAGGCCGCCAATAGGTGGGAGGAATGTCTTGATGTCACCTCGTGTGATGAGCTCGGGATAGCTTCCACCGGTATGCTCGAACAGAGCGCGTCTCAGAACGCCTTCATCCATGCCGAATCGCTCAGCGACACCGGGGAGGTTCCAGACGGGCTCGACGGCGAATTTGGTAACGTTCAGCTCACCGGTAGAGTTGAGGCAGATCTTACCGTCCGGCACAAGCCTGCCCTTCCTGACACTGTCCTCAAGCTCGGGAAGCTTCATGTGAGCTCTTGTCACTGCGATGGTGGGTCTGATTTCGATGTCTTCCTTGTGCATCAAGTCCTTGAAGAGCCATGGAGCCAGGTGACCAAGCGGATCCATCGCAACGATCTTCTTGGGGTCCGACCATGCAGGGAACGGACCGATGTTGGCAGCAGGCTCGGTGTTGGTGAAATCAGGCTTGTGGTCAGTGTTGAGCTGTTGGGATCCCACGGCGAGAGCGTAGTAGATACTGTACGAGCCGCCGTGAGCACCAATGGCGTTTCGTCTGCGAATAGTGGAGGGGCTACGGGTGACAACAACTGGTCCTCTCTCATGGGGATCCTTGGCACCTGACGATACGTTAGTATATCACTTTGCAGGCGAGGATACGCAGCCTTTCGGGGGACAGATTGATTGGGACAGATTCGGGCGATGCTGACACTAGCCTATCCCGATTGTTCTGCCCGACGAGAGGCAGCTTGCACTTACCCCATTTCAGAGGGATAGGATCAACACCAGCTTGCCCGGGGTAGGAGGTCAGAATGATCTTTGAGGTGGAAGTGGTGCTGGGACGTCTTTCAGGTGGTGGCGAAGTTGCTTGGGCATCAACATCTTTGTCTTCATCGTTGGGAGGAGCAACGCTGTCTGTTCCAGCGTTCTTTGGGATGGGATGAGTTGCATCGTGGGCCACACCGTCTTGAATCTGCTTGATGCCTGCAAGGGTGTTGACACGGCCGTTGATGGCGTCTACTGAGGCAGATAGTTCGGAATGCTCTTGCTTGAGCGATCTGACGGATGAGAGGATCTCTTGGAGCATTGCCATCGTATCAGGCGGGGCAGTTCCATTGGTGGCCATCGTGTTGGATTTTCTCTGGACTTTCGGATGTCAAGGTCGCTGAGAGGTCTGATGAAGAGGTTGGAATGTGGGATGGGATGAAGGACGATTGTTTGCTCGGTATCAAACGGAGGCGGTGGGCGGTAGGTAAGTTGATTTGATAAGTAGTAGTCACGATCACGAGACGATGGAAGTGAAGGGTCTAGAGGGTCTACGAGGGCCAACCGGTAGGCAAGAATATAAGAAGTGAGCAGCGGTATCTTCGCCTATCGACAAGGACAGATACGGGTAGCGATCGTGTAAGAGGAATGAGGAAGGAAAGCTGTTCTCTTGCACGTTGTGCTTGATAACAGAAGCGGTGTTGGCCGACTGACCCGACTCAAGGGATCCTCCCCCACAATCCACCCTAAGAGGCAAGAGTGCATCGGCCCGAACGCGCGCGCCTGACGCAATTTGTCGCGACTGGACGCCAACTTGAACTGTGAACCACCAGAACAAAGCGCATCCTCAACTCCGAAACGTAACACCTCCATCCTCCCACACCCACACCACCGCAGTCATGGTATGCTTGTCGCACATCCACCGTAATCTTCGCTCCATGCTAATATCCTCCAGGGCAAACGCAAGACCGCCGCTAAGCCAGCTGGCCCAAAGAAGGTATGCGATTGTCGCAAAGCGAACATGTCGCAAAAGACATTCCGCTGACCTGTATCACAGCGCGACGGCCTCGATACAAAGTTCAAGTGCGTCTTCTGTAATAGTGAAGACTCCATCTCGACCAAAATCGACAAGAAGGCCGGTGTTGCAAGTCTTTCTTGCAAGAACTGCGTGCAGAGCTATCAAATGTCCGCCAACTGTATGCCGCCAGATACACTCTACACGTGAATCGCGCGCCTTACTGACCTCTATCGACAGACCTCACCCAGCCCGTAGACGTCTACTTCGACTGGATCGACGCTTGCGACGCCGTAGCCCAAGAGCAAAACCCACAACCTGCCTCATCTCAACCCGCTATGCCCAGAGTCAGCCAACCCAAATCGCGTGCCGGTCTTGCACCAGGCGAGAAAATCACGGCGGAAGATGATGGCTTCATCGATGATGATGGCGTGGACGACGAGGCGGATTTCCACGATGAAGAGTAATAATATCTGAGGGTTAAGCTGAAAGTGGATGCGACGATGGGATTGAGGATGGAAGATTACATGCCCATGGACCAATATTCCGTGACGAAACAAGGCGTACAGGCGCTATATGAAGTTCTGGGTCGGACAGGTCGCCAAAAGAAAAGACGGGGATTTCTTAGCACGGCGTTGGGACTCGATTCCTTGAGATGCGACAAATGAAATGATTTCAACTTGGGCCAGCTGAAAGGCTACCAGTTCCAAAGAGTGGGAGGTGTGAAGAGTTGTGCAAGCGGGAGGGTCGAGACGAGAGAGAGCCATGTGGCGAGACTGACTTCACAGCCAACCAGCCATTCACAAAGCACGGTATTGTCAACTCGGTGCAATTGACTTCGCACAGAGCTAATTCGCATCCAAACATTCCATCTCAATCATCACAAACACGGACTTGACTCCTACCTCCCATCCAACACAGTGTCTCGAGTGAATGTTTCTGCTTCATCTAGCTGCTCGCCTTCTTCGCCACCAGCTCACTCACTGCGCCTTTGCTATTGTCAGCACATGATGGACGGATAGGCGTCACTCGGCTGAGCTCACCTAGCCTGAGACTGTCGCAGCATTGACTGGTATTCGACTTCCTCGACAGACAGGTCTACAACATTAAATGCGCACCGAGACGCTTTCGCCCGGAATAGCTACACCTCACAGCCCGAAACCCCAGCACAATGAATCCCAACCCGAGCAGGGCTCACCGGTCTGAGACAGCAACCACGAGCACAAGAAATCCAGCCCGTATAATATCTTACACAATCGCATTGAGAAGAGCATACGATGCTCAGACATCACCACCATCGCTACACACTCGCAGCATCAATACAACCGCACACACATTCGCTATGGGCAATTGCATTTCCACCACATCATCTAGATCTACATCAGGGAGCAGCAGTCTTGCAGGCACAACTACTACTCTCATGGATCGGTCAGACGCAGAAGGCCAACACTCGAGAACAATTTCTAGAAACGACGTCTTTGCCAACACATCCAGCAACTCTAACAGCCACGCCAATTTCGGCCGCCGTCTTAGATGGAAACGAAGCGTCGCCTCTGAGACCGCGCTCCCAGACCCTAGCCCTGTTGGCCGACCGCCTGGGTCTAGGAAGAGAAGAAAGACCGCGACATTCGTCCTGAAAGAGCCGGCCAACCTCCATCTATACGAGAACAACAATGGCAGCCCAGCTCGGCAGCAATCTACCGCAGGCTTCGACCGCTTTGCCTTCAAGGCTCTCCCACCGACACCACCATCCTCAACCCCAGCCTCGCACAAAAGCAGCAGCAGCGCCACCAACACAAGCAACCGCGCAACAGTGACAGCAGCAGCAAAAGCCCGGAAAGCAGAACCAACACCAAAACCATCTCTCACAATAACCATCCCACAAACCCCAACAACGCCGACCTCCCCTTGCTGCTCGACAACATCAACAGCCACAACAACAACAACAACAACAACAACAACAACAACCTTCACCCCCCTCCCCGAACGCGCCGACCCCCTAGGCACCCACGCCCGCTCCCTGCACGCCCTAACCAAACTCTTCGCCCGCCACAGCCTTACCACCCGCCTCCTCCGCCGCGCCCACCTCTACA